>Ga0325400_1000038_pt1 | contig 72270 bp, 64 predicted proteins | sample PopdelMetagenome_2_FD_205662 | JGI IMG/M metagenome (GOLD analysis project Ga0325400, IMG submission 205662) | Populus deltoides microbial communities from Bellville, Georgia, United States - Xylem-PdKOR-R1 | ecosystem: Host-associated > Plants > Phyllosphere > Stem > Wood/Secondary xylem... | reverse complement strand
GCGGCCGTCGGCGTCCTTGGTCTCGGCCACCGCGTAGACCTCGCCCGAGACGCCGGGGTCCAGCTTGCACTCGGCCTCGCCGCGCGCGTCCGTCTCCGCGCTGCACGTCGCGTCCAGCTTCGTCGTGCGCATCCGGTTGTCATAGGCGTAGAAGCCGCCGATCAGCCGGCGCCGCGCGGTCAACACCTCGCGGCGGTAGAGGGTGACGGCGATGTCCTGGCCCTTCACCGGCTTGTTCGAGGTGTCCAGCGCCACGAAGCGCAGCCGCAGGTCGCTGTCGCGCATCAGCCAGCCGTCGGTGCGCACCCCCAGCTGGATCGCGGACGCGTAGAGGGGGATGGACTCGGACGCGGTCAGCGTCTCGCCGTTGGCGTCCTGGTAATCCATCTCGACGCGCATGTCGTAGGACCCGTCCAGGCCGGCGGGCACGTCGATGGCCGTCCTGGCCGTGCCGTCCGCGCCGAGCGTAGCGGGCAGCGTCTGGGTGGGGGGAAGCTCGGTGCGCTCCTCCTGGGCATCGCCGTCCAGCGGGCGCACCCCCTCCGTCACGGGCGTGCCGCCGAAGCTATAGGCCTCGTACCCCTCTGGCGCGGCGCTCCTGGCGAACCAGCCGACGCGCACGTCCACGGGCAGGCCCGACGCACCGCCGCCTGAGAGATAGCCGGCGTAGAGGTCGAGCGGCACGGAGGACGGGCGCACCAGCGCCCCCTTCGGCCCCGACACGGTGGCGCGCATGGTGGGCAGGCGATATTCGTCGACGCGCACCGACTGGCCCGTCTCGATCCGCCGTCCTTCCGCCGTGACGGACAGGTCGTAGTCGCCGATGGGCGCGCCCGCGGGCACGGCCCATTCGTTCTCGCCCGTGCCGGCGGCATCGATGGACAGCGGCAGCTCGAACGCCGTGTCCGAGCCGCGGTGCGTCAGCGTCAGCGTGCCCGTCAGGCGCGGCATCAGGCGGAAGCCGCCGCTATCGGCCAGGCGCAGCAGGTGCTTCATGTGCACCGTCTCGCCCTGGCGCGCGAGCGCGCGGTCGAACACGGTCATCAGCTTCTCGCCCGGCGCGGAATAGCCGTAGGGCAGGTCGAAGTCGTAGGGGCGGATGCCCTCGCCCCAGGATGTCAGGGCGAACGAGAAATCGTCGCCCCGCCGCGCCGAGATCATCAGCGGGTGGGGTCCCGTGCCGTCGGTGCCGCAAGCGCCGTAGGTCTGCGGCTCGGGCAGGCCGGGGGGGACGGACAGGCCGCCCGTCCGATCGGTGCGCCCGCGCGCGAGCAGGCGTCCGGTGCAGCTGTCGGTGATCGCCACGTCGGCGTTGGCCGCCGGCCTGCCCGTGGACAGCTCCGTCACCCAGGCCAGGCTGCGCTCGCGGCCCCATTTGAAGTGGACCGCCATGTCCGTCACGAGTGCGGCCGTCGCCACGTAGCGCGTCGCGTCGCGGCCGAGCAGCGCGCGGCCCAGCGCGGGGCTCGCCAGCTCCACCACGTAGAAGCCGGGCTTGGTCAAGGGCACGCCCACCACCTCGAAATCGCGGCCCTTGCCGGGCAGGTCGATCTTCAGCGGCTCGCCGTCATTGCCGGGCAGCACGGGGGTGGCGCCGGTGCGATTGACCGACACCGTCTCGGTGCCTCGCCTCACCTCCTCGAACGTCTCGTCGTCGGCCACGTCCACGCGGCGCAGCCAGTCGGCCACTGCCCCGTCGCCCTCCACGCGCATCCGCCGCCCGCCGACCGAGGCGAGCTTGCGCCCCGCCAGCACCGGCTCCACCGCGCGCACGGTGACGGGCAGCACGCCGCCCTGCTTCGCTTCCAGGATGCCGAAGGCGGCGGCGAACTTCACCAGCGGGGGTGCCGCGTCCACCGCCACGTCCAGCGGGAAGCGGTCGGCGTTGGACAGCGGCCGCCCGCTCTCGTCCTTCAGGTCGGCCGGGATCACCAGCTTGCCCTTCGTCTCGGCCGGGAGCGGGGCCGCGAACGTCACCTCGCTGATCGCGGCGGCGCGGGCGTCCTCATCGCTGAGCTTGGGCGCCACGGACTTGCCGCCGATCTCCAGCCGGACCGCCTTCGCCTGTTCCAGCGGCACGGGCGCGGAGAAGCGGACCCAGGCCTTTTCCACCGGGCTGCACCCGGCGCGCGCGTTGACGCGCCGGCATTCGAAGCGCGCGGTGAAGGGCGCGCGCACCGTGAAGTCGAAGCGCCGGTCCTGGCCCGCGACGCGTCCGTTAGCCGCGCGCACGCCGCCGCCCCACACCAGCGCCACGTCGCGGCCGGGCGGCAGCGGGCGGCGGCATTTCAGCGCGGTGATGCCCGCCAGCATCCGCTTCGCGGCGGCCGCGTCGTCGGGCACCCGGTCGGGCAGGCCGGCTTCCTCCAGGAAGCGGCCGGTGCGATAGTCGTCCTCCGCCAGCGCGCGCAGCACCCGGGCCGAGACGGACGCATCCAGCACGTCCACCGCGATCTTCTCGCCCAGCCCGTCCACCGCGCAATAGGCGTCGGTCGCGACCGAGGCGGGGGCGGCCGGCATGTTGCTGGCCACCAGGAACACCTGGTCCTCCTCGATCTCCGTTCCGTCGCCCGCCGGCAGCACCGCGCGCGCGGTCGGCCCGCCCGCGTCCGCCAGGAAGGTGGCCGAGCCCGCACCCGCCGCCGCCACGCCGGCGGCCGAGCGCAGGCCGTCGCGAAGCTTGAACCGGCAGGTGGTGCCGCCGGGCAGCCCGGTGGCGAAGTCGTAGACGAAGGTCCGCTGGTCCACCCATCGGCCCTCGCCGCCCACGGGGCATTCCACGGCGACGGGCGCGACCGCGCGCGGGTCGCCCAGCGGCACCATGGGTTCGGTGAAGCGGATCGTATAGCGCTCGATCGCGCCGCCGCCGTAGCCGGGCACGGCCAGCTCGACGCGGGGCTCCGCCGCGCCCGACGCCGGGCCGGGGTTCAGAACCGGGATCGCCGCCAGCGCCAGCAGTCCCGCCCAACCCAGTCCGCGCACCCGCCGTCCCCCCGCCAGATCGGACGCGACGCTAGGGCCTCGCCGCGTCCGCGCCAAGGGTAAAGCAGGTTAGCTCGTGATCCAGTCGCCCTCGCGGAACCACTTGGTGACGACGTACTTGACGCCCGCCACCACGGGCATCCCCTCGTGCAGCGTGGCGGGGTTGGGCCGGCCGTCGGGCCCCATGTTGTTCCACGCCAGCAGGAGCCCGCGCTGCGGGGCCACGCGCATCCCGGCATGGGGGAACCAGGTGGCCCCCCCTTCCTCCACGTCGTTCAGGTAGATCATCGCGGTCCAGGTGCGCTGGCCGCCCTGGGCGCTCACCTTGTCCCAGTAGCTCTCGCGCGGGTCGAAATAATCGTGGTGCGCGCGGAACTGCTGGCCGGGCGCGTAGCGCTGACCCTGCATGGTCTCGCCCCGCTCGAAACGCATCCCCAGCAGCGCGGCGATGGACTCGTCGATGGGGCGCACGTCGGGCGCCCAGCGGTCCAGGTCGCAGCTCTCGCTGGTGCGAAAGCCCTTGCCGGCGCGGTCGGACAGCAGGGTGGAGGGCCGCCGCCCCCGGTCGATCAGCCGGATCAGCGCGGCGCACTGTTTCGCGTTCAGGAAGTCCCGGCAGCGATAGGCCTGCGCGCCGTCCACGGGGATGCGCTCCACGCGGGGGTCGGCGTCCAGCCGGGCGGACGCGCTGGCGCCGGCCTCGGCGCGGATCGCCTGGCCGGGGTCGAGGGGGGCGGCATCGGGCTTGCGGCGGAACCAGCTCATGCGCGCGGGATCGCGCGGGGTGCCGTCGGGCGCAAGGGGGGCGGGATCAGCGCGGCGTAAGAGCAGGCACGGCGCGCGCGGCCTCGGCCGGGTCGATGCCGGGCCGCGCGCCGGGCGCCGCCACCTCCTCGCCGCGAGCGATGCGCGCCGCGCGCAGGATCGCGGCCACCGCGCGCGGATAGATGCCGCAGCGGCACAGGTTGGGGACGGCGGCGGCCACGGCGGCGGCGTCGGGGTCGCCGTTCCGCTTCAGCAGCACGGAGGCGGCCATCATCATGCCCGGCACGCAGTAGCCGCACTGGATCGCGTTCTCGGCCAGGAACGCGACCTGGAGCGGGTGGCTCCGGTCCGGTGACAGCCCCTCGATCGTGGTGACATAGGCGCCCTCCAGCGCGCCGATGGGCGCGACGCAGGCCGCCACCGCGCGCCCGTCCACGTCCACCGTGCACGCGCCGCACCGCCCCGTGCCGCACCCGTACTTCGTCCCCGTCAGCCCCGATGCGTCGCGCAAGGCCCAGAGCAGCGGCGTGTCGGGCGGCAGCCGGTATTCCACCGGCCGGTCGTTGACCGTCAGGCCGGTCACGCCGCCTCGGCGCTCCCCTCCAGCGCTTCCGACGCCTCCATCCAGCGCGCCTCCGCCGCCTCGATCCGGTCGCTCACGTCGGACCGGCGCTTCATCAGCTCGGTCATGGTCAGCTTGGCCAGCCTGGGATCGGCCGAGCCGGGGTCGAACATCGCCCGGTCCAGCGCGCCCCGCTCAGCGGTCAGCTTCATCACCTCGGCCTCCGCCTCGCGCGCGGTCTTGCGTAGCGCCTTGTCCGCCTCGCGCCGCTCGGCCGCGCGGCGGCGGTCCTCCTTGCGGTCGGCCTTGGCGGCCTTCTCGGGGGCGGCTTCGCCCGCCAGGACCTGGGCGACATAGTCGTCCAGCGACCCGTCGAAGGGCGTGGCCGTGCCGCCGTCCACCAGCACCAGCCGGTCGGCGGTCAGCGCCAGCAGATGCCGGTCGTGGCTCACCACCACCACCGCGCCGGTATATTCGTTCAAGGCGCGTACCAGCGCCTCGCGCGCGTCCACGTCCAGGTGGTTGGTGGGCTCGTCCAGAATCAGGAGGTGCGGCGCGTCGCGCGTCACCAGCGCGAGCGCCAAGCGCGCGCGCTCGCCGCCCGACATGCGCCCCACCTCCGCCAAGGCCCGGTCGCCGGAGAAGCCGAAGCGCCCCAGCTGGGCTCGCACCGCGGCCGGCGCCGCACCGGGCATGACGCGCGCCATGTGCGCCAGCGGCGTGTCGTCGCCGTCCAGCTCCTCCACCTGATACTGGGTGAAGTATCCGACCTTCATCTTCTGCGACGCCGCCACGCCGCCGTCCGCGGGCGCGAGCTGTGCCGCCAACAGGCGCGCCAGCGTGGTCTTGCCGTTGCCGTTGCGGCCCAAGAGCGCCAGCCGGTCGTCGGGGTCCAGGCGCAGGTTCAGGCGCCGGAGGATCGGCTCGCCGCCGTAGCCCACCGACGCCATGTCCATCGTCACCAGCGGGGGGCGAAGCGGCTGGGGGTCGGGAAAGGCGAAGCTGAGCCCCGGATCGTTCGCGGCCTCGGCGATGGGCTGCATCTTGGCCAGCATCTTGGCGCGGCTCTGCGCCTGGCGCGCGGTGGACGCGCGCGCCGAGTTCCTCGCCACGTAATCCTTGAGCTTGGCGACCTGCGCGGCCTGGTTGGCGCGCGCGGCCTCCGCCTGGGCCAGCCGCTCGGCCCGCTGGCGCTCGAACGCGTCGTAGCCGCCGGCGTACAGCGTCAGCTTGCCGTCCTGGAGGTGGAGGATGTGGTCCACCACGTTGTTCAGGAAGTCGCGCTCGTGGCTGACCACCAGCATGGTGGCGGGATAGGCGCGCAGGAAGTCCTCCAGCCACATCACCGCTTCGAGGTCGAGGTGGTTGCTGGGCTCGTCGAGCAGCAGCACGTCGGGCCTGGAGAAGAGCAGCGCGGCCAGCGCCACGCGCATCCGCCACCCGCCCGAGAAGCTTTCCAGCGGGCGCGCCTGCGCCTCCTCGTCGAACCCCAGGCCCTTCAGGATGCGCGCCGCGCGGCCGGGCGCGGTATAGGCGTCGATGGCCAGCAGCCGCTCGTGCACGTCGCCCAGCCGGTGCGGGTCGGTGGCCTCGTCCTCCGCCTCCGCCATCAGGGACGCGCGCTCGGTATCGGCGGCCAGCACCGTGTCGAACGGGCTGTCCGCGCCCGCCGGCGCCTCCTGGGCCACGTAGCCCAGCCGGGTGCCGCGCGGCATCTCGACCGCGCCGCCGTCCGGCTCCAGCAGGCCCGCCACCGCGCGCACCAGCGTGGACTTGCCCGCGCCGTTGCGGCCGACCAGTCCCACGCGACTGCCGGGCGGGAGCGCCGCCGACGCGCCGTCCAGGATCGCGCGGCCGCCCAGCCGCACGGTGATGCTGTTCAGGTTGAGCATGGGTGGCCCGTTAGCAGGCGGGCGGCCCGCCCGCTACTCGCCCCGCCGCCGTCGGACGCTTGCGCGCGGGCCGTCGCTACTTGTCGAACGCGCCGAACGGCAGCGAGCGGGTGGCGACGGCGCGCGCGGCGTCCGCGTTGCCCGAGCGCAAGGGGATAAGCACGGCCACCGCGGCGCGCTGCATCGCGCGGTCCAGCCCGTCGCGCACCTGGGCGCGCGACGCCGCCTCGGCCAGCTGGCGCCCGCGCGCGTCGCCGGGGTCGGCCTTCAGCCGCAGCAGCGCCGCCAGGCCGGGGAACAGCGCGCGGCCCCCGCCCGCCGCCACCGCCCGGTCGAGCGCCGCCTGCCCCGCCGAGCGCTGACCGCCCAGGATCGCGCGCGCGCCCAGCGCGCCGAGCCGGTTCACCGCCCCCATGTGCCACGCGCCCAGCGCCAGCTGCGCTTCCGCGTAAGCAGGGTCGCGCGCCACGATGGCCTCGAAGCCCTTCCTGGCCTCGATCGCCTGGCCGCGGCTGCCCGTCAGCTTGGCGCGGTAGCCCAGCGCCGTGACCTGCATCAGCCGCGCCTCGCGGTCGTCCGGCCGCTCGCGGAGCGCCGCCGCCGCGGCCGCCTCCGCGGACGCGATGCGGCGCAGCGCGCCGTCCCTGCTGCGCTCCCCGAACGAGGCCTGGGCCAGATAGTCGCGCGCGGTCTGCGCGACGGCGGGCGCGGGCAGGATCGCCGCGAGCGCCAGGAGGACGGGAAGGAGGCGCTGGATCATGCGGGGCTTTCACGGGCGGGGCGGGAGCGGGAAAGCTTAGCGGCGCGCGAGCGGGAGGGAAGGGGCAGGGGGCCTGGGTACGAATCTGCCGCCGTTCGCCTCGGATCGCCGTACCGTGGGGCCGGGACGGATGCCCGCGGCGTCGGACGCGGCCCGGCCGCGCCGGCCGTCTCGCGACGTCGGACGCGTTCCGGGCGGGGTCGCCGACCCCGCGCGGCCGCGCCGGCCGGCACTGAGGTGGGGCGGGCCGGCCCGCCCCACCTCAGTGCACGAACCGCGCCACCACGTCCCGGTACGACCGGCTCACCTTCACCTGCGTGCCCGAGCCCAGCACCAGGAAGCATTCGCCGTTGGTGTGCGGCTTCACCTGGCGTACCAGGTCCAGGTTGACGATGGTGGAACGGTGCACGCGCTGGAAGCGGCGGGGGTCCAGCCGCTTCTCCAGGTCCTTCATGGTCTCGCGCAGGACCAGGTTGTTGTCGGCGGTGTAGATGACCATGTAGTCGCCCGCCGCGTCGATCCGCTCGATCGTGTCCACGTCCACGCGAAAGATCTGGCCGCGGTCCTTGATGTTGATGAGCTTCTCGAACCGGCCGGCGGCGGGCTGCTCGACGTCCGCGCCGCCCGCCATCGCCTCGGCCGCCTCGGGCGCGTGCTCGGCCAGCGCCTCCTTCAGCTTCTCCGCCTCCTCGCGCGCGCCGCGCTCGGCCAGACGCTGGCGCACGCCGTCCAGCGTGGCGGCCAGCTTGTCCTCCTCCACCGGCTTCATCAGATAGCCGACCGCCTGCGCCTCGAACGCGCGGATCGCGTGGTCGCCGTACGCGGTGCAGAAGACGAACAGCGGCGGGTCCACCTCCATCAGCCCCTGGATCACCGAGAAGCCGTCGAAGCCCGGCATCTGGATGTCGAGGAAGACAAGGTCCGGCTTGTGCGTCTTGATGGCGCGGATCGCCTCGCGCCCGTTCTGGCACGTGTCCACGATCTCCACGTCCTCGTGCGCGGCCAGCCGCAGCTGCAGCCCCTGGATGGCCAGCGACTCGTCGTCGACCAGGATGGTGCGGATGGTCATGCGTTCTCTCTCAATGGGTCTTCCAGCTGGAACGGGATCTCGATCTCCACCGAGAAGCCGCCGCCCGGCGCGGAGCCGGCCTCGAATCGCTGATTGGGCCCGTAGGCCTGCACCAGCCGCTCGCGGATGTTGGCCAGTCCCACGCTGGTGGAATGGCTCGGCGGGATGACGCCGCCGCGCAAGCCCGGGCCGGTATCGGATACGCCGATCCGCACCCGTTCTCCGGCCAAGTGAACGCGCACGCGGATGTCGGCGCCCTCCTCCTGCGGCGTCACCGCGTACTTGATCGCGTTCTCGACCAGCGGCTGCAGCAGCAGCGAGGGCAGCCGCGCCTTGGCCGCGCGCGGGTCCACGTCGAAGGCGGGGCGCAGCCGCTCCTCGAAGCGCATCCGCTCGATCTCGAGGTAGAGCTTCAGCGTCTCCACCTCCTGCTCGACCGTGACGTTGGCGGTCGGCTCGTTGGCCAGCGTGTAGCGCAGGAAGCTCGACAGGCGGCTCAGCATCGCGTTCGCCCGGTCGGTCTGCTTGAGCAGCACCAGCGTCGAGATCGAGTTCAGCGTGTTGAACAGGAAGTGCGGGTTCAGCTGGTAGCGCAGCATGGCGAGCTGGGCCGACGACGCCTCGCTCTCCAGGTGGCGCATCCGGTCGATCTGATCCTCGACGATCAGGTAGAAGTTGATGCCGAAGTAGAGCGCGGACCAGCCGGTCAAGAGGATGAACGCCACATAGGTGGTCGCCAGCATCGAGCGCACCGACACGCCCGGCATCTCGCCGCGCGCGCTGATGAACGAGAAGGAGAAGGCGTCGAGCGCCGCGAACAGCAGGGTGGCGGCCATCAGCGTCACCGCCGTCAGCAGCACCGCCGGCACGCGCGGCAGTCCCCGGTACGCGCCGTACAGCACCGACAGCAGCAGCGTGACGCAGTAGCCCACGATCGCCTCGATTACGACCGGCACGATCACCTCGGGAGAGGGCGCGAACAGCACCGACGTGCTGCGCAGCAGCAGGTAGCCCGTCCACCCCGTCGCCTGGAGCGTCCAGAAGGCGCGCGCCTTGTCCTCGAAGAAGGGGCGGACGTTGAACCGCGCGCGCCCCGGCGGAGGACCGGGCGAGGCGGCGGCGGGGTAGGGGGCGGGGTAGGGGGCAGGGACGCTGGCCATCGCGGCCCCCGCCCCTACACGCGCCGGGCCGCGCACGCAAAAAGGGCCGCCCGCGCGTCACGCGGGCGGCCCTTCCCGTGCCGGGCACGTCGGTCCTGAGGGGCGGGGCTGATGCCCCGCCCCTCAGGCCGGCCGTCAGAAGCTGAACCGCGCGCCCACGCGGATCGAGTAGAGCGACTGGTTCACGTAGACCTGGTCGGTCGGCGTGGTGAAGCTCGTGGTGCCGCCCAGCGGCGAGTAGCGGTACTGGAGGCAGGGCTGGCTGGCGTTGGCCGTCACCGTACCCGCGCCGTTGGCGTTGCCCGCCGTGGTCAGGCACTGCACCTGCGTCACCGCCGCGTTGTACGGGAACACGTACTCGCGCAGCTGGCCCCACCGCTTGTTGATGAAGTTGGTGAAGTTCTCGATGTCGGCGAACACCTGGACGCGCGACGCGCCGATGCCGGTCGGCACCTCCTGCGCCACGTGCAGGTCGAGGCGCGTGAACCAGCGCGAGTTGAACGCGTTGCGCGGCGCCACGCGGCCCCGGTACTTGCCCAGGCCCGACGCGTCGATGAACGCGTTGAGCGCCTGCTGGTACTCGGCGCTGCTGTAGGACACGAGCGGGTCGTTCGTCGTGGGCACGTACATAAGGTAGCGGTTGCCCGCCGTGCTGGTGGCCGTGCTGCGGCCCGTGGTGCCGAAGATGGCCGAGCGCGGCGTGCCGCCGGACGGCTGATAGTCCTGGAAGGTATAGCTGAACGGGCGTCCGATGCGCGTCTCGCCGAACAGGCCGATCTGGGTCTTGTAGTCCCCGAAGAAGGCGTGGTCGAAGTTCACGCCGTACTTGAAGAAGTATTTAACCTGATCGTTCGAGATGCCGTAGGCGACGTTGTTCGCGTCCAGGAAGGCGCCGTTGGAGTAGTTGGAGCCCGCCGTGGAGGAGGTCGCGGGCGACTGGTCCTTCACGTCCTGGTAGGTGAAGCTGCCGTTGATGTTCAGCCCGAAGTCCCACGACTTGTCCAGACGCGCGACCGCGATGTAGGCGCGGCCCTTCTTGGTGTTGGTGAGCAGGATGTCGGTGTTGGTGTTGGTGCTGGCCGCGCCGTCGATGATGTTGGCGTAGCGCTGGCGCCCGTCGGGCGTCAGCGAGCCCGCGATGGGCTGCGAGCGGATGTCGGTGAAGAACACCTGGTCGCGCACCGCCGAGTAGAGGAAGTCCGCGCCGAACGTCCAGTTGTCGCCCAGCGGCCCCAGGTCCGCGCTGTACTCGCCCGACAGGGTGGCGCGCCACTGCGAGGGCACCTTGAAGTTCGGGTCCAGCGCGTTGACCGTGGCGTTGGACGCGATCTGGACGTTACCCAGCGCGGTATTCACCTGGCCCGGGATGGACGTGCCCGTGACGCCGTTCAGCGCCGCGTTGCCGATGGCGAGCTGATCGGCCGCGCTGGTGCCGCCGGGGAAGCCGGTGAAGCCGGTCGCCGTACGGTTGATCGAGATGGAGTTGGTCAGCACGCCCGTGTTGGAGAAGCTGTTCGACACGTACACGTCGGGCGTGCCGCCGCCGAAGATGCCGCCGCCGCCGCGCAGCGACACGCGGGGCGCCGGCTTCCAGTCGAAGCCGAGGCGAGGCTGGAAGAGGTTGAAGCCCGAGATGTTGGTGGTGTTGCCGCCGATCACGCGGCGCTCGCCGTTCACCACCGCCCCGTTGGCGTAGCGCGTCAGGTAGGCGCTGCTCAGCGCCGGGAAGTCCCCCATGGCGTACAGGTCGTAGCGCGCGCCGTAGCTGAAGCTCAGCGTGTCGGTGACGCGCCAGTTGTCCATGATGCCGAAGGTGTAGCTCTGATAGCCGAACCGGGCGGCGGCGGCGTCCGGGTTGAACGCCTCCAGCCCGTTGTTGGCGCGGATGGCGTTGCCGTAGGTGATGGTGTTGGCGCGCCGTGCCTGGAAGTCGGCGATCGAGTCGAAATAATAGTTGCCGGCGCTGTTCTGCAGGAACGAGTTGAAGATCTTCACGTCCTGGATCTCGGTGAAGACGCGCAGGTCGTGGTCGTTCATGGTCAGGCGCGCCTGGAGCAGGCCGCCCCAGGTCTCGGTGTACAGCTCGTTGGTCTGGCGCGAGCTGTCGGGACCGAACGACACCACCGCGTCCGTGCCGGCGCGGCCCGTGACCGACGATTCGCAACCCGTCAGCGAGCCCAGCGACGTGGGGTTCGTGCACACGCGGAACTGCGCGAAGCCGCGGCCCAGCAGCGGGTCCTGGATGCGGCGGTAGTGCTTGTAGAAGCCGCGCGCCTCCGTTGAGAAGCTGTCCGACCAGTCGGAGTTCAGCTGCACCACGCCCGTGTGCAGCCGGTTGCCCTGGATGTACGCGTTGGACGCCAGGCCCAGGCCGGGGCTGCCCGTGGTGATCGACGAGAAGCTGTTGTTGAGCAGCGTGATGCCGTCGTTGGCGTAGGTGTAGGTCAGCGACAGGCGCTGCGTGTCCGCCAGGTTGGCGTCGATGCGCGCCACCACGCGGTCGTCGCGGTCGCCCAGGTCGCGCTGAACCCCGCCCGTGTCGTAGCCGTAGACGCTCTGCGCGATGGCGGACACCTGATCCACCTGCGCCTGGGTCAGGTTGGGGATGGCGGTGCCGGCATTGTTGTCGGTGGGGCCTTCGGGGATGGGTCGGCCGCCGCGCAGCCGCTCGCCCGCCACCATGAAGAACACCTTGTCCTGGATGATCGGGCCCGACAGCTCGGCGCCGTAATTGTCGATCTTGAAGTTGGGCACCACGGCGCGGCCGTTGGTGATGCCGGGGCCGGGCTTGGTGCGGTCGCCCACGAACTCGTCGCCGGAACGCGCGTAGAAGCCGGTGCCGTGGAAGTCGTTGGTGCCCGACTTCAGGATGATGTTGATGGCGCCGCCCTGGAAGTTGCCCTGGCGCACGTCGTAGGGGGCGACCGTCGCCTGGAACTGGCCGATCGCGTCGAACGGGATGGGCGAGCGGCGGCTGGGCAGGCCGTCGGTGTTCAGGCCGAAATTGTCGGTGATCGGCACGCCGTCCACCGTGAAGCGGTTGTAGCGCGCGTTCTGGCCCGCGAACGAGATGGCGCGGCCGCCGGTGGGCGAATCGTCCAGCCGCGCGAACGGGTCGCGCCGCGTCAGGTCGCGCACGTCGCGGTTCACAGAGGCCACGTTGGCGATGTCGGCGGCCGACAGCACGGTGGCCGGCCCCTGGCTGACCGAGCGCGCGTTGGGCAGGCGCGACGCGGTGACCACCACGTCGGCCCCGCCGGCCGCGTCGGCGGCGGCCAGCTCGATGGGCAGGTCGTAGGTCTGGGCGACCACCGTCTGCACGTCCGTCACCTGCGCGCCCTGATAGCCGTCGGCGGTGACCGACACGGTGTAGGGGCCGCCCGCGCGCAGGCCCGGCGCGGTGAAGCTGCCGCCCGCGTCGGTGGTGGTGGTGACGCTGGTGCCGGTGGGCACGTTCAGGATCGTGACCTGCGCGCCCGCCACGGGCGCACCGGCGGCCGTCACGCTGCCGCGGATGGACGACGTGGTCTCCTGCGCCGATACCGCGGCAGGCGCGATCAGCGCCGCGACGGCGGCGCCTACGAACAGGTAGTTCCGCATCTCGAATGTCCCCTTGAAGAGCCCTGGCTCTCGCGACCCCGCGGCCGTGCCCGCGGTTCGTGGCGCCCCTGCCCCGCTTTTATTGCCCTTGCGTGACACAGGCGAGTCGCCGCGTGGCCACCCGGCGCTGTGACGGCCGGGGCGTTGCATAAAAGCACCAGGGGGCATCAGCCCGTTCGTCCTCCCGGTTCCGCCGATGCCGGAACCCTCCGGCACCGGGGGGCGGTTCACCGCGCCGCTCCGGGCACGTCGGCCTCGGCGGCGGCGCACGGCCGGTCGCCCGGCTGTCCTCTCATAGGTCCGCCACCAGATCGAGATACCCGTAGAGCGTGTCGCCGGTGCGCGGGGCGTTGGGCGCGCGGCGCAGGAAGCGGGCCTTGTCCAGGACCGCCCCGCCCAGCTCGACCCGGAAACGCTTGGAAACCACCGTGTAACGCACCCGGCCCTCCAACTGGTCGCCGGCGTAGCGGCCCGACTGCCCCGCGCGATCGCGGATGCCCGTGGCGGCGAAGGCGTCGGTGCGGCTGTCCAGCCACAGCGCGCGCAGCATCACGAACCCGTCCAGCCGCTTGGACGGCACGGCTTTCAGCCGGAAGCCGACGGAGCGCAGGTTGGAGCGGTTGATCGCGCCGTACAGGCTGGTGGGACCGAAATCGACGCGCGGCGCGCCGTACAGGCTGTCCAGCCGGGTGATCCGCGCGGGGTCGCGGTCGTCGCCGCTGGCATCGTCGGCGTGGAGCGACGCGCGCGGCGTCCAGGCCGCGGCGAAGCGGCGCCCCACCTCGCCGTGGAACAGGTACGCCTCCACCGGCAGGCTGGCGCGGTCGGTGACGGCGCTGGTCAGCCGGGCGCGGCCGGTCTGGCGGGCCGCCTCCGTCTCGAAGTCGAAGGCGCGGGCCTTGGCCGGGCGGAGCAGGCGGACGCCGATCGTCAGCAGGTGGCGGTTGCGCGTCGGCTGGTCGGGGGAATCGCGCTCGGCCAGGCGATAGGCATAGGCCTCGCCCCCGATTGTGCCCAGCAGGCCCGTGCCCAGCAGGCTGCGGCGCGCGTAGCTGCCCCCGTAGAAGCGGATCGCCGAGCGGGCGCGGTCGAGCCGGAAGGCGTCGGTGCGCAGGCCCTTGGCGTCGTTGGGCAGGCGGGTGCTGGGCAGCGTCAGGAAGGCGACCAGCCGGTCCTGCGCCGCGTTGCGCCAGTCCAGCATCGCGCTGGTGTAGCTGTTGACGCTGTTGGCGAAGTCGGGCCGCGCCACGAAACGGCCGGCACCGATGTCCATGGTGAAGCGCCCCAGCAGCAGCGCGGACGCGGGCGTCGCCTCGGCCAGCCCGTTCAGCTCGACCGCCGCATAGGCCTGGAGCGGCTCGAAGCTGTTGATCTCGGCCACGCCGGCCGACGTCCCGAGATCCTGGCCGATCCCGCGCGCGTCGCGGAACTCCGCGCCCAGCCGCACCGGACCGGCGTCGTACTCGACCGCGACGTCGGTGCGGAAGGACTGCAGGAAGTCGCGGCTGGTATTGGCCGGGCGGAACTGCCCCCGAATGCCCTCGGTGCGCGAGTGCAGGTTGACGCGCACCGTCAGCCCGTCGGGACTGCCCAGCAGGTCCTGGAGGGGCGGCGGCGCCTCCTGCGCGCGGACCCCCTGCGCACGGACGGGGAGCGCCGGCGCCGCCGTCGCGCACAGGAACAGGCCCGCCAATCGCGCCGTGCGTCCCGGCCGCGCGGGTGATCGACGATATCCCGGCGCACCGCCCCCGTCAGCAACATCCGCGGCGCTATCCCTCCCGCCCGCCCCCCCCAGCATCGGTTCGAGCTGCTTATAGCGCCCCGGCGACGCGCCAGTAGCGGTCCGCCTCCACTCGCGGCATCCGTCGTCCCGGGCGTATTCCCGGCGGCTCTTTTCGCGTCCGTCCCGACCGGCCGGACGCCGGGGGGTGTGGCATCGACGCCGGTGGCGCGGGACATCGCCGGCCTGTCGGCGCCGGCCGGCATCCCCGCGGAAGCGCGCGGGCGGTTCCGTCGTCGTCCGCGGCTCCGACCGATCACGCATCCTTCCCGTTCCGCAACGACGCGCTGTCGCTTTTGATCGTTACGCGTTCGCCGCCGCCGCGGTATGTCGTGCCGAAACGGAGTACTTGAGCCATGAAGACCCGCGCCGCCGTAGCGTTCGAAGCCAGGAAGCCGCTGGAAGTGGTCGAGCTGGACCTGGAGGGGCCGAAGGCCGGCGAGGTGCTGGTCGAGATCATGGCCACCGGCATCTGTCACACCGATGCCTACACGCTCGATGGGCTGGATTCCGAGGGCCTGTTCCCCAGCGTGCTGGGTCACGAGGGCGCGGGGATCGTGCGCGAGGTGGGCGCGGGCGTGACGTCGGTGGTGCCGGGCGACCACGTCATCCCGCTCTACACGCCCGAGTGCCGCCAGTGCAAAAGCTGCCTGTCGGGCAAGACCAACCTGTGCACCGCGATCCGCGCGACGCAGGGGCGGGGGCTGATGCCCGACGGCACGACCCGGTTCAGCCACAAGGGACGGCCGATCTTCCACTATATGGGCTGCTCGACCTTCTCGAACTTCACCGTGCTGCCCGAGATCGCGGTCGCGAAGATCCGCGAGGACGCGCCGTTCAAGACGTCGTGCTACATCGGCTGCGGCGTCACGACCGGCGTCGGCGCGGTGGTCAACACGGCCAAGGTGCAGGCGGGCGAGAGCGTGGTCGTGTTCGGTCTGGGCGGCATCGGGCTGAACGTCATACAGGGCGCGAGGCTCGCGGGCGCCGCGGTGATCGTCGGCGTCGACATCAACCCGGACCGCGAGGCCTGGGGCCGGCAGTTCGGCATGACCCACTTCCTCGACAGCCGGGGCCAGAGCCGCGAGGAGACGGTCGCGGCGGTGCTGCGGCTGACCGACGGGGGTGCGGACTACAGCTTCGACGCCACCGGCAACACGGAGGTGATGCGCACCGCGCTGGAGGCGTGCCACCGCGGCTGGGGCACCTCCGTCGTCATCGGCGTGGCGGAGGCGGGCCGCGAGATCAGCACGCGGCCCTTCCAGCTCGTGACCGGCCGCAACTGGCGCGGCACCGCGTTCGGCGGCGCCAGGGGCCGCACCGACGTGCCCAAGATCGTCGACTGGTACATGAACGGCCAGATCGCGATCGACCCGATGATCACCCACACGCTGACGCTGGACGAGATCAACACCGGCTTCGACCTGATGCACCGGGGCGAGAGCATCCGGTCCGTGGTGCTCTACTGATGGAGACGGTATCGGAGGCCGGGGCGTTCGGCGGCACGCAGGGCGTCTATCGCCACCCGTCGACCAGCACGGGCACCGACATGACCTTCTCGGTCTACGTGCCGCCGCACGAGGCCGGCGCGCGGCTGCCGGTGGTCTGGTACCTGTCCGGCCTGACCTGCACCCACGCCAACGTCACCGACAAGGGCGAATACCGTCGCGCCTGCGCCGAGCTCGGCCTGATCCTCGTTGCCCCCGACACCAGCCCGCGCGGTCCGGACGGGAACGGCGGCGACGTCGCCGACGACCCCGCCTGGGACTTCGGCCAAGGTGCCGGCTTCTACGTCGACGCCACCGAGGCGCCCTGGGCCGGGCACTACCGCATGTGGACCTATGTCACGCACGAGCTGCCGCGACTGATCGGGGAACACTTCCCGGTCGATCCCGCCCGCCAGTCGATCACCGGCCATTCAATGGGCGGCCATGGCGCGCTGACGGTCGCCCTGACCTATCCCGACCGCTTCCGCGCCGTCTCCGCCTTCGCGCCCATCGTCGCGCCGTCGCAGGTTCCCTGGGGCAGGAAGGCGCTCGGCGGCTACCTGGGCGAGGACCGCGCCGCCTGGCGCCGGCACGACGCGGTCGCGCTGATCGAGGACGGCGCCCGCCTGCCGGCGCTGCTCGTCGACCAGGGCGGCGCCGACGCCTTTCTCGCCGAACAGCTCCGCCCCGAGCTGCTGGAGAGCGCGTGCGCGGCGGCGGGCATCCCGCTGACGCTGCGGATGCAGCCGGGCTACGACCACAGCTACCTCTTCGTCTCGACCTTCATGGCCGATCACCTGGCCTGGCACGCGGAGCGGCTGGCGTGAGCGAGCGCTACGACGTCCTGATCGTCGGGGCCGGGCACGGCGGCGCGCAGGTCGCCGTCGCGCTCCGCCAGCGCGGGTTCGCGGGCACGATCGCCATCGTCGGCGAGGAGCCGGAGCTGCCCTATGAGCGCCCGCCGCTGTCCAAGGACTATCTCTCCGGCGATAAGGCGTTCGAGCGCATCCTGATCCGGCCGGAGAGCTTCTGGGCCGACCGGAACGTCGCCGTGCTGCCCGGCCGCGAGGTGGTCGCCGTCGATCCGGAGGCGCACGGCGTCACCGCGGCGGACGGTCGCACGATCGGCTACGGCACGCTGGTCTGGGCCGGCGGCGGCCGTGCGCGGCGGATGGCCTGCGCCGGCGGCGACCTCGCCGGCGTCCACTCGGTCCGCAATCGCGCCGACGTCGACCGGATGACGGAGGAGCTCGCCGCGACGACCCGCGTCTGCGTGATCGGCGGCGGCTATATCGGGCTGGAGGCGGCGGCCGTGCTCGCCAAGCTCGGCAAGCGCGTCACGGTGCTGGAGGCGCAGGACCGCGTCCTGGCGCGCGTCGCCGGCACGGCGCTGTCGCGCTTCTACGAGGCCGAGCACCGCGCCCACGGCGTCGACGTCCGGCTCGGCACCGCGGTGGACGGCATCACCGAGGCGAACGGCCGCGCCGCCGGCGTCCGGCTCGCCGACGGCGAGGTGATCCCCTGCGAGATGGTGATCGTCGGCATCGGCATCGTCCCTGCGGTCGAGCCGCTGCTCGCGGCGAACGCGGAGGGTGGCAACGGCGTCGCCGTCGACGCGTACTGCCGCACGTCGCTGCCCGACGTCTACGCGATCGGCGACTGCGCGCTGCATTCCAACGCCTTCGCCGGCGGACTGCCCATCCGGTTGGAATCCGTCCAGAACGCCAACGACATGGCCAACGTCGTCGCCCGCGCGATCGTCGGCGAGCCGGAAGCCTATCACGCCGTGCCCTGGTTCTGGTCGAACCAGTACGACCTCAAGCTCCAGACGATCGGCCTGTCGACGGGGCACGACGCCGAGGTGGTGCGCGGCGACCCTGCGAACCGCTCCTTCTCGGTCGTCTACCTCAGGGCGGGCCGGGTGGTGGCGCTCGACTGCGTCAACGCGGTCAAGGACTACGTCGCCGGCAAGCGCCTCGTGACCGGCGCCATGACGATCGATCCGGCCGACCTGGCCGATACCGGCCGCCCGCTCAAGGAGATCGGGTGACGGCGCGCGACGGAGAACCGACGCTTTCGATCTGAGTCGGGACTCGTGAGAGAGGGGAGCCGCGCCGAGGCATCGTCACCGACGAGCCACACCGCACCGGGCGGAAATCCCCGCCGCGAAGCGGTCGCCCGGGGGGCGGTGCGTCGACCCGATGGAAAGTCGCTCCGGGACACGCGGGTGAAAAGGTGAGACCGACGGCAGCCCAGTCCGGCCCGCGGGCCGCCGCGCGTCCGCCGCCGCGATCCGCGCCCCGGCCGCCGGCAGCGCACGCCCTCGTTCAGCCGCGCGCGGGCCGTCGTAGCCGCCTCGCATTCCCCGTCGCCGCGGCATGCACCGGCGCCAGCGCACGCCCGGCGGCACCGACCGCGCGCTGCCCGATCCGGGCGGACGACGCGACGGCGGCCGTCACGGAACGGGCCGGCCGCAGCATCTCCGCCTGGATCGCCTGCATGTCCCTCGTGAGCGACAGGCCGGCCAGCGTGAACGCCTCCACCTTCTCGGCGACCATCTCGTAGAGCTCGGGCCAGTCGCCGGTCAGGGGATTACTGGCCGCGTCGCGGATCAGCGGCATGCGGGCGTCCACCACGGCCGGCACCGCCACCATGGTCTCGGCCAGGCGCAAGCCGGTGGTGCAGCTCTCCATCCACATGTCGAACCACAGGAATGGGGAAGGCGTCTTCATGGCATGCTCCTGCGGCGGCTCGCGCCCGGCGGCGTCAGGCGAAGTTGCCCAGCTTCTCGGCTTCGTCGTCGGGCAGGCTACCATCGTCGGGCAGGCCAGGAGGGCCCGGGTCGGGATCGGTCGACATATCGCCTGGGTCGGGCTCGTTGCCGGGCAGGTGCGGCGGTGTCATCGCGATCTCCTCTTGATCCCCGGTCAACGCACGAGGCCAGGGAGATGGCGCAGAATGATCGCGACGATCGGCGGCCGGCGCGGACCGACCATCGCGAGCCATATCGCCGCCGACGTTCGCGGCCATTCGATCTGGATCGTGGGGACATGCCGGGAGAGAGGCACCGCCGGCCGCTCAGACTTCCGAAGTATTTGAACCACTTGGCCGGAAGAAATGGTGCGGTCGAGAAGACTCGAACTTCCACGGCCTTTCGGCCACAGCGACCTCAACGCTGCGCGTCTACCAGTTCCGCCACGACCGCACGTGCTTGCCGCGTGCGGGACGCGGCCGGTAGGAGAGGGGGCCTAGCAGCGCGCGCGCGCCGGCGCAACGGCGTTCGTCGGGGCCGAGCCGCCCCCTATTCGTCGCCCGCGAAGCGCAGGTCCAGCCGCCGCGAGCTGCGCGGCACGTCCAGCTTGGCCGAGTTGAACTCCATGCTGGCGCCGGGCGCCAGCGTCCGGCGCTGTGGGGTGATGGTCCAGCTGTCCACCACCTTGTCCCGCTTCGCGCCGCGCGCGGCGGCGTCGTCCAGCAGCTGGGCCAGGATGTCGGGCACGCGCTGCGGGCGGCCGGTGGGATTAGTCACGCGGCCGCTGACCGCGAACAGCTCGGACCCGTTGTCCAGGTCGCGCCGTTCCACCCGGTCGGCGGCGACCTTGAGCGGCGTGCGCGCGGGTGCCAGCCCCAGCCACGCCGTCAGCCCCGGCGCGCCCGACCACAGGATCGCGCCCGCGCTCGCCAGCATCAGCGCGCCGGCCGCGAAGGCCGCCGCCGTCCAGTGCGGCCCCACGCGCCGCCGGCGCCGCGCGCGCGGCGCCGGCGCGCCATCCTCCGCGTCCCCCCCTGCCGCCTCCGCGCGGAAGCCGTCCGGCTCGGCGGGGAGGGGGGCGGGCACGGCATCGTCCGTTCCGGCGCCGGTGCCGAAGTCCCGTTCCGTATCCGACGGGTCGGCCGGAACGTCCCCCGCCGGAGGCTCCGGCACGTCGGACACGGGCGCGCGATCGGCGTCGTCCGCCTCGGAGTCGGGCCGTTGGAACCAGCTGTGGCGGCACTGGGTGCAACGTACGGTGCGCCCGTCCGCCCCGATCGCGCTGTCGGGCACCAGGTAGCGCGTGTCGCAGGCGGGGCATTGGAGGATCATGAAGGGGGCAGGATCATGGGCTGGAAAGATCCGGCGATGGGAAGATCTGGGGGACGCGGGAACCGGCCGACCCGCGGTTCGGGCCGGGATCAGAGTGCACCGGCACCGGCGGCGGCGCAAGCACCGATGCCCGCCCCGACCTGCCCCGCCCCGCCCGCCCGTGCTGGACGGGGGCGGGGCGGGCGTGCGATGGCGATGCCCGAGAAACGCGTGTCCATCCCCCTGCCCGACCCGAGCATCCCCGCCGCCCTCGGCCCGTGCCCGCCCGGCGACGGACGCGTCGCGGCCGCCGACGTGCCCGTCGCCCGGTTCGACCGGGTAAGCCTGCGCTACGACACGAACCGGCGCGCGGGCGGCAGCGCATGGTCGGGCGCGGGGGCGTGGTCGGGCGCGGGGGCATGGTCTGGCGCGCCGGAGGTGTTGTCGGACCTCAGCTTCGCGCTGCCGCCGGGCGCGTTTCGCTTCGTCACGGGGGCGAGCGGGGCGGGCAAGACCTCGCTGCTGCGTCTTCTCTACCTCGACCGGCGGCCCAGCAGCGGGGCGGTCCGCCTGTTCGGCGAGGACGCGGTGACGGCGCCGCGCGACCGGTTGCCGATGCTGCGGCGGCGGATCGGCGTGGTGTTCCAGGATTTCCGGCTGCTGGACCACCTATCGGTGGGCGACAACGTGGCGCTGCCGCTCAGGCTGGCGGGCGCGGGCGGGGCCGAGACGGCGCGCGCGGTGCGCGAGATGCTGGCCTGGGTCGACCTGGGGGACCGCGCCGGCGACAGTCCGCGCGCGCTGTCGGGCGGCGAGCAGCAGCGGGTCGCCATCGCGCGCGCGGTGGTGAACCGGCCCGACCTGCTGGTCGCCGACGAGCCCACGGGCAACGTCGACCCCGGCATGGCCGCGCGGCTGATGCGCCTGTTCGCCGGGCTGAACCGCCAGGGCACGGCCGTGGTGGTGGCGACCCACGACCTGCACCTCGTCGCCCGGGTGCCCGGCGCCGGGGTGATGCGGCTGGAGCGCGGGCGGCTGGCGGCCCCCGACGCGTCGGAATGGGCCGCGTGAGCGCCGGTGACGCTGGGTCGGGCGGGGGCGCGGGCGCGGCTGCGGGCATCGGCGCCGACCGCCTGCTGGACGGGGCCGACGGCGGCGGCGCGGTGGCGGCGGCGACGGGGGTGATGCTGTTCCTGACGGTGCTGGCGGCGGCACTCTGCCTGTCCGCACGGGGCGCGGCCCAGCGGATGGAGCAGCAGCTTGCCGGCCGGCTGACGGTGCAGGTCGTGGACGGGAACGCCGCGCGCCGCGACCGGGCGGCGGCCGCCGCGCTGGCGGTGCTCGCCGCGCGGCCCGACGTGCGCGCCGCCCGCCCCGTGCCGGAGGCCGAGCTGCGCGCGCTGCTGTCCGAGTGGGCGGGCGACGGGGCGGACGGGGAGGCCGCGCTGCCGCTGCCCGCGATGATCGAGGCCGAGCTGGCCGATCCCGCCGCCGCCGCCGCTGTGTCGGCCGCCGTGCGCGCGCGGGCGCCGGACGCGCGCGTGGACGCGCAGGGCGACTGGATGGCGCCCGTGTCGCGTGTCGCGCGCGGGGCGGCGATGCTGGGGGCCGCGGCGGCCGGGCTGGCGGCCGCCGCCGCGCTCGCGGTGGTGGCGCTGGGCGCGCGCGCGGGCGTGGCCGCCAACCGCTCCACGCTGGAGGTGATGCACCTCCTGGGCGCCACCGACGCGCAGGTGGCGCGCCTGTTCGCGCGCCGCGCCGCGTGGCTGGCGCTGGCGGGCGGGGGTGCCGGCGGGCTGGCGGGCCTGGCGGTCGCGCGCCTCGCCGGGGCGGAGGTGGCGCGGCTGGGGTCGGGGGCGATGGGCGACGCGCGTCTGGGGGCGGCGGACTGGCTGGCGCTGGCGCTGCTGCCCGTCGCCTTCGCCGCGCTGGCGGCGCTGACCGCGCGCGTCGCGGTGCTGGTCCGGCTGGGGCGCAGGACGTGAGGGCGCAGGGTGTGAGGGCGGGGGCGTGAGGGTGTTGGGCCGCCTCCTGGCGCTGGCGCTCACCGCCTGGGCGCTGGGCTTCGCCGCGTTCGCCGTGTCGCTGCCCGGCCCGCTGGAAGGCAACACCACCGACGCCGTGGTGGTGCCCACCGGCGGGCGCGGGCGGATCGAGCGCGGGCTGGACCTGCTCGCCCGGCACCAGGCCCGCCGGATGCTGGTGACGGGGGTGGGCGCGGGCGTTCGCCCCGGCGACCTGGCGCGCGCCACGGGCCGCGACCCCGCGCTGTTCCGCTGCTGCGTGGACTTGGGCGACGAGGCGGTGGACACGCGCTCCAACGCGGAGGAGACGGCGCGCTGGCTGCGCGGCCACCGCTACCGCACGGTCAGGCTCGTCACGTCGGACTGGCACCTGCGCCGCGCGCGCATGGAGCTGGCGGCCGCCATGGGCGACGACGCGGTGATACTGGGGGACGGGGTGGCCGCGGGCGACCCCAGGCTGGGGACGCTGGTGAACGAGTACAACAAGCTGCTGCTGCGCCGCGCGGCGCTCTGGGCCGGGAATTGGGGGGCGGGCCGGTGAACGCGCTGCGCACGCTGGTCTTCCGGATCGTCTTCTACGGCCTGTCCGTGCCCATCGTAGGGACGGCGCCCTTGAGCGGCCTGTTCGGACGGCGCGCCATGATCGCGCACGCGCGGGTCTGGGCGCGCTTCCACCGCTGGGCGACGCGCGCCATGCTGGGCATCGGCGTGGCGGTGGAGGGGCGGGTGCCCGCCGGGCCGGTGCTCTACGCGGTGAAGCACCAGGCGATGTTCGAGACGGTGGAGATGGTGGCGATCGACGCGCCCGCCGTAGTGCTGAAGCGCGAACTGACGCGCATCCCCTTCTGGGGCTGGGCCACCGCCGTCTACGGGCGCGTGGTGGTGGACCGCGAGGGGGCGGCGTCGGCGCTGCGCGCCATGCTGCGCCAGGCGCGCGCGCTGGCGGCGGAGGGCCGCTCGGTGATGATCTTTCCGGAGGGCACGCGCGTGGCGCCGGGCGAGCGGCCGCCGCTGAAGTCGGGCTTCGCCGGCCTCTACAAGGCGCTCGGCCTGCCCGTGGTGCCCGTGGCCGTCGACAGCGGGCAGGTGTGGCCGCGTCGCGGTTCCAAGCGGCCGGGCCTCGTCACCTTCCGCTTCGGCGAGCCCATCCCCCCAGGCCTTCCCCGCGCCGAGGTGGAGGCCCGCGTCCACGCCGAGATCAATTCGCTGGAGGGGGAGCGGGCAGGACCGGACGCGGGCGGCACCGCCGCCGATCCGGCCCCTCACGTCGCCGGGTAGCGCAGCCTTCCCACGAAGCGCACTAGGCTGGGGCGATAGGCGGAGCGCCGACGCGCGGCGGCCTTGGCCTTCTCGAACCGCATCACCTCGTCGATGCGCCGGCCCAGGAAGCCGCGCGTGTCGGCCCAGTCCTCGCTCTCGTCGCCCAGGAACACCGTGACGGTGGCGGCGTAGAGCGCGGCCAGCGTCGCGCGCTTGGTGTAGTGGTTGTGGTCCACCGCCGTGTCGCCCGCCAGCCGCCACATCGTATCCGCCGCGCGCCAGCCCAGCCGCGCCGCCGTCACGGGGCGCAGCGCCAGCACGGCGACCGCGCGGCGCAGCGCCTCGCGGTCGGGGTCCACGATCTCCAGCCGCGCCTCCACGAGCACCCGGATGCGCTCGCGGATCTTAAGCGCGGCCAGCCGCTCGGCCGGCCAGCGCGCGGCCGTCTCACGGTCGACATGCGCGAACCAGGCGTCGATCATGTCCGCCGGACCGCCGGGAAAGGCCAGGCGCGCCACGTCGGCATCCACCCCTTGCGCGTCCGCCGCCATGGCCAGCGCGTCCGCGCCCCAGCCGTCGAAGGCCGCGTTGGCCGCGATATCGGGCGCCAGCCGCTCGCGCAGCTCGGGCAGCGTCGCGTCCGCCGGGTCGAATGCCGGTACGAGAACGGGGTCTGCGAGGGTGTCGTGGTCGGTCATGCGGCCTCCTGACCGCCCATATCGGCGGGGTCCGACTTTCCCGCAACCGGCCCCGCAACCGGCCCGGCGACGGGCCCCGGCGCGCGGTCGGCGCGCCGCACCAGCACCAGCGCGGCCGCCACCATGGCGGCGCCGGCGAACTCCGCCGGGCCCAGCCGCTCGCCGTACAGCGCCCAGCCCAGCGCGGCCGCGACCACCGGCTGGATCAGCAGCGCCAGTCCCACCACCAGCGGCGACAGCCGCCCCAGCGCGTAGATCATGCACCCCTGGCCCACCAGCTGCGACACCAGCGCCAGGAGCAGCAGCGGTTCCCACGCCGCGGGCCACACCGGCTCGTCCAGCGCCCACGCGAAGACCAGCAGCGGCGGCAGGCTGGCCAGCGACGACAGCGCCAGCGCGGGGAGCGGCCCCGTGGTCGCCCGCGCGCGCGCCATGGCCACGAAATAGACGGCGTAGAGAATGCCGGCCAGCAGGCACAGCGCGTCGCCACCCAGGTTGCCCGGGTCCAGCGCGTAGCTCCGCCCCATCAGCAGCGCGCCGCCCGCCAGCGCCATCAGCAGCGCGGCCCCCTGCATCCGCGTGGGCCAGGCGCGCACGGCCAGGAAGCCGTAGACGGGGAAGATCAGCGTCGCGCAGTTGCCGAACAGCGTGGCGTTGGCCAGCGTGGTCTTCAGGATGCCCAGGTGCCACGACCCCAGGTCGGCCGCGAAGCAGACGCCGCCCGCCATCACCGCGAGCCAGGGCAGGCGACCCCCCGCCCGACCGTCCCCCACCCGGCCGCGCCGCCCCGCGGCCCAGGCGAGCGCCGCCACCAGTGGCAGCGCCAGCGCGATCCGCCAGAAGCCCGCCGCCACCGGCCCCACGCGCGCCTGCGTGTCCGCCAGCCGCACGAACCACGGGCCGAAGGCCAGCGCCACGTTGGCCACCGCCACCGCCGCCAGCGCGCCCGCCTGTTCCTCGGCCTGTCCCTCGGCCCGACCCACGCCCGCGGGGGCGTCCGAAGCTCCGCTATCGCCCACCCGGATTACCATTGTCCCGACCTGCCCGTGCGGACGAGGCCCTAGCGCCCTATCTGTGTCGCGTCAGCAACCGCTTCCGGAACCATCGACTTGCCGAGCCTCTTCGACCCCGTCCAGCTGGGCGACCTTCGCGCCGCCAACCGCGTGTTCATGTCGCCGCTGACGCGCGGGCGCGCCACCGACGATCACGTGCCCACCTCCATCATGATCGACTATTACCGCCAGCGCGCGGGCGCCGGCCTCATCATCTCCGAAGGCACGGGCATCAGCCACGAGGGGCTGGGCTGGCCCGACGCGCCCGGCATCTGGTCGGACGAACAGGTGGAGGCGTGGAAGCCCGTGACGGACGCGGTGCACGCGGCCGGCGGCCTGATCGTGACGCAGCTCTGGCACCTGGGGCGGCTGGCGCGTCGCGACGTGACGGGCCGCGCCCCCTTCTCCTCGTCCGCCACCACCGCGCCCGCGCGCCCGGGTGCGACCGAGAATCCCAACGTGGAGGCGGTGGCCATGACCGCCGACGACATCGCCCGCACACTGGACGATTATTCGCGCGCCGCCCGGAACGCGCGCGCCGCCGGTTTCGACGGGGTGCAGCTCCACGCCGCCAACGGCTACCTGATCGACCAGTTCATGCGAAACGGCACCAACCACCGCGACGACGATTACGGCGGCCCGGTGGAGAACCGCCTGCGCCTGCTGCGCGAGGTGGTGGGGCGCCTGACCGATGCGGTGGGCGCGGGCCGCACGGGCGTCCGCTTCTCGCCCAACGGCGAGGCGCAAGGGACCGACGACAGCGATCCCGAGAGCGTGTTCGTGCCCGCCGCGAAGTGGCTGGCGGAACAAGGCATCGCCTTCCTGGAACTGCGCGAGAACGCGCCCGACGGCACGTTCGGCAAGTCCGACGTGCCCAAGCTGTCCCCCAAGATCCGCGAGGTGTTCGCGCACGGCCTGGTGCTGAACCAGGACTATGGCGCGGAGAACGGCCAGGCCGACCTGGACAGCGGCATCGCCGACGCCATCGCCTACGGCCGCCCGTTCATCGCCAACCCCGACTTGGTGGAGCGCTTCCGCACCGGCGCCGCGCTCAACGAGCCCGACAAGCGCACCTTCTACACCCGGGGCGCGGAGGGCTATACCGACTACCCGGTGCTGGCAGCCTGAGGGGGGCAGCCTGAGGGGGGCAGCCTGAGGGGGGAGGGGCCGCCCCGTCCCCCCGGACGGCGGCCCCTCCCCCGGCGGGGTCAGGCGAAGGCGACCCGGCGGCGGCGAACGCGCATCGCGCCGCCGGCCAGGCCGAAGCCCGCCAGCATCAGCCCCCAGGTCGCAGGCTCGGGCACGGCGGCACCGGCGGTGGTGGCGCGGAAGGAGACGTCGGTCAGGCCGTCGATGCGCGACGGGCCGAAGTTGCTGGCGAAGGTCGCGCCGGCGGTCGTGCCCTCGTACGCGTTGCCCGTGAACGGGCCCGTCGCGGAGAGGCCGTTATACCCGCCGGTGCCGGCGGTCGTCATCGCGAAATACACCCGATCCACCGTGGGACTGACGAAACCGATCGCGCCGTTGAAGGGCCGCGCGACGAACGACACGGCTTCCGTCAGGCTGAACACCGTGGCGCCGGTCGCATCGGTCGCGGTCAGCGACGACAGGTTCACCAGCGTCAGGTCGCTGACGGTGCGGGCGGACGCGGTGTCGCCGATCCCCGTGAACGTCACCCGCTGGCCCGAATAGCCGACGCCGCTGGCCGAGCCGGAGAAGGTGCCGGTGAAGGAGTAGGTGATGACCGCGGCGGACGCGGGCGCCGAGACGGAGGCGGCGGCCAGCAGGGCGGCGACGATGAGCTTCATTGCGATGTTCCTTGCCGCCCCGTGATGGGGCGTATGGCCGGGTGGGCGCAAGGATCGTGCCAGTGGCCGAAAGTGGCGGTTTCGTGTCTGGGTACGTCGCGGCCTGTAAGCTGGGCCGACAGGGTGGTCAGCCCCCGAGCCGCTCCTTCAGCGCCAGCATGGCCAGCGCCGCCTCCGCCGCGCCGCCGCCCTTGTCGCCTTCCTCCGGCCGGGCGCGGGCGAGCGCCTGGGCTTCGTCCTCCACCGTCAGCACGCCGTTGCCGATGGGCAGGCCGTCCATGGTGAGCGCCATCAGCCCGCGCGCGCTCTCGTTGGCGACCACCTCGAAATGATAGGTCTCGCCGCGGATCACCGTACCCAGCGCCACGTACGCGTCGAACCGCCCCGTCTCCGCCGCCAGCGCGACCGCACCGGGCAGTTCCAGCGCGCCGGGCACCGTCAGCGTCTCGTGGCTATGGCCCGCCGCCTCGACGGCGGCGCGCGCGCCCGCCAGCAGCAGGTCCGCCAGATGGTCGTAGAAGCGGGCCTCCGCGATCAGCACGTGCGCCATCAGTCTTCCTCCGCCCCCGGTATCGGCCGCTCGCCGACGATGCTGAGCCCGTAGCCGCCCAGGCCCACCAGCGTGTGGTGCGTGTTGGTGAGCAGCACCATCTCGGCGACACCCAACTCGGTCAGGATCATCGCGCCCGCGCCGTAGTCGCGCAGGGATTCCATGTCCGGCGCGCCGGGCTCGCCCGCGCGGTGGCGGACGGCGGCGGTGAACTGGTCGGGGCGGGAGCGGTTGATGACCACCACCACGCCCGCGCCCTCCTCCGCGATCAGCTCCATGGATCGCTGGAGCAGCTTCCCCCGCGCGCCGTCCTCGCCGAAGATGTCGGCGAAGGGGGACAGGGCGTGCATCCGCACCAGCGTCGGCCGGTCCGCCTCGATCCGGCCCTTGACCAGCGCCACCTGCTCGGTGCCCGTCGCCTTGTTCCAGTAGGTGACGGTGCGCCACTCGCCGCCCCAGCGGCTCTGGAACCGGGCCTCGGCGCGCTTCTCGACCAGATGGTCGTGGCGCATCCGGTAGGCGATCAGGTCGCGGATCGTGCCGATCTTGAGGCCGTGGAGCTGCGCGAAGGCCACCAGGTCGTCGAGCCGGCTCATGGTGCCGTCCTCGTTCATGATCTCGCAGATCACGCCCGACGGGTTGAGCCCGGCCAGCCGCGACACGTCGACGGCGGCCTCGGTATGGCCCGTGCGGACCAGCACGCCGCCGTCGCGCGCCACCAGGGGAAAGACGTGGCCCGGCGTCACGATGGCCTGGCGGGGCTGGGACGCGTCGATGGCGACGGCCACGGTGCGCGCACGGTCGGCGGCCGAGATGCCCGTGGTGACGCCGTCCCGCGCCTCGATCGAGACGGTGAAGGCCGTCTCGTGCCGTGTGCCGTTGTTGCGGCTCATCGGCTCCAGCCCCAACTCGTCCACGCGCGCGCGCGTCAGCGCTAGGCAGATCAGGCCGCGGCCGTGGCGGGCCATGAAGTTGATCTTCTCGGGCGTCGCCATCTGGGCGGGGATCACCAGGTCGCCCTCGTTCTCCCGGTCCTCGTCGTCGACCAGGATGAACATGCGCCCGTTGCGCGCCTCGTCGATGATCTCCTCGGGCGAGGAAAGAAAGGCGTGGCGCAGCCGGGCGATCTCGGGGCGCGACACTTCAGCGGGACGCACGATAGCTCTCCATCCGTTGCAGGTAGCGCGCCAGCACGTCGATCTCGACGTTCACCGCGTCGCCGACCGCCAGCCGGCCGAGCGTGGTGACGGCCTGCGTATGCGGGATCAGGTTGATGCCGAAGCGCGTGCCGCCCCCTGCGTCCGGCCCCCCGTCCTCCACCGCGTTCACGGTGAGCGACACGCCGTCCACCGTCACCGACCCCTTGGGCGCCAGGAACGGCGCCACCTCGGCCGCCACGGCGAAGACGATGCGTCGCGAATCGCCGTCGGGCTCGACCGAGACCACCTCGGCCACCCCGTCCACGTGACCCGTGACGATGTGCCCGCCCAGCTCGTCGCCCAGCCTCATCGCGCGTTCCAGGTTGAGCGCGCGCCCCTCCGCCCACTGGCCCTGCGCGGTGCGGCCCACCGTCTCGGCCGACACGTCCACCGCGAACCAGCCGGGCGCCTTGTCCACCACGGTCAGGCACACGCCCGAGCAGGCGATGGATGCGCCCAGCTCCACCGCGTCGGTGTCGTACGCGCACTCCACCACCGCGCGCAGGTCGCCGCGCCGCTCCACCGAGCGGATGCGGCCGACGTCGGAGACGATACCCGTGAACATCAGGCGCGCCGGTACACCTCCAGCCGGTCGACGCCAAGCGCGCGCGCCTCCGCCAGCCGCCAGCGCCCGTGTGCGTCGGCCAGGTCGGCCAGCCCGATGTCGGGCAGCGCCCGCCCGCCCCCCACCAGCACGGGCGCGCGGTAGAGCAGCAGCCGGTCCGCGAGGTCCGCGCGCAGGAAGGCCGCGGCCGCCCCCGCGCCGCCCTCCACCAGCAGGTGGTCGACGCCCGCCAGCTCGCCCACGCGGTCGGGGGAGGCGAGGTGCTCCCAGCCCGGCTCCGGCGTCCGCGACAGCAGGACGCGGCGCGGCGAGCGGTCCTCCAGCCCCGCCAACCGAACGTCCAGCCGGGGCCGGTCCGCCTCCAGCGTGCCGCGCCCCACCAGGATCGCCTCGGCCTGCGCCCGCTCGACGTGCGCGTGCGCGCGGGCGGCCGCGCCCGTGATCCACCGGCTGCGCCCGTCCGCCATCGAAACGCACCCGTCCAGCGACAGCGCCAGCTTGACCGTGACGTGCGGCCGGCCTTCGCGCCGACGCGTCAGCCAGCCCGCCATCGCGTCCGCCGCCTCGTCCGCAAGCACGCCCCGCGTCACGGCGATCCCCGCCGCCGCCAGCCGCGCGAAACCCCGCCCGTCGGTGCGCGGGTCGGGATCGCGCATCGCCGCCACCACGCGCGCCGCGCCGGCCGCGATCAGCAGGTCCGCACAGGCCGGTCCGCGCGGCGACGCGTGGGCGCAGGGCTCAAGCGTGACATGGGCGGTGGCGCCGCGCGCGGCCGCACCCGCCTGCGCCAGCGCTTCGGCCTCCGCGTGCGGCCGCCCGCCGGCTCCCGTCCAGCCGCGGCCGACCACGCGCCCGTCGCGTACGATCACGCAGCCGACGTTCGGGTTGGGCGCGGTCCGGCCCCGGCCCCGCCGCGACAGCGCAACCGCGGCGGCCATGTGGCGGGCGTCGTCGGGGTGGGTCATGGGGTCATCCGCGGACGTGACGTCGGACGGGGCCCGGCCCCGCCGGCCGGCGGTACGGATTCAGAATCCGTACCGCTTCAGCCGGTCGTCCAGCCGCTTGAAGCTCGCCTGCCGCTCCTTCTCCGCCTCCGCCTGCTCGGCCAGCCGCCTGGTCTTGGCCGCGCCGTCGATCTTCTGCTGCGCACGGATCTCGGCGTCGGTGCGGGTCAGCGGCCATTGTTCCACGTAGATGATGTCGGGGCGGTAGACCTTGGGCACCGCGCTGTCGTGCGCGAAGGCGAACACGAAGAAGCCCGTCACCGCCACCGCCAGCGCCAGGAAGCCCAGCTCGTAGGGCTGGCGCGTCGCCAGGAACAGGCGGAGGTCGCGATAGGCGCGTCCGGGCGCGAAGCGGCGGAGGAAGTCCATGGCGGCGAAGATAGGGCGGCGCGCGGCCTCTTGCGAGCCCCCATCCCGGAACCCAAAGCCCGCGCGCGCGCGTTGGCGGGGACAGAGACCACAGGAGAAAAACGATGCTGGAACACGTCCCCGCTTGGCTCGGCCGCGCGCTGTCGGGCGTGCGCGCGGGGGCGGGCGAGCTGGCCTCGATGCAGGCGGAGCTGGGCGCGGGCACCCCGCGGCTCGACCTTTCCAGCCCGGCCTTCACCGACGGCGGCCGCCTGCCCGAGCGGTTCACCGCGGACGGGGCGGGCGTGTCGCCGCCGCTCACCTGGGGGCCACCGCCGGAGGGGACGGCCAGCCTGGCGCTGCTGGTGGAGGACGCGGACAGCCCCACGGGGCGCCCGCTGGTGCACGCGGTGGTCTGGGGCCTGGCCGCCGACGCCGGCGCGCTGGCGGAGGGCGAGATCGCGCCCGACGGATCGGGCATCCCCGACGTGGGCCGCAACTCCTATTACCGCGAGGGCTGGCTGCCGCCCGATCCGCCGACCGGCCACGGCGAGCACCGCTACGCGTTCCAGCTCTTCGCGCTGGGGGCGGGGGCGGCGCAACCCGGCGGCGACCCCGGCCGCACCGCGCTGGTGGCGGCGATGAAGGGCCATGTGCTGGCCGCGGGCGTGCTGGTGGGCGTCTACAGCCGGGGCGAGGCGGCGCCGGTCGGCCCGGTGGGGGCCGCCGCACCGGCCTGACCGCCGGCCGCCGTACCTCTCGCCTCCGTCACGCCAGGATGGGCGACGGGGCGGAGGCCGCGATCAGGACCGCGGTGGCGGCGAAGGACGCGAAGGCGAAGATCGTGCTGCGGACCATGGGTCGATGCTCCTCGAGGGCTGCCGGTCAGGCGACCGGCAGGACGGGGACGGCGGCCGACACGGCGGCGGCGGCGAACATCAGCGCCGCGACGGCGGAAACCAGCGTGCGGCTGAGCTGCGACTGGACGAACATGGTGTCTACTCCCTGGCGGGCCGCCGGACCGTCCGGCCGCCCACGCCAGGGTATTTGCACGCCCCGTGCCAACTTCGACTTTCCACGGATGTCAGAGGCTTAGCCCGATAGGGTTCGCGATGTCGGCGCGTGACGCCAACATCGCAGGCCTCACGCGCCGATCATCGGCGCGCCAGCCGCCTGACCGCCTCCAGCGTCAGCGACACGTGCTGCGCGGGGCTCATGTCGGTGTGGGCGAAGGCGATCCGCCCGTCGCGCGCGATGACGTAGCTGGTGCGGCTGGTGATCGCGCGGCCCTCCACTTCGCGGCCGAGCGCCACGTCGTAGCCCGCCACCACCTTGGGTCCCGCGCTGGCGACGGCGAACTTGCCCGCGCACTCGGTGGCGGAGAAGCGGGCCAGCTTGTCCACCGGGTCGGCGCTCATGCCGATTACGGTGGCGCCCGCCGCGCGGAACGCGGCCACGTTCTCGGCGAAGGCGCGCGCCTCCGCGTTGCACCCGCTCGTGAAGGCGGCGGGGAAGAAGTAGAGCACGACCGGCCCCTTCTTCAGCTCGCGCGCCAGGCGCAGGTCGAACACCTTGCCCGCCACGGCACCGCGCGTCGCGAAGTCGGGCGCGCGCGCGCCCGGCGCCAGCGCGGCCGCGGCGGGGGCGGGGGCGGACAGGAGGGCGAGCAGGGCGGGGAGGGCAGGCAGGGCGAGGCGCATGGCGGGGAGACTCCGATTGGACACACGCTAGGCTAGGCCGGTTCGGCGCCACTTGGAATCACCCCGCCCCGCGCCCGGCGCATAAAAAAGCCAGCGCCCGGCACATAAGAAAGGGGCGGCCCGGATACCGGACCGCCCCCTCTGGCTCGCGTGCGGCGCTGCTCAGAAGCGCAGCCGCGCGCCCACCGTGTACGCCCGGCCGATGGGGTCGTAGATCGTCGGGAAGGTGTTGCCGCTGTTGAACGACGTGCCGCCCACGCCCGAGCCCACCAGCGGCGGGTCCTTGTCGAACAGGTTGTCCACCGTCAGCGACAGCTCGAACTGCTCGGTCGGCCGCAGGCGGAAGGCCAGGTCGAAATAGTCGTAGGCGGGGATGGAGCGGAAGCGCGGCTGCACGCCCGCCGTCGGCTGGTTGGTGTAGAGGACGCCGTTCAGCACGAAGCTGGTCGACCCCGTCAGCGCGGGATTGGGACCGCCCGGCTGGGGCGTGTTGCCGGGCAGGCGCGTGGCGCGGAACGGCTCCAGCGACACGGGGCTGATGTGCGTCCAGAGCAGCGACACGTCGAAGAAGTCGCGCGCGTAGGTCAGCCGCCCGTTCCACCGCCACTCGGCACGCGGGTTGGTGCAGCCCGACGGGCTGTAATAGCCCGTGCAGTCGCGGTTGATCGCGTTGGGCGTCGCCTGGAAGTGGTAATAGTCGAGCCAGGTGGCGTTGAACCCCATGCTCAGCTCGCCGCCGTCGTTCAGCCCCACGTCGTCCAGCTTGACGCGCTGGTTGACGCCGAAGTCGATGCCCGCCGTTTCGATCACGCCCAGGTTGGAATAGGTCAGGATCACGCCCGGCGTCTCGCCAGCGCCGTTCAGGCTGCCCGTCAGCGGGTTGCGCCCGATCAGCGCGCAGAAGGCGTTGGTGGTGAGCGTGGGGTTGAGCGCGGTGGAGTAGCAGCCGTTCAGGATGTCGCCCTGCGCCGGCTGGGTGATCGCCTGCTTGATGCGGATGTTGAAGTAGTCGACCGTCAGCGAGAAGCCCGGCAGCAGGCGCGCGGGCGAGATCACGCCGCCCAGCGTGTAGGTGCTGGCGCGCTCCACGCCGAGCGTCGGGTTGCCCGAGCTGGTGTTGTTGATCTGGCCCGACGTTGGCGCCGGGATGGAGCCGATGGTGCCCGCCGGCGCGCCGGTGGCGACGCACAGCGCGCCCAGCGCCGCCGAGATCGCGCCCTGGCACGGGTCGCTGGTCAGGTTGCCCAGGCCCTGCACGGGCGACTGGAACAGTTCCTGGATGTTGGGCGAGCGCACCGCGCGCTGGTACATGCCGCGGAACTTAAAGCCTTCCACCGGCTCGTAGCTGCCGCCCGCCTTCCACGTCGTGCTGGTGCCCGTGGTGGAATAGTCGGAATAGCGGATGCCGCCCTCGGCCGACAGGTCGTGGATCAGGAACACGTCCTGGACCAGCGGCACGATGATCTCGCCGAACACCTCCTTCACGTCGTACTCGCCGAAATCGGGCGGCGTGCGCGCGCCCGTGCCCAGCACCTCGCCCTGGATCTGCGAAGGGTTGTCGGGCTGGGACCGGGCGGACAGCTTGCGGTACTCGCCGCCCACCGAGAAGCCGATGGACGAGTTCGCCAGCGGCGAGGTGAGGCCGAACAGGTCGCCGCCGACGTTGCCGGTGATGACGCCCAGCTTGACCTTGCGGTTGACGATGGCGTCCAGGTCGATGAACGCCAGCTGTTCCGGCGTGATGGTGCCGTTGGCGCCGAACAGGTTGATCGGCACGCAGCCGTTGGCGGTGTTGGAGCAGACCAGCTGGCCGTTCGCGGCGCGATACGCGCGCAGCGCCTGCTGCACCTTGGAGAAGGAGCCCCAGTTCTCGCGAAGCTGGTTCTGCGTGGTCTCGCCGTACTGGCCCGACAGGTCGTACTTCAGCCCGCCCAGCACGGTGCCGCGGATGCCCGCCTGCACCTGGAACATGTTGAACTCATATTCCTGGACGCGCGGACCGTATTCGGTGAAGCGGCGCTGCGCGATCACGGGGATTTCGATGTAGCCGGGCGTGCCGGGTCCGCCCACCACGGCCGCCGCCGTGTCGCACTGGGCCTGGGTGTAGCGCTGGATGCCGGCCACGGCCGTGTTGGTGTCGAACCCCGCGCACAGCTGGTTGCGCACGCCGGCCGGCAGATAGGGGTTGTTGAACGGCAGCTGATAGGTGTTGCTGAACGTGCCAGACGAGGCGAGCTGGAGGCGCACCTTGTTGCGGTTGAACAGCGCCGAGCCGTACAACTCCAGCCCTTCCGTCAGCTCGTAGCGCGCGCTGGAATAGGCGCTGATCCGCTCAAGCGGCGTCTGGAAGTAGGTGCCGTTGTTGGTGTTGAACGTGTCCGCCGGCGTCGCCGTCTGGAGCAGTCCGGTGGCGGGGTTCACCACCGCGCCCAGGTTGGCGCCCGCCGCCAAGCCCAGCGCCGCGTTGCCCGGCGAGCCGAAGATCGTCACCTGCGCCGCGGTGGCGCCGGTAAACAGGCCCGTCACCGAGCTGATCGGCTCCTGGCTGATCGCGCGGCGCGTGTGGAGCAGGGGCTCGGACTTGGTGTAGCTGACCGCCAGGTTGGCGTTGCCCCGCCCGTCGGCGAAGTTGCCGCCGACCAGGAGGTCCGCACGGTAGCGCGCCGCGTCGCCGCGTTCCGAGATGCGGTAGTTGGCGCGCAGGTCCACGCCGCTAAAGTCGCGGCGCGTGATGAAGTTGACGACGCCCGCCACCGCGTCCGCGCCGTAGACCGACGATGCGCCGCCCGTCACCACGTCCGTCCGCTGGATCAGGCCAACGGGGATGTTGTTGGTGTCGGTCAGGCCGTCGAGGCCGAAGGGCACGATGCGCCGGCCGTCGAGCAGCACCAGCGTGCGCTCGGCCCCGATGCCGCGCAGGTCCACCGTGGCGGCGCCCGCCGAACCGTTGTTGACACCCGAGCCGATAGCCGGCCGCGCGCCGGGCAGGTCGCGGATCAGCTCCTCCACCGCGCCGGGCTGGCGGAAGTTTATCTCGGCCTCGCTGATGACGTTGACGGGGCTGGCGGTGGTGAGGTCGGGCCGGCCGATGCGCGAGCCGGTGACGATCACCTCCTGCGGCTCCTTGGTCTCCTCCACCTGCGCGTCGGGCGACGCCTCCACCGGCTGCGTCACCTGAGCGGACGCCTGCCCCCCGAGCAGCGCCGCGCTCGCGAACAGCGTGGACGCGAGCAGCCGACGCCGCAGACCCGTATCGATCATTGCTTTCCCCCAAATCGAATCGCGCCGGCCTTTCTTGCTTCCTACAAGAGGCCGATACGGACATTGCGTCGCAGCCATGGCGGCCTCGCGCAACATGTCGATGCGCCGCGACGGCGATCAGTGAAACTTCGTGACAGTATTGACACAGGTAAGGACGGCTGCCGCGTATCGGAGACCAGCCGGGACGGCGCTGGCGCGCCCGGACACGCGGGGCTAGGCACCCCCCATGCCGCGCACCACCGACATCGACCTCGCCCGCCGTCTCGCCGACGCGGCGGGCGAGGCCATCCGCCCGTTCTTCCGCGCCGAGCACGGCGTCGAGACCAAGGCGGACGGCTCGCCCGTGACGCTGGCCGACCGCGCGGCGGAAGGCGCGATGCGCCGTATCCTGGACGCGGAGGCGCCGGGCGACGCGGTGGTGGGCGAGGAGTACGGCACCAAGGACGGGCATACGGGCCGGACCTGGGTGCTGGACCCGGTGGACGGCACGCGCAGCTTCACCGCCGGGCGGCCCATCTTCGGCACGCTGGTGGCGCTCCTGGAAGGCGACTGGCCGGTGCTGGGGGTGATTGACCAGCCCGTCGCGCGCGAGCGCTGGGTGGGCGCGGCCGGGCGGCCCACCACGTTCAACGACCGGCCCGCCGCCACGCGCGCCTGCCCCGAACTGGCGGGCGCGCTGCTCGCCACCACCAGCCCGCATCTGTTCGCCGACGGCGACGTGGCCCACTATATGGCGCTGGTGACGGCCGTCTCGGGCGGGGCTCCGCGCCAGGGGCCGGTCTACGGCGGGGACTGCTACAATTACGGCCTGCTGGCGTCGGGCCACCTGGACCTGGTGTGCGAGTCGGGGCTCCAGCTCTACGACTGGGCCGCACTTGTGCCGGTGGTGGAGGGTGCGGGCGGCCGCGTGTGCGACTGGAACGGCGACCCGCTGACGGCGGGTGCTGCGGGTCACGTGCTGGCGCTGGGCGATCCGGCAAGGACGGACGATGCGCTGGAGGCGCTCCGCAGCGTCGCGTAAGCGACGCTGCAGCGCCCCCGGCGCCTCGTCCGGCCCGGCCGGCGGCGGGCCCGAGCCCGCCGTCCGACGGCGGCGGCTTCGCCGTCGCCCGGCAACCCGTGCTGCCCGCCCGTCCGGCTTGAGCGAAGCCGAACGGGGGCGGCAGGCGGCAGGGATTCGGCTGACCGCCCCCCTCAGAAGATCCCCAAGAACTTCTTCCGCTCGCCCTTGCGCCCTCCCTTGCCGTCCTCGTTCTTGGACGGCGTGCCGCGGCCCACGTCGTCGCGCGCCTCGCCCTTTGCCGTCCGCTGCGCCGCCGCCCGCGCGCCCGACAGCACGGGGCCGCACGCCGCCGCCTTGGCGTCGCCCACGTCCACGAAGGCGAGCAGCCCCGCCACCGGCGTCGCCGCGATGGCCAGCCCCAGCCCCGCGCCAGCGCGCGCCACCAGGTCGGGGCTGATGATCTTGAGCGAAGGCGCCGCGAAATAGCCGCCCAGCGTGACGGGCGACTGGCCGGAGAAGAGCGAGAACTTCTTGGCGTCCGCGCGGATCGCCAGGTCCATCGCCTCGTTCCGGAACGAGAAGCCGCCGCGTCCCAGGATCACGTTCTTGGACGTGTCGATCAGGATCGGGTCGGCCGCCGCCACGCCGTTCCTGACGGAGAAGGCCACCAGCCCGCAGTTGATCCGGACCGGCTTCTCCAGCTTCCCCTCGAACATCTTCTGCGCGAAGGTGCCCAGGTCGATCTCGGCCAGCTGGATGTTGCGTGTCCAGAAGCTGCCCGCCGGCATCACAAAGGCGATGCGCCCCGCCGCGGTGGAGAGCCCGTCGTGGATCGTGTCGCCGCGCCCCTTCAGCTGGATGCGCCCGCGGATCGTGCCGGTCGTGCCCGCCTCGATCACGCCGTAGCCCGCCAGCAGCCGCCCCATCGGCGTCGGCGCCAGCCGGATGTCGTAGGAGACAGCACTCGGCCGGACGCTCGTGTCGAACACCGCGTCGGCCGCCACGTTGCCGCGCGCCATGGCGAAGGTCATGGGCGACAGCGACAGCCGTCCGCGCTCCAGCTTCAGCGTCAGGTCGATGTCGCTGATCGGCAGGTTGCGCGACCGCACCTGGCCCACCGTCCATTTCAGGTCGGCGTCGAACCGGCGCATCGTCTCCACCGGAAAGCGCGCGTCGGGCATGATCCGCTGGGGGGCGGCCCCCGTGGCGGCGGCGGCGGCCACCGCGCCGCGCGCGGCCACGATGTCCGGATTGTAGCCGATGAAAGGCGCGGCATCGATGATGTCCAGCTGCCGCGTCGCGAGGCTCGCGTCCATGTGGATGCGCTCGCCGTTCGTCACGGTGAAGCGCCCCGCCAGATCGGTCGCGCCCGCCGTACCCGACAGCCGGGTGAAGCGGTACTCGTCGCCTGCCTTCACCATCTGGGCCGACAGTCGATAGTCGCGCGTGCGCGGCAGCACCACGCCAATGATGCCCACCAGCGTCGACAGGTCGCGCCCCCGCGCCCTCGTCCGGAGCGGCACGTTCTCGATGTCGGCGATGGTCGGCAGCGTGCCCGCCATATCCACCGTGTTGCCCGCCGCGTGCGCGGTGGCGACCAGCCGGTTCTGCCCCCGGTTGGCGGTGGCGTCGGGCGACAGCAGCTGCGCCGTCACGGTGAACGGCGTGGCGCGGATCGTGCCGTCGCCCTTCACCCCCACCGCGCGCCCGATCCGCGCGTCGCGCGACGTGATCGGATCGACCGACAGGTTCGCCAGCAACTGCATCCGGGGATCGAGGTAGCGCACGCGCGTGCCGCGCACGGACGCCACGTCGATGCGCGGGAATTCGAGCGGCTCGCCGCCCTTCTTGTCGCTGAACGTCCAGCTGTTGGTCGTGTGCGCGCGGTTCCATTCCAGGTCCACCGCGCCGTTCACCAGGTCGAGCGCGTAGATCCGCCGCTTGCCCCAGATCAGCGACAGCGGCGCGATCCGCGCCTCGATCCGGTCGGCGTAGAACAGGTCGGGTCGCGTCGCCCAGGACGGGTTGGACAGGCGGAGGCCCTCCGCGACGAACTTGATCCGCAGCGGCGCGAAATAGAGCTGGAAGTCGCCCGCCACGCCCACCTGCCGGTGCGTCAGCCGCCCGACGATGCTCTCGAATGGCCGCTTCAGGAACCGGCCCTTGGTGACGAACAGCACCAGCCACGCGGCGAACACCGCGCCCAGCACACCCAGCACCGAGTTGCGTATGATCCGTCGCCGCCGCGCGCGCCGCTCCTCAGGCGTGCGGGGGGCGGGGGACGCGGGATCGGCCGGCGGCACCGGGTCGGCGGGGGGCTGGGGCGCGGCGTCAACGCTGTCGGACGCCCCGGTACGAGAGGTCGTCATGTCCATCGAAGCGCATAGCGTTCCGCACCCGTGACGGTTCCCGCCCGTAACGCCCGGTTGCGTTTCGCGCGCGGCGTCGCTAAGCGCCCCGCTCCCTGTGTGGGGCACGCATGGGAATCGCCCGGCCACCTGGGGCTGCCGCGGCGCTTCCCGCCCCGCCCGACCGAAAGGAAGAAAATGCCCAAGCTCAAGACCAAGAGCGGCGTGAAGAAGCGCTTCTTCATGACCGCCACCGGCAAGCTCAAGCACGGCGTGGCCGGCAAGCGCCACCGGCTCATCAGCCACAACGCCAAGTACATCCGCCAGAACCGCGGCACCTCCATGGTGTCCGAGCCGGATACCAAGATCGTCAAGGGCTGGGCGCCCTACGGTCTCCAGTAAAGCGGAAGGGAACGGATAGATGGCACGCGTCAAGAGGGGTGTAACCACCCGCGCCAAGCACAAGAACATCCTGGAACAGGCCAAGGGTTATTACGGCCGCCGCAAGAACACCATCCGCATCGCGCGGCAGGCGGTGGAGAAGGCGGGCCAGTACGCCTATCGCGACCGCAAGGTGAAGAAGCGCACCTTCCGCGGCCTGTGGATCCAGCGCATCAACGCCGGCGTGCGGGCAGAGGGGATCACCTATTCCCAGTTCATGCACGGGCTGAAGCTGGCGGGCGTCGAACTGGACCGGAAGGTTCTGGCCGACATCGCGATGCACGAGGGCGCGGCCTTCACCGCCATCGTGCAGCAGGCCAAGACCGCGCTGGGCGAGGCCAAGCAGGCGGCCTGACGGCCCCACCCGTATCGCGTTCACGAAGGGGCGCGGGTGGTTTCCCACCCGCGCCCTTTTCATTACCGGCCTGCCCGAGACCATGAGAGCCCGCCCATGACCCAAGATTTGGAAACGATGCGCGACCATATGTTGGTCGCGGTGGAGGCCGCGGCCGGGCTGGACGCGCTGGACGCGGTGCGCGTGGACGCGCTGGGCAAGCAGGGGCGGATCACCCAGCTTCTGAAGTCGCTCGGCCGCATGAGCCCGGACGAGCGCCAGTCGGAGGGCCCGCGCATCCACGGCCTGCGCGAGGCGGTGGCGGGCGCCATCGCGGCGCGCAAGGAAGCGTTGGAGGCGGCGCTGCTCGACGTGCGCCTGCGTTCCGAGACGCTGGACCTGACGCTGCCGGTCGATCCCGCGCCCGAGGGCCGCGTCCACCCCGTGAGCCAGGTGATGGACGAGCTGGCGGAGATTTTCGCAGACCTGGGGTTCGCGGTGGCGAGCGGGCCGGAGATTGAGGACGACTGGCACAATTTCACGGCGCTCAATATTCCCGAGACGCATCCCGCACGCGCGATGCATGACACCTTCTACGTGGAAGGCATCGTCGCACGCGCGGCCGGCGGCGAGCCCGGCTCGCCGTCCGACGGCGGTGGCTCTGCCACCGACGCGCCCCCACGCATGGTGCTCCGCACCCATACCTCCCCCGTCCAAATTCGCGCCATGACGCAGGGCAAGCCCCCCTTCCGCGTCATCGCGCCGGGCCGCGTCTACCGCTCCGACTGGGACGCCACGCACACCCCCATGTTCCATCAGGTGGAGGGGCTGGTGATCGACCGCGGCATCACGCTCGGCCACCTGAAATGGACGCTGGAGACGTTCCTGAAGGCGTTCTTCGAGCGCGACGACATCGTGCTGCGCCTGCGCCCCAGCTACTTCCCCTTCACCGAGCCGTCCGCCGAGGTGGACGTGGGCTATAGCCTGGTCGACGGCCGCCGCCGGCTGGGCGGGCAGGAGGGGTGGATGGAGCTGCTGGGCTCCGGCATGGTCCACCCCCGCGTGATCGAGAATTGCGGGCTCGACCCGGCGGAGTGGCAGGGCTTCGCCTTCGGCGTCGGCGTGGATCGGCTGGCGATGCTGAAATACGGCATGGACGACTTGCGCCCCTTCTTCGAGGCAGACGGCCGCTGGTCGCGCCACTACGGCTTCTCCGCGCTCGACCTGCCCACGCTGTCCGGAGGGCTCTCGGCATGAAGTTCACGCTGTCCTGGCTCAAGGACCACCTGGAGACGGACGCGGACGCCGCGACCGTCGCCGACGCGCTGACCCGTGGCGGTCTGGAGGTGGAGGAGGTGCGCGATCCGGGCGCGCCGTTGCGTCCCTTCCGCGTCGCGCGCGTGCTGACCGCCGAGCGTCATCCCCAGGCGGACAAGCTGCAGGTCCTGTCCGTCGACGCGGGCGACGGCCCGATGCAGGTGGTGTGCGGCGCGCCCAACGCGCGCGCCGGGATGCTGGGCGTGTTCGGCCCGCCAGGCGCCTACGTGCCGGGCAGCGGCATCACGCTCAAGGTCGCGGCCATCCGCGGCGTCGAGTCGCGCGGCATGATGTGCTCCACGCGCGAACTGGAGCTGGGCGAGGATCACGACGGCATCATCGAGCTGCCGGCGGACGCGCCGGTGGGCGCCAGCTACCCCGACTATGCCGGCCTCACCGACCCCGTGTTCGACGTCAACGTCCTGCCCAACCGGCCCGACTGCATGGGCGTGCGCGGGATCGCGCGCGACCTGGCGGCGATGGGGCTTGGGACGCTCCGATTGTTCCACGTGGAACATTTGGTGGGGCAGGGGGCCGGCCCCGTGGTCGCGACCGAGACGCCGGCATGCCCCGCCTTCTATGCGCGCACCGTGTCCGGCGTCCGCAACGGCGACGCGCCGGAGTGGATGCGCCGCCGCCTGGCCGCCATCGGTCAGAAGCCCATCTCGGCGCTGGTGGACGTGACCAACTACGTCTCGGTCGACCTGGGCCGCCCGCTCCACGTCTACGACGCGGGCAAGCTGCGCGGGCCGCTGATGGCACGTGAGGCGCGCGAGGGCGAGGAGGTGGCGGCGCTCAACGGCCGCACCTATACCTTGCCGGCCGGCGCCACCGTGATCGCGGACGAGGCGGGCGCGCAGGACATCGCCGGAATAATGGGCGGCGAGGCGACGGGCGCCACGCCCGCCACCACCGACGTGCTGATCGAGTGCGCTTATTTCGAGCGCGAGGCCATCGCCCGCACGGGGCAGGCGCTGAACCTGACCAGCGACGCGCGCCAGCGGTTCGAGCGCGGCGTGGACCCCGGCTTCCTGGACGACGGGATCGAGCACGCGACCCGGCTGATTTTCGACATCTGCGGCGGCCGGCCGAGCGAGGTGACGCGCGCGGGCGCGCCGCCGACGGCGCGCGCCACGGTCGCTTACGACCCCGCGCTCTGCGCCCGGCTGGGCGGGCTGGACGTGCATCCGGATCGCCAGCGCGTGATCCTGGCCTCGCTCGGCTTCACGGTGAGCGACGACTGGACCGTCACCGCGCCCGGCTGGCGCCCCGACATCGACGGCCCGGCCGACCTGGTGGAGGAGGTGATCCGGATCGAGGGGGTCGACCGCGTGCCCCCGGTCGAACTCCCCCGCGCGCCCGGCGTGGCGAAGCCCACCGCCTCGCCCGCGCAGCGCGTCGAGCGCCGCCTGCGCCGCGCCGCGGCCGCGCGCGGCCTGGACGAGGCGATCACCTGGAGCTTCGTGAGCGGGCCTCAGGCGGACGCGTTCGGCGGTGCCGCCTGGGTTGTCGCCAACCCGATCAGCGAGGAGCTGCGCGCGATGCGCCCCTCGCTGCTCCCCGGCCTGCTGGCGGCCGCATCGCGTGCGCAGAAGCGCGGCGAGGCGGGCAGCCGGTTGTTCGAGATCGGCCGCCGCTACGGCGCGGACGCCGAGCGGCCGACGCTGGGGCTGGTGCTGGCCGGGGAGGCGCATGCGCGCGGCTGGCGGAACGGCCGGGCGACAGGCTTCGACGCGTTCGATGCGAAATCGGAAGCGCTGGCGCTGTTGGTCGCGGCCGGCGCGCCGGTGGACAACCTCCAGGTGTTCGCCGACGCCGGCCCCGCCTGGCACCCCGGCCGCTCGGGCACGCTCCGGCTCGGCCCCAAGACGGTGCTGGCCGCCTTCGGGGCGCTCCACCCGCTGACGCTGAAGGCGTTCGACCTGGAGGGCGAGGCGGTGGCCGCCGAGCTGTACCTGGATGCGATCCCGGCGCGGAAAGGCACCGCCACGCAGCGCGTCCCCTACGCGCCGACGGCGCTACAGCCGGTGCGGCGCGACTTCGCCTTCACCGTGCCCGCCGGTCTGACGGCGGACGCGCTGGTGCGCGCCGTGAAGGGTGCGGACAAGGCGGCGATCCGTTCGGCGCGCCTGTTCGACCTGTTCGAGCGCGACGGCGTGCGCTCGATGGCGGTGGAGGTGGTGCTGCAACCGCCGGGCGAGCGCAGCTTCACCGAGGAGGAGCTGAAGGCCGTATCCGACCGGGTGGTCGCGGCCGCCGCCAAGCAGGGGGCGACGTTGCGTGGCTGACGACTGGATCGCGATAGGGTCTGGCGAACTGACCGCCAGGATCAATCCGCTGGGCGCCGAACTGTCGTCGCTCGTCGACGCGAGCGGTGCCGAGTGGATGACGGACGCCGACCCCGCCTATTGGACGGGCCGCGCGCCCGTGCTGTTCCCGGTGGTGGGCGCGCCGGCCGGCGAGACGATCCGCGTCGACGGCCGCGAATACCCGATGAAGAAGCACGGCTTCGCGCGCCGCCGCCGCTTCGCGGTGGAGGAGCAGGACGCGGTGCGCGCGGTGTTCCTGCTGACCGACGACGCGGAGACGCGCGCCAGCTACCCCTTCGCCTTCGAGCTGCGGCTGATCTTCGCGGTGTCGGGCGCCACCCTCTCCGTCACCGCCGATATCCGCAACCCGGACCCGGAGCGTGCGCTGCCCGCCAGCCTGGGCTTCCACCCCGCCTTTGCCTGGCCGCTGCCCGGCGGGAGCGCCAAGCGGCAAGCACGCGTGCTGTTCTCCGAGGCCGAGCCCGACGGCGTGCGCGTGATCGCGGACGACGGCACCATCGCGCCCGGCACCGCGCCCTCGCCGCTCACGGACGGACGGCTGCTCCCCTTGCGCGACGAACTGTTCGCGCACGACGCGCTGGTATGGGACCGGGTGCGCTCGCGCGCGCTGACCTACGGCGTGCCGGGCGGGCCGAACCTGCACCTGACGCACGACGCGCCCATGCTGGGCATCTGGACCAAGCCGGGTGCCGCCTTCCTTTGCCTGGAGCCGTGGCACGGCATCGCCGACCCCAGCGGCTACGACGGCGAGTACGCGGCCAAGCCCGGCGTGTTCCACGTGGAACATTCCGCGAACTGGCGCACCACCATGACGATCGAGCTCCGAACCTGATGGCCCAGCCCCGCCGCACCTTCGCGATCATCTCGCACCCCGACGCCGGCAAGACCACCTTGACGGAGAAGCTGCTCTACGTCGGCGGCGCCATCCACCTGGCGGGCGAGGTCAAGGCCAGGGGCGCGAACCGTCGCGCGCGGTCGGACTGGATGAAGATCGAGCAGCAGCGCGGCATCTCGGTCACGTCCAGCGTCATGACGTTCGAGAAGGACGGCGTGACCTTCAACTTGCTCGACACGCCTGGGCACGAGGATTTCAGCGAGGACACGTACCGCACGCTGACCGCCGTCGACTCGGCCGTCATGGTGATCGACGCCGCGCGCGGGATCGAGGCGCAGACGCGCAAGCTGTTCGAGGTCTGCCGCCTGAGGAACGTGCCCATCATCACCTTCGTCAACAAGGTGGACCGCGAGGGGCGCAGCCCCTTCGAACTCTTGGACGAGGTGGCCGACGCGCTGGCGCTGGACGTGTGTCCGATGAGCTGGCCGGTTGGCATGGGCGGCACGTTCGAGGGCGTGCTGGACCTGGCGACCCGCACGATCAGCCGGCCGGACGGCGACAGCCGCAATTTCCAGGGGCGGACCGAGCGCGACCCCGTGCTGCCCGAAGGCGTGGCCGACGAGGTGGAGCTGGCCGAAGGCGGCTACTCCGCCTTCGACGCGGAAGCGTACCGCGCGGGCGACCTGACGCCCGTCTATTTCGGCTCGGCGCTCAAGGACTTCGGCGTGGCCGAGCTGATCGCGGCGCTGGCGGCCCACGCGCCGCCGCCCCGCACGCAGCCGGCCGAGCCCGCCCCCGTCTCGCCGGACGCATCCGAGGTGACGGGCTTCGTCTTCAAGGTCCAGGCCAACATGGACCCCCAGCACCGCGACCGCATCGCCTTCATGCGGCTGTGTTCCGGCACCTTCAGGCGCGGCATGAAGCTGACGCCGTCGGGATCGGGCAAGCCCATCGCGGTCCACTCGCCCATCCTGTTCTTCGCCCAGGCGCGCGAGGTGGCGGACGAGGCGTACCCAGGCGACATCATCGGCATCCCCAACCACGGCACGCTGCGCGTGGGCGACACGCTGTCGGAGCGCGCCGACGTGCGCTTCACTGGGCTCCCCAACTTCGCGCCCGAAATATTGCGCCGCGTCCAGCTGAAGGACCCGACCAAGACCAAGCAGCTTCGCAAGGCGCTGGACGACATGGCGGAGGAGGGGGTGACGCAGGTCTTCTACCCCGAGATCGGATCGAACTGGATCGTGGGCGTGGTGGGCCAGCTCCAGCTCGACGTGCTGCTTTCCCGGCTGGAGGCGGAGTACAAGGTGGCCGCGGCACTGGAGCCCGCGCCCTTCGACACCGCGCGCTGGGTGTCGGCGGACGAGGCTTCGGACCTCAAGGACTTCGCCGACGTGAACCGCACCGCCATGGCGCGCGACCGCGACGGCAATCCCGTGTTCCTGGCCAAATCGGCCTGGGAAGTGGGGTACGTGCAGGACCGTTATTCCAAGGTGCGATTCGCCGCGACGCGCGAGCGATAGGCGGGCGCCCATCCCGCCGCCGCGCCCCATGGAAGAAGAAGGCGGCGTGGTGTAAGTCGAGGCCGAGTGGAGATGGCCGCCGGGGGGCGATGATGGGCACGACCATGACCTACTGGCCGGTGGCGGAGCCGCTGCGCCACCTCGTCGACTCGATCTACGTCTTCCGGTCGGACGTGCCCGACTATCGGGGGCTGGCGGGCGCGATCCTGCCGCAGGTGCAGTGGCCCGTGGCGGGCGAGTTCGCCTGGGTCGCCCATGGCGGGTGGCCCCGGCCCGCCCGGGGCGGATCGCCGCAGCCGGTGCGCGCGGCATCGGCCTTCGGTCCCACCACGGCGGCCGCGCAGGTGGTGGCCCGCGGCCCGACGCTGGTGGTCGGCACGGGCTTCTTTCCCGAAGGATGGGCGTCGCTGATGCCGATGCCGGCCGGGTCGGTGACGGAGCGGGTGATCGACCTGGACGCGGCGTGGGGACCGGCCCTGGCCGCGCCGCTGGAGGGGACCGCCGGGATGGAGGACGTCGCGCTGGCGGCGCTGGCGGAGGCGCGGCTGCTGGCGCGCGCGCGCGTCGCGCGGCCGCCCGACCCGCGGATCAAGCGCATCGGCGACTGGGCCAACGGCACCGGCCACGACATCGACGCGCTGGCCGCCGAGCTGAGCCTGTGCCGGCGCCAGCTCAACCGCCTGTCGGTGGCCGCGGTCGGGCTGGGTCCGCGCCTGCTCGCCAACCGGCACAAGATCCTGCGCATGGCCGCCGTCCTGGCGCTGGGCCTGCACGACAACCGGCGCGAGGTGTGGACGGGCGAGTACGCCGACCAGGCGCATTTCATCCGCAACTTCCGCCGCTTCGTCGGCACCACGCCGTCGCGCTTCCTGAGCGAGCCGGAACTGCTGGTCCGCGACGTGATGCGCGCGCGCTTCGCCATCGCGTCCGACCACCCGCTGGGGCTGGCATCGGACGGGCGGGTGCCCGCGGGTCAGCCGGTGCGGGAGGCCACCGCGTAGAGCGCGACCGCGGCCGCGTTGGAGACGTTCAGGCTCTCCACCCGCCCCGAGATGGGCAGGCGGGCCAGCGCGTCGCAATGCTCCTCGGTGTTGCGGCGCATCCCCTCGCCCTCCGCGCCCAGCACGACGGCGGTGCGCTGGGGGCCCAGCACTTGGGCCAGCGTGTCGGTGGCGTGGCCGGTGAGCCCGATGCGCCAGTATCCGGCCTCCGCGATCTCGTCCAAGGCGCGGGCCAGGTTGACTACGCGGACCCAGGGGACCAGCTCCAGCGCGCCCGACGCCGCGCGCGCCACCGTGCCGCTCTCCGGGGGGGCATGGCGGTCCTGGGTGACGATGCCCACCGCGTCGAAGGCGGCGGCCGAGCGCAGGATGGCGCCAACGTTGTGCGGGTCCGTCACCTGGTCCAGCACCACCAGCGGGCGGCGCGCGTGATCCTCGCCGGCATGGTCGGCCAGCAGGTCGCCGATCCAGATTTCTTCCAGCGGCTCCACCTCCGCCACCAGCCCCTGATGCGGGGCGTCGGCGGGCACCAGCCGGCCGAGATCGGCGGCGTCGGCATAGACCACGGGCAGCACCGGGGGCAGCGACAGCGCGCCCAGCGCCTCGTGCGTGCCCCAGACCTTGCGCACGGTGCGCGCTGGGTTGGCGAGCGCGGCCGTCACCGCGTGCCGGCCCCAGAAGCGCGGGCGGCCGGCGGGCGCCTGGCCCGGGCGGTGGCCGCGTCGGCCGGCGGTGCGGGCCATCAGTCGTCCCCCTTCGGATCGGGATAGGCGAAGGGATCGGTGACGACGGGCTTGGTGGGCAGCGGCGGGCGCGGCAGCGGGTCCTTCGCGTTCGCCGCGTTCAGGAGGAAGGACGCCAGGATCGTCGCCCCCTGGCGCATGTCGTCGGCCTTCAGGTGGTCGAACGTGTCCATCGAGCTGTGGTGGACGCGGCTGCCGTAGTCGAGCGGGTCCTGGATGAATTGGAAGCCCGGCGCGCCCACCGACTGCATGAACTGGTGGTCGGTGCCGTCGGTGCGGCCCGTCGCCACCTCCGTCATGCCCATGGACGCGAAGGGGGCCATCCACTCGCGGAAGATGGACGCTGCGGCCGTGTTGTTCTCGGCATAGATGCCGCGCAGGCGGCCCGAGCCGTTGTCGATGTTGAAGTACGCCGCCAGGTCGCCGTAGCCGGGCCTGGGCGTGACCGGCCAGCGCTTGGCCCATTCGAAATAGCGCGCCAGCCCGGTGGTCGGCGCCTGGCCCGGCGTGCCACGCGTCGCCAGGTTCTTCTCCACCCAGGCGATGGAGCCGAACAGCCCCTGCTCCTCGCCCGTCCACAGCGCGAAGCGGATGGTGCGGCGCGGGCGGATGTTCAGCGTCTTGAGGATGCGCGCGGCCTCCATCACCATGGCGCTGCCCGCCGCGTTGTCGGCCGCCCCGTCGCCCGCGACCCAGCTGTCCAGGTGTGCGCCCGCCATCACATAGCCCGCCGACGGGTCGGTGCCGGGGATGTCGGCCAGGATGTTGTAGGCGTTGGGATCGCGGTCGTCGTAGCGCGTGTCGCTCCGGATCTCGACCACGGGGGCGGGGCCGGTCCTGGCCAGCCGCGCGAGGCGGCGGTAATCCTCCGCCGCGATCTGCACGCCCGGGAGCGAGGGGGAGCGGCCCGTCTCGAACATGTAGCCCTCGCCGTGCAGCAGCTTGCCGTCGCGGTAGGAGATGGTGGCGTAGGCGGCGGCCCCTTCGGCCTTCAGGAAGGCGTCGCGGGCGATCTCGAAGTTCGCCTCCTTCAGCTCGCGGGCGTCGGCGTCGGGATCGTTCCTGGGCGCGTCGTAGCGGTCGAGGCCGGACAGCTCCTCGCCCGTGTAGCGGCGGAAGGCGGCCTTGGACGGCTCGGAGCCGGTGCCGGGCTGGCTGACCAGCACCAGCTTGCCGCGCAAGCGCCCGCGCCAGGCGGCGAAGTCGCGCTCGGACGTCATGGGGGCCACGACCACGGGCAGCGTCAAGGCGCCGGCGGTGGCGGGCGTCCAAGCGATGGGGATGGCCGTCAGTTGCAGCGGGCGGGGCTGCACCATGCGCACCGACGACCCCTCGATCCACCAGCCGCGGCCGAAGGGCACGGGCTGGCGCTCGATGTCGGTCAGGCCCCATTCGGCGAACTTGGCGGCGGTCCAGCGCTCGGCCTTGCGCATCTGGGGGGAGTTGGTGAGCCTGGGGCCGATCACGTCGGTCAGGTGCTGAACGGTGTTCATCACCTGGCTGCGGTTCAGCCCCTCGTCCACGATACGGTCGGTGGCGGATGGACCGGTGGCGGAGGGGGCGGCCCGCTTCTGCGCGGATGCCGCGCCGGGCGCGGCCAGCACGGCGGCCGCGATCATCAGGTGTCGTACGATCACAACTGTCCCCCCGGAAGAAACCCGGCCCCTGCTATGCGCGTGCCCGTCCGCGCGCAACCGGGCGGCCACGCGTTGACAGGCCGGGCGGCATTCGCCAAGGAGCCGCCCTCCCCCGTCTATGCGGGGGAGATGCCCGCGGCCGGGCCTGGTAACGGAAGGGTGGCCGAGTGGTTAAAGGCAGCAGACTGTAAATCTGCCCACGCAAGTGTACGCTGGTTCGAATCCAGCCCCTTCCACCACCCCGCGGGCGCCGGGGTGTCCCCCCGCCCGCGATCCGCAGCCACCATCGGGTGCGGCCCCGCGGTCCGGGTCGACATCGGCCCGCGAAGGGGGGCGCCGGGGTCGGCGCCGCCGCGCCCCGGGTCAGCGCCGCCGATAGCGGCGATAGCGGGGCGCATCGCGGAAGCGCCGGTCCCGGTAATAGTCGCGCCGGCTATCCCTGTAGCGCCGGGCTTCCCTGTAGCGCCGGGCTTCCCTGTAGCGCCGGGCTTCCCTGTAGCGCCGGGCTTCCCTGTATCGGCGCGCCTCCCGGTAACGCCGGGCGTCGCGATAGTCGCGCCGGTCGAACCGGTCGCCGCGATGGGAGTCGTAGCGATAGGACTGGGCCTCCGCCGCCGACGGCGCGGCCACCGCAGCCAGCCCCCCGAACGACAGGCACATCGCGATCAGCAGCATCAGTTTCTTCATTACGCGCACTCCGCCGCCCCGTGATGGGGCGCGCGCATCGAACACCCGGGGAGCTTGACCGATCCTGAAGGCCCCGGTCGGCCGCGGTTCAGCCCCGATCCGAACTCGCGCCCCGAACCCCGGCCCTCAGGCGGCGTGGAGCACGTGCGTCGGCGCGCCGATCACGGCCGCGCGCGCGCGCAGGCTGGCGCGCAGGAACGGGATGTCCTGCCTGGCGAAGCGGTGGGGCGTGGTGCCCAGGAAGCTGTGCGCGTCGCGTAGGAAATGCGAGGCGTCGAAATAGTCGCGGCTGATCGCGGCGTAGGCCCGCTGCTCGCCGTGGCAGAGCCAGGCCGATACTGCGCGCACGAACCGGGCGCGCGACAGCAGCGGCTTGGGCGGCATCCCGAACACGCGCGACGCGATCCGGCGCGTCACCGGCTCGTGCAGCGCCAGCGACCGCGCCACGTCCGACACGGTCGGCGCGTCCTGCGCGACCGTCAGCGCCGTCAGCTTGCGGATCGCGTCGGCGTGGCGCGTCTCGCGCGCGAACAGCGGGCGCAGCATCGCGTCGAGCAGGGGAGCGATGCCGGCGTCCGTGGCCAGCCCGGCCAGCGCGTCCGCCAGGTCCGCTGCCGCGCCCGCGCCCGTCACCCGGGCCATGGGTACCAGCCCGTCGCGCAGGCCCGCCGCCGAGATGTCCGTCAGCATGGCCCATCCCAGCGCGGTCAGCCCGATGCCCACCGCGATCCCGCCGTGCGTCACCGTGCGGAAGGCGCGGCTGGTGGGGCCGTAGAGCGTGGCGCGGTCGATGTCGGCGAAGGTCCGGCTGCGCATCGCGACCGCGACGGGGCCGGCGTCCACCAGGATCGACAGGATGGCGGGCGCCGGCAGATACCAGTTCACCATCGGCGCGCGCGCATCGCTGGCGTAGACGGCGTAGCCGGTGACCAACTCGGCCAGCTCGGGGCAGGGCACGTCGTAGCGCATCCGCATTCCGTCCGGCATCGCGAACGCCTCCGGCGGCACGCCCGCGCTGTTGGTGCCGCCCCGCGCGTCGCCCGCCCGCATCCACCCGCTCCCCCGGGACCCGGCCGTCGTCGGCGCGGGGTCCGTCGCGGGCGGTAGAGCATCCGGGGGCCGGGTGATATAGTCGGGGTGGAGGAGGCCCCAAGGCCCTGTCAATCCGCGCGCCGGGGCCCTATCTGGGTCGCATCGCTGCCACGTTGTTCGTGAGCGGCAGCGACTGAGAGACCACCCGTGCTCCCGCTTGCGCGACGGAGCATCGGTCATGCGCCGCGAACCGACCTTTCCGCGTGCACCCGCCCCGCCGCGTCCGGGGTGCCGACCGGCCGCGACATGCCGGGCAAGGGGCGCCGTCTTCCCCCGCCACAGACACGGCGGGCCCCTTGCCGCCGCAGCACGAGGATAAAGCCATGTCGGAATCCGAACACTTCCGGAAGCAGGCCGCCGTTCAGCGCGCCCAGGCGGCCGAGACCGCGCTGGTGCTGGTCCGCGACCGGTGCGAGCGGGCGGCGCTCGCCTGGGACGCGATGGCCGAGCGGGCGGAGAAGTCGCAGCGGCTGAGGATCGGGCGGGCCTCTTGAGCCCCGCCGCGACGGCGGCGGTCGCCGCCGGGACCGCTTCCGATCCCGGCGAGCTGATCGGGCTTGCGGAGATACCGGGGGGCGGGCGGCTGGAGCTGTTCCGGTCGGGTGACGACTACGAAATATCGTTCGAGGGCGAGCAGCTGATGGGCAGCTGGTCCAGCCGGTCCGAGCGCGCGCTCGCCACCTTGACCTGCGCCGAGCTGGCGGGCGTCCCGGCACCGCGCGTGCTGATCGGCGGGCTGGGCATGGGGTTCACGCTGGGCGCGGCGCTGGGCGCGCTGCCGCCGGACGCGTGCGTCACGGTGGCCGAGCTGGTGCCGGGCGTCGTGGACTGGGCGCGCGGGGTGCTGGCGCACGTCCACGGCCGGTCGCTGGACGACCCGCGCGTCGCCCTGGCGCTGGGCGACGTGCACGACCTGATCGCGGCGCGGGCGGGCGCGTTCGACGCGATCCTGCTGGACGTGGACAACGGCCCGGACGGGCTGGTGACGCTGGCCAACGAGCGGATCTACAGCCCCTGGGGGCTGCGCTCGGCGCGGGATGCGCTGGCGGTCGGCGGCGTGCTGGCGGTCTGGTCCGCCTATCCGGACGAGGCGTTCGGCCGGCGGCTGCGCGCGGCCGGTTTCGAGGTGAGCGAGGTGGCGCTGGACGCCGCGCCGGGCGAGCGCGACCACCTGCTCTGGCTGGCGACGCGGAACTGACGGGAGGACACGGGCCGCCGGCGGAGGCGTAGGTGACGACGGCGCGGCGCCCACCAGGCCGAAGCCCAGCAGCATCACGCTCCAAGCGGCGGGTTCGGGAACCGCGCTCTGGTCCGCGACGGGGGCGACCGCGTCGAACTGCCAGTTCGCGACGTCGTGGTCGGGATAGCCGGAGTCCGTGCCCGACGTGAAGCCGACGAACGCGCCGCCGGTGCCCAGCGCCGCCGCCAGGTCGAGATCGGCCAGCGTCAGGAAGGCCGCGGCCGGGCGCGCGCCCGTGCCCACGCGCACCTCCGGCAACCGGGCGGCGCCGTCGTGATCGACGAACGCGGTGAAGTCGGTGCCCGTGTCGAACCGGCGGCCATATTCGCGCGTGACGCGCGACACGGCGCTGCCGTTGAGATTGATGCCGACGTGATCGCCCGCCGGGTCGCCCAGCTCCGGGTTGCGGAAGGTGTCGAACTCGACGCCCAGGCTGTTCGCGATGCCTTGATAGCCGATGCCGGCGCCCGTGCTGTCGACGCTGCTCGAGTCGGACTGCACCACGAACACCAGCCCGTCCGCGCCCTCCAGGCCGCTGAGATTGTTGAAGTTGAAGGTGAAGGCGGTGCTGAAGCTGGCGTTCGGGCCCAGCGCGATCCGCGTGGTACTGAAGACGGAGCCCGCCCGGCTGGTCGCGGCCGGCGTGACGCGCAGCACGGAACGCTCCTGGACGTCGGTGGCGGCGGCGGCGTCCCCGTTGATCTGCAGTCCGGCGGCGCTGGCGAAGTTGCCGTATCCGAACGACTGGGCGGCGAGGAGCGCGGCGGCGAATGCGATCCTCATATGCGTTCCTCCCGGACCGCCGGTCCCGGCATAATGCTGGGCAAGTATCGCGCCGGTGTCGCAAGTAGGTCGATTGGGGACGGCTGGCCCGTCCAATTGTGGACGGAGGTGACAGCGGCCGGGCGCTGCCCGGTCCGCCGATCTCCCCGCGCGCTACGCCCGCGCGGCCGCCACGATGGCGGACCAGCCCGCTTCGTCCACCGTGCGGACGCCCAGCTCGGCCGCCTTCTTCAGCTTTGAGCCGGCGTCCTCGCCCGCGACCAGCAGGTCGGTCTTGGCCGAGACGGAGCCCGACACGCGCGCGCCCAGCGCCTCGGCCTGCGCCTTGGCCTCGTCGCGGCTGAACGTCACCAGCCGGCCGGTGAACACCACGGTCTTGCCCGTCACCTCCGACGTCAGCGTCTCAACCTCCGCGTCCAGCGGGCGCACCTGGCGCAGCAGGTCGGCCACCGCGTCGCGGTTGTGCTTCTCGGCGAAGAAGCCCAGCAGCGCGTCCGCCACCTCCGGCCCCACGCCTGGCGTCTCGACGGCGGCCACCAGCGCGCGCTCGCGGCGCAGCGCGAACTTGCGCGGCTCCTCGCCCAGCGCGGGTATGGTGGCGCGGCGGGCGTGCAGGCCGCGGCGGATCATGGCGGCCAAGCCGGCGGTCAGGTAGCGGCCTCGCGGCCCGGCGGCCGAGCGGTAGCGCCGCGCCAGGTCGCGCGCCGTCACTTCGCCCACGTGGCGGATGCCCAGCGCGAACAGGAAGCGTTCCAGCGAGATTTCGCGCTTGGCGTCGACGGCGGCGATCAGGCTGGCGGCCGTCTTGTCGCTCCAGCGGGGCGGCTGGTGGTCGGGCCGTTCCCGCTTCGCGCGTTCCAGCGCTTCCCGGCCGATCTTGACGCGGCCCACAAGTTGCTCGGCCGTGAGGCGGTAGAGGTCGGCGGGGCCGTTCACCAGCTCGTCGTCGAACAATCGCTCGATGGTCGTCTGCCCCAGCCCGGCGATGTCGAAGGCGCGGCGGCCGACGAAGTGGATCAGCCGTTCCACGCGCTGCGCGGGACAGATGAGGCCGCCCGTGCAGCGCACCACCACCTCGCCCTCGCCCGCTTCCGCCAGCGACCCGCATTCGGGACAATGGGTGGGGAAGACGTAGGGGTCGCGCACCGCGTCGGGCGTCAGGTTCTCGACGATCTGGGGGATCACGTCGCCCGCGCGCTGAAGCACCACCCGGTCGCCGGGGCGGACGCCCAGCCGCGCGATCTCGTCCGCGTTGTGGAGCGTCGCGTTGGTGACGACCACGCCGCCCACCGTCACGGGCTCCAGCCGCGCGACGGGCGTCAGCGCGCCGGTGCGGCCCACCTGGATGTCGATGGCGACCAGCGTGGTCTGCGCTCGCTCGGCCGGGAACTTGTGCGCGACCGCCCAGCGGGGCGCGCGGCCGGCAAAGCCCAGCCGTTCCTGCCAGTCCAGCCGGTCCACCTTGTAGACTGTGCCGTCGATGTCGAACGGCAGGTCGGCGCGCTCGCGCTCTATGGCGGCGTAGGTTTCCAGCGCCTGCTCCACGCCCGCGCATTCGCGGAAGTCGTCGGCGACGGGGAAGCCCCAGGCGCGAAGCGCCGCCACCACGCCGGCCTGCGTTCCCGCGGGCAGCGCCGACACCTCGCCCCAGCCCCAGGCCAGGAAGCGCAGGGGGCGCCCGGCGGTGACGGCCGGGTCCTTCTGGCGCAGCGAGCCCGCGGCCGCGTTGCGCGGGTTGGCGAACTGGCGCGCCTTGGCCGGGTCCTCGGCCTCGGCAGCCAAGCGCGCGTTGAGCGCGGCGAAGTCGCCCTTGGCCATGTAGACCTCGCCGCGCACCTCGAACAGGTTGGGGGCGTCATCGGGCAGGGTATCGGGCACGTCGGCGATGGTCCGCACGTTCTCCGTCACGTCCTCGCCCGTGGTGCCGTCGCCGCGCGTCAGCGCCTGGGTGAGCCGCCGGTCCTCGTAGCGGATCGAGCAGGAGAGGCCGTCGATCTTGGGCTCGGCGGTGAGCGCCACGGACGCGTCCTCGGCGAGCTTGAGGTAGCGGCGCACGCGGGCCACAAAGTCGGCCGCGTCGTCGGCCGTGAAGGCGTTGTCCAGGCTGAGCATCGGCCGCGCGTGGCGCACCTTGGCCAGGTGCGCGGCGGGGGCTGCACCGACCTGGGCGTCCGGCGAATCGTCGCGGACTAGGTGGGGGAAGGCCGCCTCCACCGCGCGGTTGCGCCGCACCAGCGCGTCGTACTCGGCGTCCGATATCTCGGGCGCGTCGTCGGTGTGGTAGAGGGTGTTGTGCCGCCCAATCTCGGCGGCCAGCGCCTCCAGCTCGGCGGCGGCGTCCAAGTCGTTGTCGGGCAGGGGGAGGTCCGCGCTCATGCCCGCGGGACTAGGGGAGGGGACGGCGGCCCCGCAAGGGACCGCCGCCGCCCCGGTCACAGCTTCTTGGTGAGTTTCTGGGCGATCTCGAACATCTCCTCCGGCGCGTAGTCGGGCGTGAAGGCGCACGGCACGCCCGCCAGCTGGGCGATCTTGTGCCCCTCGGGCATCCCCGGCACCACCTCCAGCTCGCCCGGCGGATCGCCGGGCAGCGCCACCTCGTCGTTTGACCAGATGCCGCCGATCTCGTGATAGTCCTCCGGGCTCCAGGTGTAGAGACGGCGGTGCGAGCCCTCGTCCAGATACTTCTGCGACTCGGGGATCTTGGACAGGTCGATGTTGGGGGTGGGCAGCATCTTCTTCAGGTCGACGCCCGTCAGCTTCTCGATCGCCAGCGCGTAGGAGTGCGCGTGGACGGAGCCTCGCACCAGCAGGTAGCCGCACACCTCGCGCCCCGTGGGGTCGGAGAGCGTCTCGTACACGCGCAGCTTGTGGAGCCGGGCGCCGCATTCCAGGTGGAAGTTGTGCAGCAGGTCGGTGATGACGTTGCCCGTCGTGGTGATGAAGTCCTTGTTCCACGACAGGCCGTTCGAGTCCGCGGGCACCACGCCGCCGCCGTTCGACAGGAAGGAGGCCGCGTCGCGGATCTCCGTCATCGCCGCAAACGGCGTCATGGAGATGTCGCCGCCGTCACCCGTGTCGTCGCCGTCCGGCCCGTTGGCCAGCATGTTGACGCCCGCCGACACCAGCTCGACGTGGCCCAGCTCCTCCGCCGTGATGGAGGCGACCAGGCTGTAGAAGGGGCGGAGCTTGGACTTGGAGCGGAAGTTGAAGCTCTGGAACATGTAGTTCCCCAGCGTCGACATCTCGCCGTACTTGCCGCCCAGCAGCTCGCGCAAGGCGGCCGCGGCATTGGGGTCCTGCCGCTCGGGCTCGGGTAGGTGCGCCTGCAGCTTGTCGACTCGCATGAACATGGGGGTGCGTCCTTCACGGGGGAGGGACGTGGTTAACCGGTGGCGGCCGGCGTAAGTTGCCGCGTCGACGGTGTTTATTGCGGCCGCCGGTGCCCGGTCCGCGCCGGTCAGACGGCGAGCCACCAGGCGGGATAGGTCAGCGCCACCAGCACCCAGGCGCCCGCGACGCGCGCGGCCGTGCGCCAGTCCAGCCCGCCGGTCGCCTCGATTGCGGTGACGGTGCACCAGGCCATGGCGATGCCCGCCGCCCAGAACCACGCCACCACCGCCATCCATCCCCAGCCGGGGTGGAAGATCACCGCCATCACCGTGTAGAGCAGCGCCGCCAGCAACAGCCCGGCGGCCGCCAGCGCGGACAGCACGCCCAGCGCGATGCCGACGGGCAGCATCGCCAGCGACACCACCGCCTCCCAGTCGCGTTTGTCGGGCATCAGCCTCGACCGGCCGGCGCGGCGGGCACCGCCGCGTCCGACGTCACGCCGGCCGGCGCTGCGGGCACTACCGCGTCCGACGTCACGGGATCGGTCCCGTGACGTCGGACGGGTTCGTCGACTCCGCCGCCGACCCGCCGGCCGCCCCCATCAATCCCGGAAAGAACCCCTCGTGCGCCGCCCGCAGCGCGTCCAGCGTGGCCACCTCGTCGCGGTCGGGCCGCTCGAAGATCAGGCGGTTGCCGCCCGTGCGGCCCACGGGCTCCGCCGGCACGCCCGCCGCGTGGGCGGCCGACAGGAAGTCCATCAGCGCCGCGTCGTCCACCGTCACCACGTAGACGCCCTGGTCCTCCGCGAAGAAGGAGCGCGCGCAGTTATAAGGCTGGGGCCGATTCAGGATCGCGCCGACGCCGCCCGCCAGCGCCATCTCCGCGATGGCCACCGCCAGCCCGCCGTCCGACACGTCGTGGCACGCGGTCAGCTGGCCTGCGTCGATGGCGTCGCGGATCAGGTCGCCGGCGCGCTTCTCGGCGGCCAGGTCGACCGCCGGCGGCGGCCCGGCGTCGCGGCCCGACAGGCCCCGGCACTCGCGCAGCCACAGCGACTGGCCCAGGTGGCCGGGCCGCTCGCCGACGCACAGGATCACGTCGCCCTTGCCCTTGAAGGCTATGGTGACGGCGCGCCGCCAGTCGCCGATCAACCCCACGCCGCCGATGGCGGGCGTGGGCAGGATGGCGGAACCGCCGCCCGTCGCCTTCGACTCGTTGTAGAGGCTGACGTTGCCCGACACGACGGGGAAGTCGAGCGCGCGGCACGCGTCGCCCATGCCCGCCAGCGCCCCCACGATCTGCCCCATCACCTTCGGCCGCTCGGGGTTGGCGAAGTTCAGGCAGTTGGTGATCGCGAGCGGCCGGGCGCCGGTGGCGGTGATGTTGCGCCACGCCTCCGCCACCGCCTGGCGCCCGCCCATCTCCGGGTCGGCGGCGCAGTAGCGGGGCGTGCAGTCGGTGGTGACGGCCAGCGCCTTGTGCGTCCCGTGCACGCGCACCAGAGCCGCGTCGCCGCCGGGGCCGACCACGGTGTCGGCGCCCACCATCGAGTCGTACTGCTCCCACACCCAGCGGCGCGATGCCAGGTCTGGCGAGCCCATCAGCCGGGTCAGGTCGCCCGCGATGTCGCGCGTGTTGTGGTCGCCCGCCAGCGGGGCCGGCGGCGGGGTGGGGACGTGCGGCCGGTCGTAGAGCGGCGCGTCGTCGGCCAGCGGGGCCAGCGGTATGTCGCACACCGTCTCGCCCCCGTGGCGGAGCACCATGCGCCCCGTGTCCGTCACGCGGCCGATGACGGCGAAGTCCAGCTCCCATTTCCGGAAGATGGCCTCCGCGAAGTCCTCGCGGCCGGGCTTCAGCACCATGAGCATCCGCTCCTGGCTCTCCGACAGCATCATCTCGTACGGCGTCATGCCCGCCTCGCGCTGGGGCACGTCGTCCATCGTCAGCTCGATGCCGACGCCCCCCTTGGACGCCATCTCGACCGAGGAGGAGGTGAGGCCGGCGGCCCCCATGTCCTGGATCGCCACGATGGCGTCGGACGCCATCAGTTCCAGGCACGCCTCGATCAGCAGCTTCTCGGTGAAGGGGTCGCCCACCTGCACGGTGGGGCGCTTGGCGTCGGCGTCCTCCCCGAAGTCGGCGGACGCCATGGTCGCGCCGTGGATGCCATCGCGCCCCGTCTTGGAGCCGACGTAGACGATGGGGTTCCCGACGCCCGACGCGGCGGAATAGAAGATGCGGTCCGCGTCCGCCACGCCCACCGTCATGGCGTTGACCAGGATGTTGCCATCGTAGGCGGGGTCGAAGTTCACCTCGCCCCCCACGGTGGGCACACCCACGCAGTTGCCGTACCCGCCGATGCCGCGCACCACGCCCGAGATCAGGTGGCGCATCCGCGGGTGGTCCGGCCGCCCGAAGCGCAGCGCGTTGAGGTTGGCCACCGGCCTCGCGCCCATGGTGAACACGTCGCGCAGGATGCCGCCCACGCCCGTCGCCGCGCCCTGGTACGGCTCGATGTAGGACGGGTGGTTGTGGCTCTCCATCTTGAAGATCGCGGCCTGGCCGTCACCGATGTCGATGACGCCCGCGTTCTCGCCCGGCCCGCAGATCACTTGGCGCCCCTCGGTCGGCAGCTTCTTCAGGTGGATGCGGCTCGACTTGTACGAGCAGTGCTCGGACCACATGACCGAGAAGATGCCCAGCTCCACCATGTTGGGCTCGCGGCCCAGTGCGTTCAGGACGCGGGCATATTCGTCGGGCGACAGGCCGTGGGCGGCGACGGTCTCGGGGGTGATCTGGGACATGGGCGCGGGGATAGCGGCAGAGGGGCGGGGGTGGAAGGCGGGGGTGTGTCTGCGTGGGGTGGGGAGTGAGAGTAATCGCTATTCCGTGTGGATGCGTGCTAACCGCTGCTTCACCTCCGCTAGGCGTTCATACCCGCCCCGTAGATTACCAGCCTTGTACAGCTGTCCTGCCTCATCGATAAGCACCCTACACCGCCAGAATGCAGACATTTTCCCTTTCTCTAAAGTTATCATATCCATACCATACGGTAAACCCTCAAAGGCAAGTTTTAAGGACCACTTTTCCCCAAGACTTACCCCTTCACGATCTGGAAAAAGATCAGGAGAGCAAAGCGCCACGAAGCCTACGTAATCTTTAAAACTATGTAGATCATAAAAAGGGAATTGGTTGGTCACGATGTTGTCCTACATGATTGTTATATAATCAAGAGCAGGATGCAACCTCCAAAACTGACCAGTTTCAGTCATGATGCTGATGCTATAGCAAGTCGGTCTGAAATTGGCACTTTCACCGCCCCCGGATGAACGCCCGCACGTCCGCGCTCAGCTTCGCCAGGTCGTCCTCGCGCACGTACATCATGTGCCCCGCGTGATACCAGTGCCAGCCGATCCGCCCGTCGTTCGGTATCCCCGTTCGGTTGAGCGAGTATTCCGCGCCGAAGAAGGGGGTGGCGAAGTCGTAATAGCCCTGGCCCACGAACACGCGCAGGTCCTTGTTCTCGCGCATCGCCTTGCCGATGTACGGCGCCACATTCAGGTAGCCGCGCCCGCCGCGCGAGTTGCCGAGCTGCCAGTTCCAGTCGCCCACCCCGCCGATGGAGACGTAGGTGCGGTCGGGCGAGTATTTCAGCGTCTCGCGCGCATAGGCGTTCATCGCCGCCGTGTAGGCCCCGTCGATGGCGTAGAAGCTGGGGTCGTTGTCCGGCGTCTCGCCGGCCGCGTCGTAGTCGCGGCCGGTGTAGCGGGTGTCGAGCCGCCCGATGGTCAAGCCCCGGTCGCGCAGCAGCTCCTTGTAGAAGCGGCCCGGCGCCAGGCGCAGGTCGGCGCGGGCCAGGTAATCCTGCGAAACGCCGGTGAAGCGCGACAGCTGCGGCAGGATCGCCTGCCGCTCCTGGGGGGTGAGCGAATTGCCCTTGAGCAGCGCGGACGCGTACGGCCCCAGCGCGAACGCCTTGGCCTCCGCCACGAACGCCTCCACCGTCGCGGGCCTGTTCGCCACCTTGTTATGATACCAGGCGGTGGCCGCCATGGAGGGCAGGTTGGTGACGTAGCCCAGCTCGTTGCCGGGGCTGTCGGCCGCTTGGCTGAAGTCCAGGATGGAGGAGATCAGGACGATCCCGTTCACCGCCACGTCGGTGTACGTCCCCTCCAGCTCGTTGATGACGGCGGCCGAGCGCGTGGTGCCGTAGCTCTCGCCGCCGATGAACTTCGGCGCGTTCCACCGGCCGTTGGCGTTCAGCCACAGGCGGATGAACTCCGCCATCGCCTTCGCGTCTTCGGTGACGCCCCAGTAGGTCTTGGGGTCGGTCTTGCCCAGCGCGCGGCTGAACCCCGTGCCCACCGGGTCCACGAACACGAGGTCGGTGGCGTCGAGCAGCGAGTGGGCGTTGTCGATCACCGGATAGGGCGGCGCGCCGTCGTCCTTCGCGTCGGACGGGATCACCACGCGCTTCGGCCCGAAGGCGCCCATGTGCAGCCAGAGCGAGCCCGACCCCGGCCCCCCGTTCCACAGGAACGTCACGGGCCGCCTGGGGTCGACCGGCCCTTCCTTGACGTAGGCATAGGAGGTGATCGCGGCGAGCGGGTGGCCGTCCTTGTCCTTGAGATACGTCTCGCCCGCCGTCGCGCGATAGGCGACCCGCACGCCGCCGTAGGTGCCCGAGCCGCGCGTGACGGAGACGACGGGCGGCGGGATCGCGGGCGCGTCGCCCTCGGGCGGGCCGGATGCGGCGGGGGGCGGGGGACCGCGCCGGTCCTGGGCGTGGCCGGCCCCGGCCAGCGAGGCGGCGAACGCCGCGCAGTACCCCAATGCCCGCCTCATGCCGCGCCCCCCGTTGCCGTCGCGGGGGCGAGCCTAGCGGGCGCTGGGCGCCGCGTCACCGGGTCAGGCGTAGGGCGGTTTCGTGTATCCGGCGGGCGACAGGGTGAACACCTCGCAGCCGTCGTCGGTGATGCCGATGCTGTGCTCGAACTGCGCGCTCAAGCTGCGGTCGCGCGTCACTGCGGTCCAGCCGTCGTCGAGCAGCTTCACGTCCGCCCGCCCCAGGTTGATCATGGGCTCGACGGTGAAGATCATGCCGGGCTTGAGCTCGGGTCCCGTGCCCGGCCGGCCCACGTGCACCACCTCCGGCGCGTCGTGGAACAGTCGGCCTAGCCCGTGGCCGCAGAAGTCGCGCACAACGCCGTAGCGATGGCGCTCGGCGTGGCGCTGGATGGCGTCGGCCACGTCGCCCATGTGGTTGCCGGGCTTGGCCTGCTCCAGCCCCAGCATCAGGCACTCGTACGCCACGTCCACCAGCCGGCGCGCCTTCAGCGCCACCTCGCCGATCAGGTACATGCGGCTGGAATCGCCGTGCCACCCGTCCAGGATGGGCGTGACGTCGACGTTGACGATGTCGCCGACCTTCAGCGTCTTGTCCGACGGGATGCCGTGGCAGACCACGTGGTTGATCGAGATGCAGCTGCTGTGCGTGTAGCCGCGATAGCCCAGCGTGGCGGGCACCGCGCCCGCGGCCGTCACGAAGTCGTAGACCAGCCGGTCGATCTCGGCCGTGGTCACGCCCGGCACCATGTGCGGCACCAGCATGTCCAGCGTCTCGGCCGCCAGCCGGCCGGCCGCGTGCATGCCCTGGAACGCCTCGCGGCCGTGGAGCTTGATGGCGCCGGTGCGGGGCTCCGCCACGCGCGCGTCTGCGACGACGTACTCTGTCATGACGCGCGACATAGGCCGCCGACGCCGATTTTGCGAGTTCCGCGAGCGCGCCCGCGCGGCTATGCGCCGACACCATGGAAGAGCCGTCGAGCGAACGCGTCTGGACCGCCGGGCTGGTGGTGATCGGCGACGAGATCCTGTCGGGCCGCACCCAGGACAGGAACATCGCGCAACTGGCCACCTGGCTCAACGTCCAGGGCATCCGCCTGGCCGAGGTGCGCGTGGTGGCGGACACCGTGGCGGGCATCGGCGCCGCCGTGACGGCGCTGATGGCGGCTCACGACTATTGCTTTACCACCGGCGGCATCGGGCCGACGCACGACGACATCACGGTGGACGCGGTGGCCGAGGCGCTGAGCCTGCCCGTGGTCCACCATCCGGAAGCGGTCGCGATCCTGGAAAACTACTACGCGTCGCGCGGCGGCCTGACGGAGGCGCGCGCGCGCATGGCCCGCGTGCCGGACGGCGCGGACCTGATCGTCAACAAGGTGTCGGGCGCGCCGGGCATCCGACTGCGCAACCTGTTCATCATGGCGGGCGTGCCGCACATCACGGCGGGCATGCTCGACGCGCTGACCGGCACGCTGGAGGGCGGACGGCCCGTGGTGTCGCTGACGATCGGCTGCTGGACCGCGGAGAGCGAGGTGGCCGACCTGCTGCGCGACGCGGAGCGTTCGCACCCCGGCACGTCGGTCGGCAGCTACCCCTTCTTCCGCGAGGGGCGAACGGGCGCCAACTTCGTGGTGCGCAGCGCCGACCCGGCCGTGGCCGAGGCGTGCCTGGCCGCGATCCGGCACGGGCTGGAGGCGGGCGGCCGCGCGGTGACGGACGGCGGCATCTGACGCTCGCGTGCCGGCGGCCCGGGCGGCCGGGCCGCGCTCAGTCCCGCTCCTCCACCCCCGCCCACCATTGGGCGTAGTCCGTGTTCGCCGCCATGCGCCGGTTCTGGTCGGGCGCGCCGTCGGTCCACCAGACCGGGCCGCGCTCGCCCAGCGCGCGCTTGGCTTCGTCCACCGCGCGCTTCGCGGCGGCACCCGCCGCGCGGTCGCCCGCGCGGCGCGCGGCGCCCATGGCCGAGCGCGCGGCCATCAGGTCGCGCACCAGTCCGGCCCGGCGCTCGGGCGGCAGCGACGGGTCGGAACACCGCCACAGCCGCCCGCGCACGACGAAGTAGCGCCCGTCCGGCGTGACGGGGTAGGGAGCGTCCACGAAGGGGCGAACGCCGGACGCGCCGGCGCGGGTCCCCCCGGGGCAGAGACGTGGGAGCAGAGATGACGCCGGCCGCCGCCCCCATCGATCGCCAGCCGGCTTCCCCCCAGCCCGTTTCCCGCACCTCGGCGGCGGTGGCGGCCTTCTCCACCGTAGTGGAGTGGTACGACTTCACGCTCTACCTTTATTTGGCCGCCGTGCTGGGCCGCGTCTTCTACGGCGGGGGCGCGGCCTCGGTGGGCAGCGTGCTGGCGGGCTTCGCCGTCGCCTATCTGCTGCGCCCGCTGGGGGCCGTTGCCTTCGGCCAGCTGGGCGACCGGCTGGGGCGGCGGCGCGCGCTGCTCTTCTCCATGGCGCTGATGACGGGCGCCATGCTGGCGACCGCGATGCTGCCCACGCGCGATCAGGCGGGGGCGGCGGCGGGCTGGATGCTCCTCGCGCTCCGCTGCGTCATGGCCTTCGCGGTGGGGGGCGAATACACGGGCGTGGTCGCCTATCTGGTGGAGGGCGCGCGCCCCGAGCGCCGCGGGCTGGTGGCGTCGCTGGCGCCCGCGGCCAGCGAGGTCGGCGGGCTGATCGCGGCGGGCGCGGCCGCGCTGGCGGTGGCGGCGCTGCCGCGGCCCGCGCTGGACGGCTGGGGCTGGCGGCTGCCCTTCCTGCTGGGGGCGGCGCTGGCGGCCGGCGTCTGGTGGGCCAGGCGCCACATGGAGGAGAGCCCGGAGTATGAGCGCCAGCGCGACGCGGGCACCGTGCCCGCGCGGCCGCTCGCCCACGCGCTCCGCCACCACCGCGCGGGCATCGCGCGCGGCTTCGCGATCTCGGCGCTGGGCTCCGTCACCTACTATGTCGGCGTGGTCTACGTGCCCGCCTTCCTGGAGACGAACGCGCGCATGAGCGAGGCGCGCGCGCTGTGGCTGGCGACGGGGGCGGCGCTGGTGGTGGTGGCGGTGACGCCGCTGGCGGGTTGGGCGGGCGACCGGCTGGGGCGGCGGCCGATGCTGGCGGCGCTCGCGCTGGCGGGCGCGGTGATGCCGCTGGGCGCCTTTCCGCTGATGGCGGGCGGGGGGACGGCCGCCGCGCTGGCGGGGGCAGCCGCGCTGGCCGCGCTGGGCGGTGCCGTGAGCGCGGTCGCCGCGGCCGCCACCGCCGAGCTTGTGCCGGGCGAGGGGCGGTTGTCCGGCCTGGCGCTGGGCGTCACCGCCGCCACCGCGCTGTTCGGCGGGATCGCCCCCTACGCCGTCCACCGGCTGGTGGAGGCGACGGGCTGGACGCCCGCGCCGGGCGCGGTGATCGCCGCCGTCGCGCTGGCGGTGCTGCCCGTCCTGGCCACCATGCCCGAGACGGCGCCGGGGCAGACGCGGGCATCCGATCCCGGCGGCTGACGCCGCGCCACCTGCTCCGTCGAAGGAGTCAGGCCGGCCGCCGCGGCCCGATCCCACCCCCGCCCCGACGACGTGGCAGGGCCTCGCCGGCCAGGCCGCCCCTCGAGGTCCCGTCCCCGACCCTGGGCGCGCGCGTCGGGCCGACGGCGCCCTCCCTTACGCCGACGCGCGCGCCCGGCTGACGTCGATCCGGTCGCGCTCGCGGCGGAAGGCGTCCAGCGCGGCACCCGTCAGCGCCTGGCGCTCGTCCGTCTTGACCGACATGGGGTTCACCGGCTCGCCGCCGACGTGGATCTCGTAGTGGAGGTGGGGGCCGGTCGAACGGCCGGTGGTGCCCACCGCGCCGATCCGCTGCCCCTGGGCCACGTGCGCGCCCGCGACGACGCCCGGCGCGAAGGCGCTCATGTGCAGGTAGAGCGATTCCCACCCGTTGGTGTGGCGCAGCTTGACGAAATTGCCGTTGGGACCCTTCGGCCCCGCGAACTCCACCACCGCCTCGCCGCTGGCGAAGATGGGCGTGCCGGTGGGGGCGGCGAAGTCGGTGCCCTTGTGCAGCTTCATGAAGCCCAGCACCGGGTGAAGGCGGAAGCCGAAGGAGGACGACACGCGCGCCGCGTCCACGGGCGTGCGCAGCAGCGCGCGCTTGACCGAGCGGCCGTCGCGGTCGAACCAGCCGGGCTCGCCGCCGGGCGGCGTGAACCGATAGGCCGACGCGGTGCGCTCGGCCGTGGTGAGCGAGGCGTAGAGCAGCGCCGGCGGGCCGACGGCGCGGCCCTGGGGGTCCACGCGCTGCTCGAACGCGGCCTCGAACGCGTCGCCCTTTCGCACCTCGCGCGCGAAGTCGAAATCGTAGGAGAGCGCGTTCGCGAAGTCGGGGATCAGGCTGTCGGTGACGCCGGCCGCCACGGCGGACGAGTAGAAGCTTGCGTCGTCCATCCGTCCGCGCCGCGCCAGCACGCTGGCCGACAGGTCGGCCGCCACCGGCTCCGCCGTCCAGCCGCCGCCGCCCGCGGCCGGGCGGACGATCACGCCCGACGCGTCGGCGTTGGACACGGCGAGCTGCGCCAGCTCCAGCCGGCCTCCGACACCTGTCTCGCGCAGCGTCATGGCGGCGCGGATCTCGCCCGGTCGCATGGCGGGGGCCGCCGCCGCCGCCGCCGCCGCCGCCGCGTCCGCCGCGATGCCGCTGGCGGCGAGTGCCGCGCCCAGGTCGGCAGGCGAGGCCAGTGACAGCACGCGCCGCTCCTCCCGCGCGGGCGGCGGCGCGTCCGCGGGTGCCTGGGCGGCCTGCACCGCGGGCGAATCGGGACGCGACAGCAGCGCCAGCCCGAAGCCCGCCGCCAGCAGCAGCGCCGACCCCGCCAGCGCCCCCATCGGCGCGCGTCCACCGACCGCGACGGGCGGGGACGGGCGCGGTACGGGCGGCTGCGTCAGCGGGCCGCGGGCCCAGCCGCGCGGGTCGAAGGACGGCGTGTTGGTCGTGTCCGGCATGGTCTCCCCCGAGGCGTACGTCATAGCGGCGCGGGCGCGGCATTGCGAGCGGGCAGGGCGGCCGCTAACACCGAACGGGCGGGGTGAAGACGATGACGAGCGGGCGAACAGGAACAGTAGAGTGAGCGACGACGACCGCACGGTCTTCGCGCCGCAGTCGATCCTGCCCCAATCCCCGGCGTCCGTTCCGTCGTCATCCGCTGCGTTCCCGCCCGCCCCGCCGCCTGCCCCGCCCGCCGAGCCCGGCCGCATCCGGCCCGGCGACGTTCTGAACCACATCTTCGAGGTGAAGCGCTTCATCGCGCGCGGCGGCATGGGCGAGGTGTTCGAGGGCGTGAACGTCACGTCGGACGAGCGCGTGGCGATCAAGGTGATGCTGCCGGCACTCGCCGCGGACGAGAACATCCAGACCATGTTCCGCCGCGAGGCGCGCACGCTGACGCGCCTGTCGCACCCGGCCCTCGTCCAGTACCGCGTGCTGGCGCAGGAGCCGCAGCTGGGCGTGCTCTACATCGTCACCGAATATGTCGACGGCGCGAACCTCCAGGACGTGCTGGGGACGCTGAGCGCGGACGAGGCGGCGCTGACGGGGCTGCTGCGCCGGCTGGCCGCGGGGCTCGCGGCCGCGCACACGCTGGGCGCGATCCACCGCGACATCTCGCCCGACAACGTGCTCTTGGAGGACGGCGACCTTTCCCGCGCGCGCGTGATCGACTTCGGCATCGCCAAGGACCTGGACCCCGGCTCCAAGACGGTGATCGGCGACGGGTTCGCGGGCAAGCTGAGCTTCGTCGCGCCCGAGCAGCTGGGCGACTTCGACCGCGAGGTGGGTCCCTGGACCGACGTGTATAGTCTGGCGCTGGTGATCCTGGCGGTGGCGGGGCAGAAGCCCGTGGACCTGGGCGGCAGCTTCGTGGACGCCATCGACAAGCGGCGGCGCGGCGTGTCGCTGGACGCGGCGCCCGCCGGCCTCAGGCCCGTGCTGGAGCGGATGCTGGCGCCCGACCCGGCGAAGCGCATCCGCTCGATGGACGAGGTGCTGGACGCGCTGGCGGGCAAGGTCGCGCCGCCGGCCCCGGTGCCGGCGCCCGCCAAGGCGAAGACCAAGGCGCCTAAGCCCGTGAAGCCCGCGCCCGCCGCCGGCGCTTCGCCCGCGCGCAAGCCGTCGCCCGCGCTGCTGGCCGGAGGCGCCGCGGCCGCGCTGGCGGTGCTGGCGGGCGGCGGCTGGCTGCTGACGAGGGGCGGCGGCGGGGAGGAGGCCGCACCCGTCGCGACCGCCGCGACGCCCGCGGGCGAGCCCGCGGCGCAGCGCGCCGCCGCCGCGGTGGCCGCCGCGCTGCCGGGCGTTGGATGCTCCTGGCTCGACCTGGCGCCCGGCGGCGGGGCGGGGGGCGACTCGGTATCGCTCAAGCTGACGGGCGTGGCCGGCCGCCCGGCCGAGGCGCAGGCTGCCATCGCGCGCACGGTGCAGGGCGCGGGCGCCAGCCTGGAGGCCGCCGATTTCTCGGACGTGGCGCCCATCTCCGCGTCCGAATGCGCGTCGGTGGACGCGTTCCGCGCGGTGCGCGCGCAGGGGCCGGCGCACCTGACGGTGGCGCAGCGCAGCTTCGAGGTGTCGCGGTTGGGCCCCGACAGCAATTACGCGGGCCAGGTGGGCGCGCGCACCGTCACCAACCTGGACCTGTCGGGCGTGGAGGACTTCGCGCTCTACGGGCTCGAGCCCAGCGGCGACATCTCGCCCATCATCCCGAACCGCAAGGCGTTCGACGCGCTGGAGAAGAAGGGGGTGCCGATCGCGGACCTGGGTAACGGCCGCTACCGCTTCTCCATCGACGCGAACCACACGGGCTGGTCGGGCATCCTGCTGCTGACGGGGCGCGGCGGCTTCTCCGACAAGCTGGTGACGGGCAGCGCGGGGTCGCGGGGCGCGGACTGGCCGCAGAAGTTCGCGGCGGCCGCGGCGGCGAACGGGTGGCGATCCGAGATGGTGTGGTTCAAGATGGTGGATGAGGTGCCGAACGGCACGGACGCGCCAGCCGCCGCGCCGGCCGCGCCGGCGTCCTGATCCACGGGCACGCCGTGCGCCGGCTCGTGCTGTTCGCCCTGGCATCGATCCCGGCGGCGATGCTCTGCGTCGTCGGCCTGAACGGCGACCTGACGCAGGCGGAGGCGCTCGTGCCGATGTACCTGCTGGGCCTGATCGCCTCGCTGACCGTGCTGGGGATGTGCTGCTGCGCCTGGATGGTCCGGGCGGCGCGGTGGCTCGTATCCGCCGGGCGATAGCCCCCCGCCGCGATCATCGACCCGCCGCCCGGTAGGCCTCCGCGAAGGCTTTCGCGAACATCTCCACGAACGCGTCTGCCGAGCCGCCGCGCACGCCGTCGAACTCGCGCTCGTAGGCGGTCCAGAGTGCTGCCTCGCGCGCGTGGGGCAGCACGCGGGCCATTACGCCGCCAGCCTGGGCGCGGCCGCGGATGGAGGCCGGCGAGAAACGGTCCAGCGTGGCGCCCAGCGCGCCCTGCATCGCGGTGAGCGTCGCGGTGGCGTGCGCGTCCAGGTCGGCGAAGGCCTCGGCCACCTGGGGTTCCGAGCGCGCGCCGCCGGTGAGGAGGGCGGCCAGCGCGCGGTCGCCGGGCAGCACCTTCAAGGGGTTGAGGCCGCCGGGCGCGAAGGCGGTGCGGTCCGCCCCGATCTCCGCCTTGTCGCGCTCGCGCCGGGCGAGCTGGGACGCCACGCCGTCGGTCAGCGCGCGCAGCAGCCGGCCGGCGGCGGCCAGCAGCTCGGCGTCGCTGCCCGCCAGCGCGGCCCGGTCGAGCCCGGCGGCCGCCAGCAGCGCCGCCGCGGGGCCGGCTTCCGAACCAGGAAGGGGTGCGCCGGGGAGGGGCGCGCCGGGAGGCGGGGAGGTGGGGAGGGATGCGCGGTCCGTCACGGCGAGCAGGCACGGCCCCGCCTCCACGGTGCTGCCCGGTCCCACGGGGGCCGGCCGGTCGAGGGGCGCGCCGTCCAGCCGCGTGCCGCTCCCTAAGTCCACCACCATCCACCGCCCGGCGCGGTGGCCGAACTGGAAGTGGCGCGGGGCGAGACCGTCGAGCACCACGTCGCACGCGGGATCGGAGCCCACCACCGCGTCCGTGCCGTCGAGCGGCCAGCGGTCGCGACCGTCCGTCGCGCGACCGCGCCGCAGTTGGAGGAAGAGCGACATGGGACGTGTCCTAGTGAAGCCGCGATGCGGTGCAATACCGCCCCCTTCCGGGATGCCGCGCGATTGTCAGGCCGGCGTCCGTGACTTAATACGGACGTCATCAGGCGGGAGGTGGATGCTATGTCCGGGATACGGGTCGCGACGGTGGGATTGACGATGATGGCGGCGGGGCTGGCGGGCCAGGCCCAGGCCCAGTCGGCGCGCAACACGCCCGAGGGGATCGTGTGCGCCATGACGGGCGACTGCGGGGGTGGCGCCGCGGCCGACGCGAACGGCCGCGTGGCGGTGGGCGATGAGCGCGCGTTCAGCCTGGCGCGGCCCAACGGCACCACGACGGCCGCACCGACGCGCTCGGCCCAGCCCGCGCCGCGTCGCGCGGTCGCGGCGCGCCCGGCGCCCGCGCGCCGGCAGGTCGCCGCCGCGCCGCGCGTGCGGCCGGGCGGCGGCATCGACATGCTGGTCACGTTCCGCGTCAACTCGGCCGAGATGACGCCCCAGGCGCGCGCGGAGGCCCGCGCCTTCGCCCAGGCGATGGCGGCCCCCCAGATGGCGAACATGCGCTTCGCGATCGAGGGGCACACCGACTCGACCGGCAAGCGCGACCGCAACCTCACGCTGTCGCAGGCGCGCGCCGACGCGGTGACGGATTACCTGGTGTCGCAGGGCGTGGACCGCTCGCGCCTGACGCCCAAGGGCTACGGTCCCGACCGGCCAGTGCAGGGCATGGCCGCCAGCGCGCCGGCCAACCGCCGCGTGGAGTTCGTGAAGGCGGGGTGATCGGGGAGGAGGGGCGTCGCGCGGATCGCGATGCTCCCCCGCCCGCCGATCAGTTGCGCAGGCGCCAGCCGGTGCGGAAGATCAGCGCCACGATCCCCAAGCACGCGACGAGGAACGCCGCCGTCACGCCCAGGCTGACCGCGACGGGCACCTCGCCCCGGCCAAAGAAGGTCCAGCGATAGCCCGCGACCAGGTAGACCACCGGGTTGAACAGGCTGAGCGTGCGCCACGGCTGGGGCAACATCGAGATCGAGTAGAAGGTGCCGCCCAGGAAGGTGAGCGGCGTCACCAGCAGCTGGGGCACGAAGGCCAGCTGCTCGAAGCTCTTTGCCCACAGCCCCACGATGAAGCCGAACAGGCTGAACGCGAAGGCGGTCAGCAGCAGAAAGGCGAGCATCAGCCACGGGTGGTCGACGCGCAGCGGCACGAAGGCGGCGGCCGTCGCCAGGATCACGAGGCCCAGCACCACCGACTTGGTGGCCGCCGCCCCCACGTAACCCAGCACCATCTCGACGGCCGAGACGGGGGCGGACAAGAGCTCGTAGACGGTGCCCGTGAACTTGGGGAAGTAGATGCCGATGGAGGCGTTGGAGATGCTCTGCGTGAGCAGCGACAGCATCACCAGGCCGGGCACGATGAACGCGCCGTAGGGGATGCCGTCCACTTCCTGCATCCGGCTGCCGATGGCGCCGCCGAACACCACGAAGTAGAGGGACGTGGTGAGCACGGGCGTGACCAGGCTCTGCCACAGCGTGCGCAGCGCGCGCGCCATCTCGAACCGGTAGATGGCCCAGACGCCGTGCCAGTTCATGCTCACTCGCGCCCCACCAGGTCCACGAAGATGTCCTCCAGGCTGGAGCGCGACGTCTCCAGGTCGGTGTACGCGATGCCCGCCGTCCGCATCCGCTCCACGAAGGCGGGCACGCCCGCCCCGTCCGCGTCGAAGCGGTAGCGCAGGCGGCGGCCCTCGTCCTCTGCCGTCACGGGCCAGCCGTCGAAGGCGGGGGGCACGTCCGCCACCGGCTCGGCCAGCGTCGCCACCGCCTCGCGCTTGCCCAGCTTGGTCATCAGCGCCGCCTTTTCGTCGATCAGCAGCAGTTGCCCGCGGCGGATCACGCCCACCCGGTCGGCCATTTCCTCGGCCTCCTCGAGATAGTGCGTCGTCAGGATCACGGTGACGCCGCTGTCGCGTAAAGCGCGCACCAGCCGCCACATGTCGCGCCTCAACTCCACGTCCACGCCCGCGGTCGGCTCGTCCAGGAACAGGATGTCGGGCTCGTGGCTCAAGGCCTTCGCGATCAGCACGCGACGCTTCATGCCGCCCGACAACTCCATGATCCTGGAATGCCGCTTGTCCCACAGCGCCAGGTCGCGCAGCGTCCGTTCGATATGGGCGGCGTTGCCCGGGCGCCCGAACAGGCGGCGCGAGAAGGTGACGGTGGCCAGCACCGTCTCGAACGCGTCGGTGGACAGCTCCTGCGGCACCAGCCCGATGCGCGCGCGCACCCGTTTCCAGTCGCGGGTGCGGTCCAGCCCGTCCACCGTGACGGTGCCGGCGCTGGGCGTCACCACGCCGCACACCGCCGAGATCAGCGTGGTCTTGCCCGCCCCGTTGGGGCCCAGCAGCGCGAAGATCTCGCCGCGGCGGATGTCCAGGTCCACGGGGTGGAGCGCCACGTGGCCCGACTTGTAGGTCTTGGCTAGGCCGCGGATCGAGAGAACGGCGTCGCTCATTTCCCCCTAGCCTCCGCGACGGCGGCCTGGAGCTGCTCCAGCGAGCGGACGCCGACCAGTACCTGGCGCCCGACCACGAAGCTGGGCGTGCCGGTGATGCCGATGGCGGCGGCGGTGCGCAGGTTGGTGCCGATCTCCGCGTCCGCCGCCGGGTCGCGCGCCGGCAGGGTGACGCCGGCGGCGCGCAGCGCGGCGGCCACCGTGTCGGGGCTCACGCGCCCGCCGGCATAGAGCGCCGCGTGGAAGCGGGCGAAGCGTTCCGGCCCGCCGCGCGCGGCGGCCAGGCTGGCGCGCGCGGCGTCGCGGCTGGACGCCGCCAGCACGGGCAGCTCGCGATAGACGACGCGCACGTTCGGGTCGCGGCGCACCAGTTCGTCCACCGCCTTCAGGTTGGCGCGGCACAGGCCGCAGTTGTAGTCGTAATACTCCACCACCGTCACGTCGCCGCGCGGGTTGCCGGCCCAGGCGCCCGCGTACGGACGGGTGATCGCCTCGCCGGCGGCGGC
>Ga0325400_1000037_pt1 | contig 73191 bp, 57 predicted proteins | sample PopdelMetagenome_2_FD_205662 | JGI IMG/M metagenome (GOLD analysis project Ga0325400, IMG submission 205662) | Populus deltoides microbial communities from Bellville, Georgia, United States - Xylem-PdKOR-R1 | ecosystem: Host-associated > Plants > Phyllosphere > Stem > Wood/Secondary xylem... | reverse complement strand
CCCCGCTGCTGCTGCGCGACAACCCGATCGAGCGGCGCGAGCTGGAGAACGGGTCCGAGCTGTTCGCGGTGTCGGGACAGGTCACCAACCCGTCGGGATCGCGCCAGCGGGTGCCCGACATCCGCGCCGAGCTGCACGATGCACAGGGGCGCACGGTGTACAGCTGGACGATCACCCCCGAACGCCGGACGCTGGCGCCGGGCGGGGCGGTGGACTTCAACTCCGCCAAGCTGGACGTGCCCCCCAATTCCAAGCGGCTGGAGCTGAGCTTCGCCGGCGAGCGCTGACGCGCGCCGCACGCAGGCCGGATCGGGGTAAAACGCGTGTTGCAGCCCCCGATCGACCCTGCTAGGGGCGCTCGCCTACCGGCTGCGGGGGCAACCCCGGCGGACATGATGTGCGGTCGTGGCGGAACTGGTAGACGCGCAACGTTGAGGTCGTTGTGGCCGAAAGGCCGTGGAAGTTCGAGTCTTCTCGACCGCACCATTTCTTCTCCCGTCGTACCCAGGCCGTGTGTCGGCACGATGATTGCTCGTTTCGGGATGACGGGCCTCGGATACGCTCCGGCGCCTGCCTGCCATCGCTCCGCGTGACCCGAGCCTGAGCGCGAAACGTTTCGCCTGCCCGCCAGCAAGGAGCATAGTGGTGGGGGCCGCTGTCTGGCGGGATCGACGTCGAGGGTGGTCGGGATTGACGCAGCCCTTCGGATCACCGGTCCGGACATGATCGCACCCGGAATGGAGTCGTTCCCCCGCTTGACGTGTGCCGCGGCACGCCTTCCTATGTGGCGGGGGAGACAGCATGATCGGGTGGCGTGACGGGGAGGACCGGCTGCATCGGGGCACGCTGTTCGGCGCGTTCGCGGCGTTGGCGCGGGGCGAGGCGTGGAGCTTTCCGGCGTTGAGGCCGCATCAGCGCGAGCCCTGGCATGCGTTTACGGTGCAGGTGGCGGCGCTGGCGTTGATCCGGGCGGGGACGGATTGCTCCCTGATAGCGAGGATGGGTGGCGCGACCTGTTGCTGGGGCTGAGCGACGGGCAGGCGGAGGCGTGGGAGCTGGTGGTGGACGACTGGTCCAAACCGGCGCTGTTGCAGCCGCCGGTGGTCGTCGACGCGAACCGGGCGGACTACAAGAGCCGGCTGGCGACCCCCGATGCGCTCGACATGCTGGTCACCGCGAAGAACCACGACGTGAAGCAGGAGCGGATGGGGGAGGCCTCGGCGGAGGACTGGCTGTTCGCGCTGGTGACGTTGCAGACCACCGAGGGGTTCCTGGGTGCGGGCAATTACGGGATCTCGCTCATGAATGGCGGCTTTGCGAGCCGCATGAGCCTTGGGGTGCGCCCGTCCGGGGGCGGCGCGGCGGCGGCGTTCGGGCGCGACGTGCGACGGCTGGTCGCCGACGCGCGCGGGCGGGTCAATCGGCGGGCGGGGCTGGCGCTGGTGTGGACCGAGCCTTGGGACGGCACCCGGTCGTTCGACTTTACCGAACTGGATGACTTGTACGTCGAGGTCTGTCGCCGGGTACGGCTGCGCGATGGCGCACGCCGGATCGAGGCGCTGGCGGCGGGGTCCAAGTGCGCGCGGGTCGCCGCCGCCGAACTCAAGGGCAAGACGGGCGATCCGTGGGCGCCGGTCAAGGCGGACCAGTCGTCGAGCCATACCCCGAGCGGGGCCGGGTTCGGCTATCGCCAGATCGCCGCGCTGCTCGATCGCAAGAAGATCGCGCTGCCCCGGCTCGCCGAATTGCACGAGAGCGATGCGCGCGAAGGACTGTCGATCGTCGCCGCGGCGCTGGTGCGGGGACAGGGCAAGACGGAGGGGCTGCACCGCCGCGCCGTCCGGGCGAGCCGGGTGGAGGAATTGTACGAGGGCGGCCCGGAGGTGGTGCTCGACCGGGTCGGTGGGGCGGCGAACCGCTGTGCGGGCGAGGCGAGCGAGGCGGGGCGGCGGCTGCGGCGGGCGCTGATGCTGCTGGTGCAGGGCGGGCCCGACCAGGCGCGGCTGGACGACGACGCGGCGGGGCGCAAGGTCGAGCCGTGGGTGCGCCGATATGACGGGTTGATCGACCGCGCCTTCTTTGCCGAGCCGTTCTGGATCGAGGCCGCCAATCCGGCCGGGCCGTCCCCCGACGACCGGCGGGGGTGGCGCGAATGGCTGCGCGCGCGGGCCGTCACCGTGCTGGAACAGGCCGCCGAAGCCGCGCCGCGCACGGCGATGCGGCGGGTGCGGGCGGTGGCGCGGTCGCGGACGATGCTGGATCGCGAGATGCACAAATGGCTGGGGGAACTCTGATGGCGAGTGCGGCGGCGGACCAAGGACGCAAGGACCCGGTCGCCTCGCTGGCGGGGCAGGTCGCGCATCTGCCCAATGGCGATCGGGCGGCGCTGCGGCGCATCTACCTAACCCGCAGCGTCGGTGCGGACGGGGTGGTGCAGGGATTGCTCCACCGCGCGGGAGTGACGCCGTCGGACCGGCCGGAGGTGTTCGCGCCGTGGCGTCTGCTTGCGCATGTCGCCGCGCTGCTGGCGGGGACCGGCGGGCAGCAGCCGCATGCGCCGGGGCGGCGGCTGGGGGCGGCGCTGCACGCGGCAGGCTATTCGGAGAACCGGCTGCTGCGGCTGACCGCGGCGCGCGGGCCGGCGCTCCATGACCAGATCGTGCGGGCGGGGCGGATGCTGGCGCAGGGCGGGCAGGCCCCGGTCAACCTGTGGCAGGTGCTCGACCTGGCCGGGCGCGACCCGGAGCGGGCGGAGGCGGCGCGCATCCGCATCGCGCAGGACTATTACGCCGCCGCCGCGCGGGCAGAGGGGGACACCAAGTGACGACGCCGAAGTTCATCCAGATCCATTTCCTCGCCGCCTGGCCCGGCGCACTGCTCAACCGGGACGACGCGGGACTCGCCAAGCGGCTGCCTTTCGGGGGGGCGACGCGGACGCGCATCTCGTCGCAATGCCTGAAGCGGCACTGGCGGGTGGCGGACGATCCCCATGCGATCCGCACGCTGGCGCAGGAGCGTGGCGTCGAGGGCACCCGGTCCAAGATCACGATCGAGCGCGCGGTCACCGGCCCCTTGCGCCCCCGCTTCGACGGCAAGGCGGTGGACGCGGTCGAGGGCGCGTTCCTGACCCACTTCTATGGTAAGAACGCCAAGTCGTCGGACAGCCGCCAGGCGCTGCTGTTCGGGGCGCCCGAGATCGCGTGGATGCGGGGGGAGGCCGAGCGCATCCTGGCCGAGAACCCGGACGCCAAGGCGGCGGAAGCGGCGGCGGGGACGTGGATCAAGGAAGGGCGCGCCAACCTCAACCAATTGCGGGAACAGGCGGCGCTGTCGGGCAGCCTGGAGGCGGCGCTGTTCGGGCGGATGGTGACCAGCGACACCCGCGCCAATACCGACGCGGCGATCCACGTCGCCCACGCCTTCACCGTTCATGAGGAGCAGCCCGAGCTCGATTACTTCACGGTGGTCGACGACCTGCGCGATCGTGAGCAGGGCGACGACGCGGGCGCGGCGGGGGTGTTCGATACCGAGCTGACCTCGGGCCTGTACTATGGCTATGTCGTGGTCGACGTGCCGCTGCTGGTGTCGAACCTGACCGGGTGCAAGCGCGGCGAATGGGCCGGGGAGCAGGATCGCGAGCTGGCCGCGCGGGTGGTCGAGAACCTGGTCCACCTCGTCGCGGAGGTGTCGCCGGGAGCCAAGAAGGGGTCGACCGCGCCGTACAGCCGCGCCGAGCTGGTGCTGGTCGAGGCGGGGGATCGCCAGCCGCGCACCCTCGCCAACGCCTTTCGCGATCCGGTGGCGCTCGTTGATCGGGAGTCGAACCGGGGACTGGGGCATCGCACCGCCGCCGCGTTGCTCGGGCACCTGGCCGCGATGGACGAGGCCTATGCCACCGGTGAGGCGCGGCGGCACATGGCGCTGCCCGACCTGAGGCTCGACGGGGTCGATCGCGCCAACCTGGCCGAGCTGGCCGCGTGGGCGGGCGGGATCGTCCGCGACGCTTCGGTGGGCGGGGCGTGAGGCACCTGCTGCTCGACCTCGACGCGCCGCTGATGAGCTTTGGCGGCGACATGGTCGATGCCTATGGCGTGGTGCGCGATTTCCCGGCCAAGTCGATGGTGGCGGGGCTCCTCGCCAACGCGCTCGGGTGGGAGCGGTACGAGGCCGACCAGCACTCGCGGTTGCAGGAACGGCTGATGATGGGCTCCGCGCGGGCCGTGGAGGGGCAGCGGGTGCGGGATTTCCAGACCGCCAAGCTCGAGAAGGACGACCGGGGCTGGACCACGCGTGGTCGGTTCGACAAGCGTGACGGCGGCAACGACACCTATAAGTCCCCGCACATCCGCTATCGCGACGCCGATGCCGACGCGCGGGGGGTGGTGGCGCTGCGGCTGGAGGATGAGGACGAGGCGCCGACGCTGGATACGGTCGCCGACGCGCTCGACCGGCCCGAGCGGCCGCTGTTCCTGGGGCGCAAGCCGTTCCTGCCGTCGCGGCCGGTCCGGCTGGGGTTCGTCGAGGCGGAGACGATCCGCGAGGCGCTGGTAGCCGGGGCGGCGTTGCTGGAGACGCCTCCCGCCCCGCCCGTCCGCGCGCAATGGCCCGCGTTCGAGGGGCTGACGGACGGCGCAGTCGAGGAGGCGCTGACCGACGAGCGCCACTGGCCCGCCGGCGTCCATGCCGGCCTGAGGCGGGTGGCGGAAGGACGCCTGCCCTGCCCTGCCCCGGTCCGGGCGGAGGCGGGGGCGTGACTCTGCACCTAGTCCGCATCCCCGTCGACCCGCGGGGCTTGTCGGCCTTTGCGGTGGCGCACGGCCTGTCCGACGACGATGGCGGCTATGCGCTGCACTGTGCGTTGCGGGCCCGGTTCGGGGCGGGGGCGCCCCAGCCGTTCCGCTTCCTGCCCGAGCATCGCCGGGGGCCGCACCTGCTGGGCTATGCCGGCGACTACGCGACGCTGGCCGATGCCGCCGCGCTGCCGGTCGCCGATCCGCTGCTGGACGGCGTGTTCGCCGGCCCGCCGGAGGTGCAGCCGATGCCCGCCGCGTGGCGGGAGAGCGCACTCTATCGCTTCGAGGTGCGCGTCCGGCCGGTGGTGCGCTTCGGCGGGCGGGTCCGCGCCGCGCGAGCCGAACGGCCGGGGGCGTGGCAGAACCGTGCGGGCGAGGTCGACGCCTTCGTCGCCGCATGCGAGCGCGCCGGCGCGGTCGAGGATGGCGGCGCGCCGTTGACCCGCGAGGCGGTGTACCTCGACTGGCTTGCCCGCCGGCTGGAGGGCGCGGCCGTGCTGGAAGCGGCCGAGCTCAGCCTGCTTCGCCGCAGCCGGGCGCGGCGCAGCGTCCACGGCAAGGGCGGCGGCCCCGCGCCCGAGGGCAAGCCGCGGACCCGGCTGGCGGAAGGGCCCGACGTGGTGATGGCGGGGACTCTGGCGGTGGCGGACCCATCCGCCTTCGCCGGGCTGCTCGCGCGTGGGGTCGGGCGGCATGCGGCGTTCGGTTACGGCATGCTGCTGCTATCAGCGCCGGGGCGGGCAGGCTGAGATGCTCTCCGGCCGGCTCGGGCTGGAACGCGCGCGCATCCCGCATGCGGACCGGCAAGGGCTGGTGTGGCTCGATCGCGGGCGGCTGGAGGTGGAGGACGGGTGCCTGCGCTTCGTCACCGCCGGCGGTGGGGATCTTGCGGTGGGGGATTACCAGATCCCGCACCAGGCGATCTCGATCGTGCTGCTGGGGCCGGGATCGAGCGTCACCCATGATGCGCTGCGGCTGCTCGCCCGGCACGGCTGCGCGCTGGCCGCGATCGGCGAGGGAGCGGTGCGCTTCTACACCGCGCCGCCGCTCCTGCCCGACAGCTCGGCGCTGGCGCGGGCGCAGGTGACGCGCTGGTCCGACCCCAAGCTGCGCATGGAGGTGGCGCGCGCGATGTACGCGATGCGCTTTGGCGAGATCGTCCGTACCCGCGACATCACCGTGCTGCGCGGGCAGGAGGGCGCGCGGATCAAGCGGGCCTATGCGGAAGCGGCCGAGCGCCACGGCATTCCCTGGTCGGGTCGCCGCTACGACCGCGAGAACCCAGAGGCGAGCGACCTCGCCAACCAGGCGATCAACCATGCGGGAACCTGCGTGACGGCGGCGGCGTGCGTGGCGGTGGCGGCGACCGGGGCGATCCCGCAGCTGGGCTTCGTCCACGAGGAGTCCGGACAGAGCTTCGTGCTCGACATCGCCGACCTCTATCGCCACGATGTGCTGCTCGACATCGCGTTCGGGGCGGTCAAGGAGGCGCACGGACGCGGCGCCGCCCCGATCGAACGGCTGGTGCGCCGGCGCGCGTCGCTGGTGTTCCGCCAGCGCGAGGTGATTCCGGGGATGATCGACCGGATCAAGGCGCTGCTGACGCCGGCGGGTGGGGCGGGCTGATGCCGCTGACCGTGCTCATCACCCGCGACGTGGAGGACCGGTATCGCGGTTTCCTGGGCTCGGCGATGCTGGAGCTGGGCCCCGGCATCTATGCCCAGCCCCGGATGAGCGCGGGCGTGCGCGGGCGCATCTGGTCGGTCGTGGAGGGCTGGCACGGCCGGCTGCGCCGGGGCAGCATCGTGATGTGCTGGGCCGAACCCGGCGCGGCGGGCGGGCTGGGCCTGGCGACACTGGGCGAACCGCCCAAGGACGTCGTCGCGCACGACGCGGTGCTGCTGGTGCGTCGCGCGGTGCGGGCGGGGGAGCCGCGCGGACGTTAGATTCGGGGGCGGCGGTGGCGGGTGATCTTTGACATTGTGAACGGGATCAACCTGTTGCATGGGAGAGGCTCCCCCGCATCCGTGGGGATAGGCCCCACGATGAAGCGCTTTGCCCTGCTCGCTCTGCGGCTCCCCCGCATCCGTGGGGATAGGCCCGCTGATGGTTCATTTGCCCTCGGAGACATGGGGGCTCCCCCACATCCGTGGGGATAGGCCCGACTTGTGGCGCGTATCCCGCGCAGTGCGGTGGGCTCCCCCGCATCCGTGGGGATAGGCCCGCGCAATGCGCCGCGGTTCGCGGCGACACACCGGCTCCCCCGCATCCGTGAGGATAGGCCCCGCACCGCCGGCCATCACGCCCTTGGCGAGCAGGCTCCCCCGCATCCGTGGGGATAGGCCCGCTGCGGCGGTGCCCTTGATTGTCTCTAGGCTGGCTCCCCCGCATCCGTGGGGATAGGCCCTCAAGAACGGCTTATCCGAAGATGCCTGATCGGGCTCCCCCGCATCCGTGGGGATAGGCCCAACGTCGGGCAGGCCGTGGTGCGCATGTCGGGGGCTCCCCCGCATCCGTGGGGATAGGCCCGCGGTCGGTGCTGGTGGTGGAAGACCCCGACCGGCTCCCCCGCATCCGTGGGGATAGGCCCACCTCCCACGCCTGCTTTTCGTTGGTCGCGCCGGCTCCCCCGCATCCGTGGGGATAGGCCCGACGTGACGATGACCTGGGTCCTCGCCGCCGGGGCTCCCCCGCATCCGTGGGGATAGGCCCATCTACAGCTACGTCGCTCACGATTGCGTGATGGCTCCCCCGCATCCGTGGGGATAGGCCCGTGCGACGCCAGGATTGACCGCTGGCACGAAGGGCTCCCCCGCATCCGTGGGGATAGGCCGTTATCTGCGTTGTCGGCGGGATTGACCTTCATGGCTCCCCCGCATCCGTGGGGATAGGCCCCACCGGCGATCCGGGACGACGATATCGTCGAGGGCTCCCCCGCATCCGTGGGGATAGGCACATCACGGCCGACCATCCGAGAACAGTCCTCGCGGCTCCCCCGCATCCGTGGGGATAGGCCTCCGCGCCGGACAGCGCGGTCGCCGCGACGTGCGGCTCCCCCGCATCCGTGGGGATAGGCCTTGCGTTCTTAAGAACAACCAAGGACTGCCCCGGGCTCCCCCGCATCCGTGGGGATAGGCCCAAGCACGGCACGAACTACCAGCCGCAGATCGAGGCTCCCCCGCATCCGTGGGGATAGGCCCATATGCGAAAGTCTCAAGAACGCGCTGACCATGGCTCCCCCGCACCCGCGGGGATAGGCGCTGGTCGGCGACTGGCGTCGGGTTCGCACAGCTGGCTCCTCCGCACCCGCGGGGATAGGCCCATCTTGGACCCCGGATTCTGCAATGGGTAGGCGGCTCCCCCGCACCCGCGGGGATAGGCCCGCGACGTTCCCGCGATGGCTGACCTTGTGGAAGGCTCCCCCGCACCCGCGGGGATAGGCTCTCGGCCGGCAGCTGGTACAGCTTCGCCTTGACGGCTCGCCGCACCGGCCCCGCGTTACCGGCCGATCACCCGGATGAGCGGGGTGAGCGGTTGGCCGGTGGGGAGCGGGCCGGCGGCGGAGAGGCGGGCGGTCGCTTCGTTCCAGCTGAGCTCCGCCGAGCGACCGCCGGCCTTGGCGGGCACCGATATCCCGTCGTCGTCGTACAGGGTCAGTGTCGCGTCGCGGCCGGGATAGACGCGGATTTCGGCCAGGGACTGGCGGGTGGCGGTGCTGGGGACGGGAGTGCCCAGCGGGACGATCGAACCGGCGCGAACGTAGAGCGGGATATGCTCGATCGGGGCGGCGGCGGTGACCACCTGTCCGCCGGCGAGCTTCGCGCCCGTCCACCAGTCGTACCAGTCGGTGCCGGCGGGCAGATAGACGGGGCGGCTGGTCGCGCCCTGTTCGGTCACCGGCGCGACCAGAAAGGCGGGGCCGAACATGTACTGGTCGCCGATGTCGGCCACCTTGGGATCGGCGGGGAAGTCCATCCACAAGGGGCGCATGAAGGGCGCGCCGGTATCCGCGGTGCGCTTCGCCAGCGCATAGATGTACGGCATCAGCGCGTAGCGGAGGCGCAGCGTGTCGGCGAGGATCGGCTCGGCGGCGCGGCCATATTCCCAGATCGCGGCGGTGCCGGGGCGCTGGCCGTGGATGCGCAGCGTCGGGGTGAAGGCGTTGTACTGGAACCAGCGTACGAACAGCTCGGGATAGTCGCGGTAGGTGGCTGGCATGGCGGTGGCGCCGGCAGGGTCGAGGATCAGCGGGCGGCTCGCCGCCGGCCCGTTCGGCCATTGCCAGCCGCCGGTGTCGCTGGACCAGTAGGCCATGCCCGATGCGGTGAAGTTCAACCCCGTGGGCACCTGCCGCCTGAGCGCTTCCCAGGTGGACTGGATATCCGAGGACCAGAACAGGCACCCGTTCGCCTGGACGCCCAGATAGGCGGCGCGGCACAGGATCATGTTGCGGAAGTTCGGCCGGTCGCGCGCGGACCCCTGCGCGACCGAGCTGGTGTGGACCAGCGGAAACAGGTTGTGGAACCGGTCGCCGGTGCCGATCGAGTACATGTAGCCATCGGGGACGAGGTCGGGCTCGGTCTCGTCGAGCCAGGTATAATCGAACCCGGCGGACAGGATGTTGTCCCGCACCCGGCTCCAGAACCATTCGCGCGCGTCGGGGTTGGTGGAATCGAGCAGCGCCCCCGCGCGGTCGGAGCGGATCGGCAGCCCGTCGACCACCGCACCGTCGCGGTCCTTGAGCAGCCAGCCCTTGGCGGCGAGGAAGTCGAAATAGCGCGACTCCCGCTCGAACCGCGGCCACACCGAGATGATCGAGCGCATCCCCATGGCGTGGAGCCTGTCGTTCATCCCCTTGGGATCGGGGAAGAAGGTGCGATCGATGTCAAGCTGGCCCATCCGGGTCCAGTGGAACCAGTCGAGCACCATTACGTCGAGCGGCAGGTTGCGCTGGCGATAGCCGTCGGCGACCGCCAGCATCTCCGCCTGGCTCTCATAGCGCGCCTTGGACTGGATCAGCCCGAACGCGGCCTTGGGCGGCAGCGGGGTGGCGCCGGTCAGCCTGGCATAGCCGGCGTAGAGGTCGTCCGCGGCACCGCCGGTGATGACGAAGAACGAGACGCGCTCGCCGACCTGGCTCTGGAAGTGGGTCTGCCCGTGGAGGCCGGGGGAGACGGTGGTGGTGGACGGGTTGTCCCAGACGATCGCATAGCCGCGGCTGGAGACGAGCACGGGGACGCACACCGTCTCGCCCGCGGGGGCGTCGTAATTGTGGCGGCAGTCGATCGTGCGGCCCTTGAGGTCGAGCGCGCCCTCCTGGTTCTGTCCCAGGCCATAGAAATGCTCGTCGGGAGCGGCGGCGAAGCTCGCGCCGGTGCGGAAGGTATGCTCGCCCGCGACGTCGTGGGGGGCCATCTCCCACCCGTTCATCCGCACGGTGCGGCCGTCGGGGGTCTGGATGGACAGGCCGACGCCGGGCAGCGAGGGCGCGAAATAGCGCTGCATCTGGCTGGGTGCCTTGGGCCATTCCTGCGCGTCGACGGTGAGTGTCATCCCGGCGGAGCGGAAGCTGTCCGCGCCATCCCTGGCGCTGTGCGTCCAGCCGGTCGGGTCGGCGCGGCCGCTGATCCCCGGCCCCGCGGCGGCGGAGGCCAACGCCGGATCGAGCGCGATCGTGACCCGCACCACGTTGGGGGCATAGGGCTCCACCGCGACGCGCGCGCCGTTGCGGTCGAGCAGCGCCATCGGATCGGCCACCGCCGGCGCTGCCCCCAGCAGCAGCGTCGCACCGGCAAGCATCCGGCTGAAATGACGGAACATGCATCCTCCCCTTTTCTGCCGGCGACCATGCACCGGCGCGATGCACTAGTGAAGAGCGATTCACCTGTGCTACGACCTTCGTCCACAAGAACGTGAGAGGAGGCCGGATTGCTGAGGCAGGTGACATGTGTCGCGGCGATCCTGGTGGCGGGCACCGCGCCGGCGCAGACGCGGGTGCCAGGCGATCCCCATGCCGACGATCCCGCCGGCATCGTCGCCAACCCCTGCCCGGCCGGTCGGACGGTGGAGAACAGCGGCGGCTGGGCGATGTTCCAGCTCCACGGCATGACCCGGGACTATGGCCAGCTGTGCCGCTACGCCGCCGCCAACCGGGCGCTGCGGGGACCGGTCCGGGTCGTGTTCATGGGCGATTCAATCACCGACAACTGGGCTGGGCTCGACCCCGGTTTCTGGAGCGACGGACGGGTCGACCGGGGGATCGGCGGGCAGACCACCCCGCAGATGCTGGTCCGCTTCCGCCAGGACGTGCTGGAGCTGAAACCCGCGGTGGTGCACATCATGGCGGGGACCAACGATGTCGCGGGCAACACGGGCGCGGCGACGATGGAGACGGTGCTGGGCAACATCGCGACGATGGCGGAGCTGGCGCGAGCGCACCGGATCAGGGTGGTGATCGCGTCCGTGCCCCCCGCCGCCGCCTTTCCATGGAGCCCGGGCAAGGACCCGCGACCGCAGATCGCCGAGCTCAATCGGCGGCTGAAGAGTTATGCCGCGCGTGAGGGGTTCACCTGGGCCGACTATACCCCGGCGCTGGCGACTGCGGCGGGGGCGATGAAGCCCGGCCTTGCCAGCGACGGGGTGCATCCGACCGCGGCCGGCTATCAGGCAATGCGACCGGTGGCGCTGGCTGCGGTGGCGCGGGCCGGCATGGCGCGGGGAGGCGGCCGATGAGTCCCGACCGGCGCGGGTTCCTGGCCGGGGCCGCGGCGCTGGGGCTGGCGCGGGCGGCGCAGGCGGCGAGCCCGGCGGGGATCGCCCGCGGGCCGGTGCGTCCGACCTGGGAGTCGCTGGCGCAGCATTGGCGCTGTCCGGACTGGTTCCGCGATGCCAAGCTGGGGCTGTGGGCGCATTGGGGGCCGCAGTCGGTGCCCGAGCAGGGCGACTGGTACGGCCGCTTCCTGTACATGCAGGGCCATCCCATGAACCGGCACCACGTGGCGACTTATGGCCACCCATCGGTGTTCGGGATGAAGGATGTCCAGAACCTGTGGCGGGCCGAGCGCTGGGACCCGGAGGCGCTGGTCGCGCGGTACAAGGCGGTCGGTGCCAAGTACTTCGTGGCGCTGGCGTGCCATCACGACAATCTCGACTGCTATGACAGCCGCCATCACGCGTGGAACTCGATGCGGGTGGGACCCAAGCGCGATGTTGTCGGCATCTGGGAGAAGGCGGCGAGGGCTGCGGGGCTGCGCTTCGGGGTGTCCAACCATGCGGCGCATGCGTGGCACTGGTATCAGCCGGGCTATGGTTATGACCCGGTGGGGGCGAAAAAAGGGGTACGATACGACGCATTCCGGCTCACCAAGGCGGACGGGCGCGGCACCTGGTGGCAGGGGCTCGATCCACAGCAGCTGTACACCGGCCAGCACATGGTCGCGCCCGACGGCATCGCGACCGAGGCGGCGATGAACGCGTGGCACGACGCGCATGACGGCCAGTGGATCGAGACCGGCCCACCCGCCGATCCGCGCTACGTCACCAGCTGGCTGCTGCGTCAGACCGACCTGGTCGACAATTACCGGCCCGACTTCTGCTACATGGACGATACCGGCCTGCCGTTCGGCCCGGTCGGGCTGGAAGCGGCGGCGGATTACTATAATCGGGCGATCGGCTGGCACGGCAGCGCCGACGTGGTGCTGACGGGCAAGAAGCTGGAGCCGTTCCAGCGGGCGGGGATGCTGGAGGATGTCGAGCGCGGGTTCAGCGACCGGCTGCGCGCCGAGCCGTGGCAGACCGACACCTGCATCGGCGACTGGTTCTACAACGCCGCACGGCTCAGGGATCGCAGCTACAAGTCCGCTGAGGCGGTGGTGCAGCGGTTGTGCGACGTGGTGTCCAAGAACGGCAACCTGCTCCTGTCGGTGCCCCTCGCCGGCCATGGTGCCCTCGATCCGGAGGAAGAGCGGATCCTCGACGGCCTGGGCGCGTGGACGGCGCGAAATGGCGAGGCGATCTTCGGATCGCGGCCGTGGCGGGTCTATGGCGAGGGGCCGACCCGGCCCGCGGCGGGGATGCAGAACGAGGACGCGGCCAAGCCCTTCAGCGCTGCAGACATCCGCTTCACCACCAACCGCGGTGCGCTGTACGCGCTGTTCCTCAAGGCACCGGCGGGCGATGCCACGGTGACTTCGCTGCCGCTCCGCGCCGGGCGGGTGGAGCGCGCGACGCTGCTGGGCGGGGGGCCGGTCGCATTCCGGCAGGATGAGGCGGGGCTGCACCTGACAATGGACCGGCCCCCGGCGGGGTTCGTGCCGGCGGTGCGGCTGGACGGACGGGGGCTGGCGTGAGCGCAGGACGGGCGAGCGGGCGGCGGCTCCCGATCATTCTTATCGACGCGCTGTTCTTCCTGTAGGGGGTCGCCACAACTTCAACGACGTGCTGATCGCGCATGTCCGGCGCGTATTCACGCTGGGCGGTTTCGGCGCAGGGCTGGTATAGTGGGCGTTCTACCCCGGCTGTTTCTGCCTCGCGATCCCGGCGGCGCTGTTCATGCGCACACGCGGCTATCGCGCCGCCGTCCTGGCGGGGCTGGTGCTGTACGGGGCCGGCGCGCTGCTGTTCTGGCCGGCGGCGGCGGCGAGTTATGCTGCGTTTCCTATTGCGCTGTTCGCGATCGCGAGCGGTCTGGGGTTCCTCGAAACCTTCGCCAATCCGCTGGTTGCGAAGCTGGGCCCGCCGGAGACGGCGGCACCCGAGGCCCTGGCACGGCTCGCGGCGACCGACCCGGCGACGCTGCCGCGGGCCGATGCGGCCATGCGGCTGGGCCATACGCCGGCGGGATCGGCCCGAGCCGGTGCTGTTCATTAAGCCGGCCAGTGCGGTCGTCGGCCCCCTCGACGAGGTGCGCCTGCCGCGCGGGTCACAAAAGGCGGACTGGGCGATTCGACTTCAGCGAGCAGGGACGCGCGGACGGGTGAGTGCGCGGGCGATCGCCGCCTCCGCCACCGGGGCCATCCGCGCATAGCCGGCTCGCAACGGGTGCACGCCATCGTCCGACCAGCGCCGCGCGAGCATCCCGCGATCGTCCGCCAGCACCGACGCGTAATCGGCGTAGGCGTAACCCCGCCGGCGGCAGAACGCGCGGAGCCACGTGTTGAGCCGCCGCAGCGTCGCCGGCGGGCGTTCGCGCGGCACGTCGCGCGCGGCATCGGTATCGCCATGGACGGGCAGGATCGACCCGAACACCACCCGGATGCCGTGGCGGTCGGCAAGGTCGGCCATCGCCTCCCAGTTCGCCTCGATCCCTTCGGGCGTTTCCGTCTGGAGAAAGCCCTGGACGTCGTTGATCCCGGCGAGGATCACCACCGCGGCGGGGCGGAGGGCCACCACATCCTGGTGGAAGCGCAACAGCATCTGCGCGGTGACCTGGCTGCCGATACCGCGATTGACATAGGGCCGGCCGGGGAAGGAGCGCGCGAGATCCCAGCGGTCGGTGATCGAATCGCCCAGGAACACGACGCGCCGCTCGCCCGGCTTGGGGGAACCCAGCCGCCGGTTGGCGTCGGCGTAGAGGTAGCGCTCGCCGAAGTCGCGCAGGAGGCTGGGCACCAGCTTGGCGCGGAACGGGCCGAGCCACGGGCCCCAATCGCGCTCGACAACGGTGCGGCGTTCGGGCGAACTCTGGTACACGGGCTCGGGAGCCGCCGCTCCCAGCGCCAGTACCGCCACCAACATCCATCTCATCGTACCCGCTCCGGAGCCCGTCCATGACCAACCCCATCACCCGCCGCCTGCTGATCGGCGGCACGCTCGCACTCGGCGCCGCTGCGGGCGTGCGCGCGCAGATCGCGCCGTCGGACGAAGTGGTGCCGCTCTGGCCCGGCGCGATCCCCGGCGATGGTCAGCCACATGCCGAGCGCAAGGCCGACAACCGGTCGAAGGACGCAGGCCATCCCGACCGCTGGGTGACCGGGATCGCCAGGCCCGTGCTGGTGGTTCGCCGCCCCGCCCGGCCGACCGGCGCGGCAGTGCTGATCGTGCCGGGCGGCGGCTATGGCTTTGCCAGCTACGACAACGAGGGGCTGGAACAGGCGGCGTGGCTGAACGCGCGCGGCATCACAGGCTTCATCCTGCTGTATCGCCTGCCGCGCGAGGGCTGGGGTGAGCGGGCGCTGGTGCCGCTCCAGGATGCGCAGCGCGCGATGCGGGTGATCCGCGCCGGCGCGACCCGGTTCGGGATTGATGCAAGGCGCGTGGGCGTGCTCGGCTTTTCGGCGGGTGGGCATCTGGCGGGGTCGCTGGCGACCCGCGCGGGCGAGCGGACCTATGCCGCCGTCGATGCCGCCGACCGGCTGTCGGCGCGGCCGGACGTGGCGGGGCTGGTCTATCCGGTGGTCAGCATGGCCGAGCCCTTCACCCATAGCGGCTCGCGCGACGCGCTGCTCGGCGAGGACGCGCCCGAGGCGCTCAGGCGCGCGAACTCGGTCGAGACCCGCGTCACCGCCGACACCCCGCCGACCTTTCTGGCGCATGCGGGCGACGACGGGCTGGTGCCGGTCGCCAACAGCCTGGCGCTGTACGCGGCGCTCAACGCGGCCAAGCGCCCGGCCGAGCTGTTCGCCTTTGCCGAGGGCGGGCACGGGTTCGGCACCCGCCTGCCCGTATCGATGCCGGGATCGCGCTGGCCGGAGCTGTTTTACGCGTTCGGGGTGAAGCAGGGGGTGTTCTAGCGACTGACACATGCCGCAAGTCCGTTCGCCTTGAGCTTGTCGACAGGCTGTTCTCCGACCCACACGCGATCGCCTGGTCCGGGAAGAACGGTGCTTCGACAAGCTCAAGGCGAACGACACTGGCAAGCTCAGCACGCACGGAACCAAGCGCCGGGTGAATCTCCTGCCATCATGGTCTAGCGATAGCGGTTTTTGGTGACGCGCAGCCACACCGGCTCGACGAGGTTCAACCCGGAGTCGGTCTGGTCGCCGTTCCACACCCGCTCCGTCACCCAGCGGCCGTCGCGGGTCTCGATCGGCAGCACCTGCGCCGACACCGGCGCTGCCGCCAGCAGCGCCGCCATGACCATCCACTTCATCGGGGCCCCTCCGGATCGCCGTACACGATGCCTCGCCCGTCCGTGCCGATATAGACGCGGCCATAGCGGCGCGGGTCGCCGCTGATGACGCGAAAGCGCAAGCCCCATTGGTGCCGCTCGTCGTTGACCCGCACCCAGCGCGCGCCGCCGTCGACCGAGCGCCACGCCGCGTCGAGGCCGTCCAGCGTGCCGATCGCATAGAGCGCCGGCACGCTCGCGCCGGGCGCGCCCTTGCCCAGTCCGAAATAGCGGACCTTCAGCACCCCCGGCGTGCGGGACCAGCGCTCGCCGCCGTCGTCGGAGCGGTACAGCGCGCCGCCGAGCAGCAGCCACAGCCGCCCCGCATCCCCCGGCACCGCCACCAGCGGGTTCTGCGCCTCGCGCCAGCGGTCGCGCGCGTCCGACAGGTCGGCGAGCAGTCCCGCGCCCGCGACCGGGTGAAAGCTTCCGCCGCCGTCGTCGCTGCGCAGGACCCGACCCGCGCCCGCGTCGATCGCGTAGAAGCGGAGCGGGTCGGCCTTGTCGGCGGTGACGCGGGTGCGGGGGGGCAGGCCGTGGACCCGGGTCCAGCTTCGCCCCCGGTCGCGGGTCAGCACCGGCGGGGTCGCGGCGGCGAGGAACGTGCCGCCGTCCGCCGACACCGCGATCGACGCGTCCCCCGTCGCGATCGGGGGCGGCGAGCCGTCCGTGGGGGTGTCGCCAGGCGGCGGCCGGAGCGGCTGCCAACGGCTGCCGCCGTCGCCTGACCAGGCGAGTGAGGGCCCCGGCACGATCCGCGAATGGGTGCTGCCGCTGCGTACCATCACCGAAGGCGCGAGGCCGGCATAATCGAGCGTGTTGGTGTTGGTGAGGTACGGGTCGCGGTGGACGTGGCCGGGCGAGACCCGCAGGTCGTCGTGACGGAAGCCGGCGATGTCGCCGAACCCCGACACCAGCGGCGCACCGCCGGTCGGACTGGTCAGGGTGATGATCGCGGTCTGCTCGATCCCACGGGTCCAGGGCGCCCAGAGCATCGGCCCGGCCGCGCCGAACCGGTCGGTCGCGTACATCGTCGCGCCGGTGACGTACGCTGCATGGGCGTCGTCGAACGGGTCGATCGCCAGCCCCGCGATCCAGTGGCCGAAGTCCGCCTTCTCGCCATCGAGCCTGAGGAAGGGCGTGGCCGAGACATCACGGCTGCTGCGTTGCCACAGCTCGTCCCAGTGACGGCCGCCGTCGCTCGACCGCCACACGGTGTCGATCGGCTTGTAGCGGTTGATGGTGGACACCGCGATCACCCGCGGGTCCCGCGCCGACACTGCCACGCCCATATAGCCGCCGGCGGGCGCGTCGGCACGCTTGTCGGGGGTGACATCCTCCCAGTGATCGTCCGCGCCCAGCCGCCACACCGCGCCCCGCGTGATCCCTGTCGGACCGATAGCGTTGCTATACGCGATCGTCAGCACGCCGTCGCGGCCGATCGCCGCCTTGACCGGCAACAGGTCCGCCGCCGGGCCGCCCGGCACCGCGCGCCAGACGCGCCCGCCATCGTCGGAGCGGAACAGGTGGCGCGGCCCGGAATCGGCGCTGCCCACGAAGACGCGACCGGCGCGCACCGGATCGAACAGCACCCAGCCGAGCCCGCCATGGGTGCGCCGCCGCTCCGCCGGGCGGCCGAGCCCCGGTAGCGGGAACCCCGCGACCTTGCCCCAGTTCGCGCCGCGGTCGTCGCTGCGCCACAACCCGTCGTGGCGCGAGCCGAAGAACAGCGTCGCAGTGCGGTGCGGATCGACCGCCAGCCGCTCGCCCAGCCCGCGTCCGTCCTCGTTGCCGCCCATCGCAAAGGGAACGGAGACGATCGTCCAGTGTGCGCCGCGGTCGCCCGAGCGCCAGATCGAGGCGGGCGCGTCCTTGCCCATCCCCGCGGCGAGATACACCACCGCCGGGTCGCGCGGATCGGGCGCGATGCTTTCGACGCCCATGTAGCTGCCGACAGGGTTGCCGTCCTGCAACGGCACCCAGGTCCGCGCAGGCGCATCCCAGCGATACGCGCCGCCCATATCGGTGCGCAGATAGGCAAGGCCGCGCTCGGCCGGGCTGAACACGATCCCCGGCGCGAACCCGCCGCCGCCGACGGCGACGTTCTGCCAGCGATAGGGCGTGGCAGGCGGATCGGCCGCGCCGGCCAGCATCGCCAGCCCGATCAGGGCCGCTCCACTCCTGAAGATCGTTTTCACGGGTGAGAGGCTAGACTGGTTCGGGCCATGGGGGCAAGGTGCGAACCATGGTGATCGCGTCGGTCGGAGACGACAGAGATGCGGCGCGGCGGCGGCTGCCGGCGTTCCTGTTCGAGTATATCAATGGCGGCGCGTACGCGGAGGAGACGCTGCGCCGCAACGCCGCCGCACTGGAAAGGGGTGATGCTGCGTCAGCGGGTGCTGCGCGACCTCGACCGGCTGGATCTATCGGCGGAGCCGTTCAGGTAGCGACAGGGGTCGCCGGTGATGCCCGGGCCGATCGGGCTGGCCGGCATGAACGCCCGGCGCGGAGAGGTGCAGGCGGTGGGCGCAGCGGATGCGGCCGACGTGCCGTTCTGCCTGTGCGAGCTTTACATGATCCGCGACCGGGGCTTCTGCGCGGCGTTGCTCAACCAAGCGCGCGCGGCGGGATGTGCGGCGCTGGCGTTCACGGTCGACATGCCGCTGCCCGGCACCCGTTGGCGCCACCGCCGATCGGGACTGGCGGGGCGGCCGGGCGTGATGCGGCGGGGATGGCAGGGGGTAACGCATCCGGGCTGGGCGGTCGATGTCGGGCTGCTGGGGCGGCCTCATCACCTGGCTGACGTCGCGCCGGTGCTGAAGGTGCGCACGGGGCTGGAGGATCTTCTGAGCTGGATGCGCACCCACTTCGATGCGTCGGTGACCCGGCGGGGCGCGCGCGCTGGCCGGGGCCGCTGATCGTCAAGCGCTCGAGCCGGAGGACGCGCGCGAGGCGGCGGCGGGGGCGGACGGGATCGTGGTGTCGAACCATGGCGGGCGGCAGCTGGACGGCGTGCCCGCCACCGCCGACGCGCTGCCCGCAATCGCCTATGGGTGGGCGAGCGGCTGACGGTGCTCGCGGGTGGCGGTGCATGCCGTGCATCGTCGAGGCGGAAATGCGGGTTGCGATGGCGCTGACCGGATGCACGCGCATCGACGCGATCGGCCTCGAGGTGCTGTTGAACCCGCGCGGAGGCGGATTCATCTCCACCCTGTAATCGGCGACGATGCCGTTTGCGCATCGCTGATGAAAAACGCTTCGCAAGGATGCACGTTGGCCGAACGTCGCATGATTGCCACGCCCGCGCGGGCGGCTAGGGTGGTGCCCCTCGCATCCCGGAGCCCCGGCCCGCCATGATCGATCCCGCCGACCCCACCGACACCCCGCGCGGGGACGAGGATCGGCGTTATCGCGCGCCCGCGCTGGAGAAGGGGCTGGATATCCTCGAGCTGCTGGCCGACGCGCCAGACCCGCTGACCTTCACCACCATCGTCGGGCGGCTGGGACGCAGCCATGGCGAGCTGTTTCGCATGGTGCAGGTGCTCCAGTTCCGCGGCTATCTGCAACAGGATCCGGCGACCGACGGCTATTACCTGACCGACCGGCTGTTCGCGCTGGGCATGCGCCAGCCGCGCACCCAGAACCTGCTGGAGGCGGCGCTGCCGGCGATGCGGCGATTGTCGCTGGAGATCGGTCAGTCGTGCCATTTGGCGCTCCATTCGCGCGGCGAAATGGTGGTGGTGGCGCGGGTTGAATCGAGCGAGCAGCTCGGCTTTTCCGTTCGGGTCGGCTATCGTCGGCCGCTTCAGCAGGCAGCGTCGGGGGCGGTGCTGTATGCCTTTCAACCCGACGACGCGCGCCGGCAATGGGAGACGCTGTTCGATCCGCCGCTCTCGGCGGACGAGATGGCGGCGTTCCGCGCCCATGCCGACGCGGTGCGCGCGCGTCAGGTCGAACTGACGCCCAGCCAGTTCGTCGCGGGGGTGACCGACATTTCCGCGCCGGTGATGCGCGGCGACGCCGCCGCTGCGGCGCTGACCGTGCCCTTTCTCAAGAAGATCGAGGCGGGGCTGTCCCCCCGGCAAACCGCAATGCTGGTGCGCGAGGCCGCCGACGCGATCGCCGCACAGCTGACCCAGGCCGACAGCCGGGTGTAGCACGTCCCGGGGCGAGGCTGCATACCGTCCCGCTTGCGCCATCTACATCGGTTACCTATGAGAACCATTCACACCGGCAAACCGTCGTCGGTCGGGAGGAGAATGGGCGGTACCCGTGAACACCAGTTGATGATCGGGAATGATGCGTGCCCGGAGCCGGTGCCCGGCGCGGCGCGGATGACGGGCTTTCGCGTGCTGGACCTGCGCCTTCCGACGTCCGCGATGCTGGACGGGTCGGATGCGATGAACCCGGATCCGGATTACTCCTCCGTCTATCGCATCCTCGAAAGCGACGTGCCCAGACTGGAGGGGCATGCGCTGACCTTTATCATCGGGCGGGGCGGCGATCGGAGCTGCGCCGCGATCCGCGCCGACGGGGCGGGGTTCTGGCGGCGGATCACCGGCGACAGCCAACTGCGCTGGGTGGGGCCAGGAAAAGGGGTCATCCACCTCGCCACCGCGGCGGTGGTCAACGCGGTGTGGGAGGTCGACGAGGCAATCGCGTACGTCAACACGCTCGCCTCTTCCGATCCTCCGTCCTAGGAGCCCCGTGATGCGCCCGATCCTCCCGACCGCCGTTCTGACCGCCCTGCTGGCGAGCGCTCCTGCCGTCGCCGCCGATGTCGAGCGGGTCGCGCATGGCGTGGTCGTGACCCCGGAGGGCGGGCCGGCGAAGCGGGTGCGGGTGCTGGTCTACGGCTCCGGCCGCTTCCGGGTCACCGCGACGCCGACCGAGCGGCTGGAGTTGCCCGACAGCCTGATGGTCAACGCCGCCGCCGCGGGTGACTTTCAGCTCAACCGCACCGCCGCCGCGGTGACGCTCACCACCGCGGACGGCGTGGCGGAGGTGCGGCTGGCGGACGGGCATGTCCGCGTGCTCGACGCCCACGGGCGCGTGCTGGTGGACGAGGCGGCGCGGGGACGGTTCGAGCCGGTCACGCTCGACGGCGGGCCGTGGTATCGGGTCAGCCAGCAGTTCAACCGCGCGACCACCGAGGGCTTCTATGGCCTGGGGCAGCACCAGAACCGCCAGATGAACTACAATGGCGAGGACGTCGAACTCGCCCAGCACAACATGGACATCGCGGTGCCGTTCGTGGTGTCGACCGGCGGCTATGGGCTGCTCTGGGACAACAACGGCATCAGCCGCTTCGGCAATCCCCGGCCCTACAGCCTCGTCGGCGAGGGCCTGTCGGTGACCTCGGGCGGGCAACCGGGGTGGAAGGCGGACTATTATCTCGGCCGGCGACTGGCGGCGTCGCGGCGCGAGGCGACGATCGACTATCGGTTCATCCACGACCAGGCGAAATGGCCCGAGGCAGCCAAGGCGCGCACCGCCGCCTCGCCCGACAGCGGCCAGAACACCGCGGGGGTCGCGGTGGAGGAACAGCGGGTGGTGTGGACCGGCACCGTGTCGCCGACCGCGACCGGCGTTCACAAGTTTCGCCTGTATTCGTCCAGCTATGTGCGCGTGTACGCGGATGGCAAGCCGGTGCTGGAGCGGTGGCGGCAGAACTGGAATCCGTGGTTCCACAACTTCACCCTGCCGATGACCGCAGGCAAGCCGGTCACCCTTCGCATCGAGTGGACGCCCAACCAGGGCTATCTCGGGCTGCTCCACAGCGATCCCCTGCCCGACGCCGACCGCCATTCGCTGTGGATGACCTCGGACGTCGCCAGGGCGATAGACTATTACGTTGTCGCCGGCGGCGGCATGGACGGCAGCGTCGCCGGCTATCGCGCGCTGACCGGCAAGGCGGCGCTGATGCCGCAATGGACCTATGGCTTCTGGCAGAGCCGCCAGCGTTACGAGACGCAAGGCCAGCTGGTCGACGTGCTCGCGCGCTATCGCCGCCAGCAGATCCCGATCGACGCGGTGGTGCAGGACTGGTTCTACTGGCCCAAGGACCAGTGGGGCAGCCACGATTTCGACCCCGCCCGCTTCCCCGATCCCGAAGGGCTGATCCGGCAGATCCATGCGCTGAACGGGCATGTGATGATCTCGGTATGGCCGAAATTCTATCCCAACACCGACAACGCCAAGGCGCTGGACGCGAAGGGCTGGCTGTATCGCGGCAACCTGGAGGCGGGGCGCAAGGACTGGATCGGCTATCCCAACACCGACTACGACCCCTACGCGCCGGGCGCGCGCAAGCTGTATTTCCGGCAGGTCCGCGACAAGCTGGTGAACAAGGGCTTCGACGCGTGGTGGCTCGACGCGACCGAGCCCGACATCCATTCGAACCTGTCGATCGAGGAACGGCTGGCGACGATGGGGCCGACCGCCGCCGGGCCGGCCGCGGCGTTCTTCAACAGCTTTCCGCTGGTACACGGCGATGGCGTCGCGGAGGGGCTCAACGCCGCGCAGCCCGAGCGGCGGCCGTTCATCCTGACCCGGTCGGGGTTCGGCGGGCTCCAGCGCGCATCGGCCGCGGTGTGGTCGGGCGACGTCGCGGCGCGGTGGGACGACCTGCGCGACCAGATCTCGGCCGGGGTCAACCTGTCCTTGTCGGGGATCCCCAACTGGACTCACGATATCGGCGGGTTCGCGGTGGAGGATCGCTACACCCGCCAGCTTCCCGCCGCGCAGGCCGAGTGGCGCGAGCTCAACCTCCGCTGGTTCCAGTTCGGGGCGTTCTCCCCCCTGTTCCGCAGCCATGGCGAGTTCCCGCACCGCGAGATAGACGAGATCAGCGCCGGCGATCCGGCGATGCGCGAGGCGATGGTCGGGTACGACCGGCTCCGCTATCGCCTCCTGCCCTACCTCTACTCGGTCGCCGCCGACACCTGGGTCGACGACGGCACGATCATGCGCGGGCTGGTGATGGATTTCGGCGCCGATCGCCGCGCCTGGGGCGTCGACGACGAATATCTACTCGGCCCCGCCTTCCTGGTCGCGCCGGTGACCGAGTATCGCGCGCGCTCGCGGCCGGTGTACCTGCCGGCCGGCGCGGACTGGTACGACTGGGCCACCGGCGCGTTCCACCGCGGCGGCCGCACGATCACCGCCGCTGCCCCGCGCGAGCGGATGCCGCTGTTCGTGCGCGCCGGCTCGATCGTCCCGGTCGGCCCCGCGATCCAGTATGCCGGGGAAGGGGCGGGCAAGCCGATCACGCTGCACGTCTTCGCCGGCGCGGACGGGCGGTTCACGCTCCATCAGGACGACGGGATCAGCCAGGACTATCGGCAGGGCGGCTATGCCCGGACGCCGATCGCCTGGGACGACCGCACGGGCACGCTGACCATCGGCCGGCGCGAGGGCCGCTACAAGGGCATGGCGCCGACCCAGAGCTTTGCCGTGCATTTCCACGGCGCGGGCGAGGCGGCGGGGGCGACGCTCGACGCCGCACCGGCGCGGCAGGTGGAGTATGACGGCGCAGCGGTAACCGTGCGGCGGTGAGTCGGGCCGCCCGCTATCCCGCCACCAGCGTTTCCAGCATCGCCACCACCGCCTGCGCCCCGAACGGCTTGGCGAGGCGGGCGGCGTCGCGATAGGCGGGGGGCAGCGACCAGCCGTCATAGCCGGTCAGGAACATGAACGGGATGGCGCGGCTCCCCAGCCGGTCGGCGATGGGGTAGGAGGTCACCTCCGCCAGGTTGACGTCGAGCACCGCCGCGTCGATCGACTCCTCGGCGAGCGACAGCCCCGCCGCCAGGTTGCCGACCGGGCCGACCACCTCCGCCCCCTCGCCCTGCAACATCCGCCTGAGGTCGGAGGCGATGAAATACTCGTCCTCCACGACCAGGATCCGCTTGCCCGCCAGCGCGTCCGCCATGCCTACTCCCCCCTCTCGCCGTCCGTCGCACCGCCGTCGGTCGCGTCGTCGCCCGCCAGCGGCACGCAGATCGAGCAGCGCACCCCGCCCCCCAGGAACTCCAGCCGCGTCTCGGCATCGAGGCGATAGGGCAGCGCCTCCTCGATCAGCTCGCGCCCGAAGCCTTCGCGCGACGGCCGGGTCGGCACCGCGGGCACCCCCTGTTCGAGCCAGGTGAGATCGAGCCGCCGGCCGCTGCCCAGCGTGCGGACCGTCCATTCGATCGCGAGCGTCGCCTGATCGACCTTGAGCGCGCCGTATTTCAGCGCGTTGGTGGTCAGCTCGTGGATCGCCAGCCCGATCGATTCGGCGGTCTTGGATTGCAGCGCCACGTCGGGTCCCGCGATCCTCAGCTTGGGGCCCTCGCCCACCCCGACGCTGAGCAGTTCGTCGCGGATCAGGTCTTCGAGATCGACCGTGCCGCCGACGCTGCGGGTGACGATCACCTGGGTTCGCGCCAGCGCGTCGAGCCGGCCGCGGAAGTGGTTCACCACCTCCTCCAGATCGCCGCCCGCCTCCGCGGTGCGGGTGAACACCGACCGGACCACGGTCAGCATGTTGCGGACGCGGTGCTGGAGTTCGGCGACCAGCACCTCCTGCCGCTTGTTGAGGAGGCGCATCTCGTCGACGTCGGTCGAGGTGCCGAGCCATTCGACGATCGCGCCACCGTCGTCGCGCACCGGCGCGGCGCGGGTGCGGAACCAGCGCCAGCTGTCGTCGGCGGCGCGGCGGATGCGGTATTCGACGTCGAAGCCGTCCTCCTCGTCCGCTTCCGCCCACGCCGCGCGGGCGAGATCGCGATCGTCAGGATGCACAGTCCGGAGCCAGCCCGACCCGAGCGCATCGGCCTCCGTCTGGCCGGTAAAGGCGCTCCATTGCGAGCTGGCCCAGCTGTATTCCCCCGCGCCCGTCGCCCGCCACACCAGTTGGGGGATGCCGTCGATCAGCACTTGCTGGCGCTGCTCCGCCTCGCGCCGCGCCCGCATCGCCTCGTGCAGTTCGGTGACGTCGGTCGCGGTGCCGAACCATTCGACGATCTCGCCGTTCGCGTCCAGAATCGGCACGGCACGCGAGAAGGTCCAGCCGACGCCGCCCTCGGCCGTGCGCACCCGATGTTCGAGCGCGAACATCGTCCTGCCTGCGATCGCCCGGTCGATCGCCGCGCTGACGGCGACATGATCCTCGGGCAGGATATAGGCGTCCATCCAGTCGCCGGTCGGCGCGCGGGTCGGGGCCAGGAAGCCGCGATCGTCGAGGAACAACATCTCGCCCCAGTCGGGCGTCATGTGGTAGATGGACTCCGAGCTGGCCGTGACAAACGCTTGCAGCCGCGTTTCGCTGTCCCGGCGCGCCCGTTCCAGCTCGCGACGCTGCTGGATGTCGCGGAACAGGATGGCGAGCTTGCGCTCCTCGGGCGCGCCGATGCGGAAGGCGAACACGTCGTACCAGCGGACGAGCGCCGCCGCCTGCTCCTCGAAGCGTTCCGCCTCGCCCGTCAACGCGATCCGGCCGTAGATATCATACCAGCGCTGGTCGAGTTCGGGCACCAGCTCGCGCGCGGTGCGGCCGGTCGCGTTCGTCAGCCCGGTCTGGCGCTCAAAGGCGGGGTTGACGCTGATGAAGCGGTAATCGACCGGCTGGTCGCCGTCGAAGATCATCTCGATGACGCAGAACCCTTCGTCGATCGAGTCGAACAGGATGCGGTAATCCTCCTGGCTGCGCTGGAGCGCGGCTTCGGCCTGATAGGTCGCGGTCAGGTCGGTGAAGGTCACCACTGCGCCGCTGATGTAGTTGTCGACGCTGCGATAGGGCAGCACGCGCGCGGCGTAATGCCGGTCCGCGCCCTCGTCGCGCACCTGCCGCTCGACGGGGGTGAGCGTCTTCAGCACCCGGCGCACGTCGGCGTGCAGCTCGGGGTAGCCGACCCGCGACACGACATGGTCGAGCGGGCGTCCGACATCGGTGTCGAGGAGGTGAAAGATGTCGGTCGCTGCGGGGGTGAAGTTGCGGATGCGCAGGTCGTTGTCGAGGAAGACGGTGGCGATCTGGGTCGATTCGAGGAGGTTCTTGAGGTCGGAATTGATCCGGCCCAGCTCGCCGACGCGATGCCCCAGCTCGCCGTTGACGGTCTGCAGCTCCTCGTTGACCGATTGCAACTCCTCCTTGGAGGTTTCCATCTCCTCGTTGGCGGATTGCAGCTCCTCGTTGATCGACTGGTATTCCTCGTTGGAAGATTTCAGCTCCTCGTTAGTCGATTCGAGTTCCTCGATCGTCGCCTGCAACCGGTCGCGGGTGACGCGCAGCTCCGCCTCCAGCCGCTGGACATGCTGGTCGGTGGTCAGCCGGTCGTCGTCGCCGGCGGCGGAATCGGTGGCGACGCCCAGGTCCTGGAACACCACCACCAACGTGGTGACGTCGCCGCGGGTCAGCGGCTCGACGATCACGTTGACCCCGAACGCGCGGTCGTCGTGGCGGACGATCAGCCGCGGCACCTCGACCCGGCATCCTTCCGCGATCGCGCGTTGCAGCGCGGAGCGGACGTCGAGCCGGAGGTCGCGATGGACCAGCGCGGCAAGGCTGAGCGTCGCCGCGCCCGCGCTGGGCTCCAGATACCGCCCCGTCCGCCCGGAAAAGTGGAGCACGTCGCCATGCGCGTCCACCACCACGTGCGCGGGCGCATAGCGTTCGGCCACCGCATCCGCCTGGCGGCTCACCGCGGCGGGCAACTGGACGTTAAACGACGAGGGCGGCGGCTGCGCGACCACTGCCTCCCCATTCCGCGCGCGGGACATCAGCGGAAAGTCGGGAATGATCCGGGTGGCGGTTTCTAGCCGGCGGAACACCCGGCTCTTGCGGTCGACGGGCGCGAACAGCTTGCCGTGGCGGGTGACGTTCTCCGACGACCCCAGGAACAGCACGCCTTCGGACCGGAGCGAGAAGTGGAAGATCGGGATGACCCGGTTCTGGAGCTCGGTGGACAGGTAGATCAGCAGGTTGCGGCACGACAGGATGTCGATCCGCGAGAAAGGCGCGTCCTTGACGATGTTGTGCGGCGAGAAGATGCACATCTCGCGCAGCTCCTTGGCCACGCACCAGGTGTCGCCCTCGCGCACGAACCAGCGTTCCAGCCGGTCGGGGCGGATATGGTCGGCGATCGATTCCGAGTACCGCCCCGCCCGCGCCAGGCTGAGCGCGCGCGCATCAAGGTCGGTGGCGAAGATCTGGACATCGGGGACATAGTCCAGCGTCGCCATGTGCTCGCGCAGCAGGATCGCGATCGAATAGGCTTCCTCGCCGGTCGCGCAGCCCAGCACCCAGACGCGGAACTGGTCGTTCGCGCCCTTGCCATGGAACAGGCGGGGCAGCTCGCGCTCCAGCGCCTCGAACTCGGCAGGGTCGCGGAAGAACTGGGTGACGCCGATCAGGAGGTCCTGGAACAGGTGCTGCACCTCGTCCCGGTCGGCGCGGAGGCGTTCGATATACGCGTCCATGCCGCCTTCGACCTGCATCACCTGCATCCGGCGGTGGATGCGGCGGATGAACGTGCCGCGCTTGTAGCCGTGGAAGTCGTGGCTGGTGACGTTGCGCAGGATCGTCGCGATCTGGGTGACGTGCGCTTCCAGCGCGTCGCCCGCCACCTCGCGTTCCTCCTCGCGCAGGATCGGCCGCAGGTTGCGGACGTAGCGGTCGATCTCGGCGGCGATGCGATCGACCGGCAGGTGCAGGTCGGCGACCACCGTCGGGCTGGCGCTGCCCTGGACGGGTCCGTCGCCGTGCCCGTCGTCCTCGGCGATCGAGAGCCCGCCGAACTTCTTGGTCGCGACGATTCCCGCCGACCCGTCGGACCCCAGCCCCGACAGCAGCACCGCCACCGCGCGTTCGTGCGCGTGCGCGGCGAGCGAGATCAGCAGCGAATCGAACGTGCCGCGCTGACCCACCGGCTCGGTCGCCGGGCGGGTGCGAAGATGCCCGTCCTCGATCGTCAGCAGGTCGTCGGGCCCGCCGACATAGACCCGGCGCGGCTCGATCCGCTCGCCGTCGACCGCGATGCTGGCGGGATAGGCGGAGGCGCGGCCCAGCGCCGCCATCACCGACCCGACGTCCAGCCCCTCCTTCTGCTTCACCGCGACCAGGAAGGCGACGTCGGCATCCTCCGTCAGGTGGGCGAACAGCTCCTCGAGCGAGCGGAACGACGCCGCGCAGACGCCGACCCCCACGATCGCCAGCGGCGTCGCCGCCGTGCCGTCATCGGTGTCTGCCGTTGCGGGAACCTGTCGTTCGTCGTCCGCCATCTGTCGTGTCACGCCTGCCTCGTCACGTCCCCTTTAGCCTGTTGCCGCGGCCACCATAAGTGGGCGTCAATCACCCCGCCGCGCCGATCCCATCCTGAGCGACGTCACCGCCGCGTCGCGCAGCGTGGTGGCGTAGCGCCGGTATTCGACCGCGCGCGCCTCGTACAGCTCGGCCACCGCGGTGCGCCCCGTCTCGCGGGCGTCGCGGGCCATGCGCTCGACCAGCGTCACGCGTTCCTCCATGATCCGCATGGCGACCCGGATCGCCTCGTTGACGTCGTCAATCCTGGACGCCAGGAACTCGGCGGTGAAGCCGTGGCCGATCTGGCAGCGATAGCGCAGCGGCCGCGTGCCGCGGATCTCGTTCAGCACCCCCTGGCAATCGGGGCAGGACAGCGCGCTGGGGTCGCCCAGCTCGCGCAGGTGTGCGCTGCCGAGCCGACCGCCCGCTGCGATCTCGACCTCCAGCCGCAGCGTCTCGCTAACCGGCGCGGACGGCCCGGCCGGTGTGCCCGCGACCTCCCCCAGCGTCCGGGCGAGATCGTGCGCGGGGGCGACGAAGTCGACCTCGGTCGCCTCCAGCGCAGCGAGCGGCATCCCGTCCGCCTCCGCGTCCAGCGGATACTGCACCACTGCGGTGCCGCCGCGCGCCTTGATCGCCGCCAGCCCCGACGCGCCGTCGTTGAGCATGCCGGTCAGCACCACGCCGACCACCCGCGATCCGAACGCGAGCGCCGCCGACCGGAACATCGGATCGACCGCGGGGCGGGCCATGTTCTCGCGCGGGCCCGGCCCCAGCCGGATTGTGTCGCCGACCAGCAGCAGGTGGCGGTCCGGTGCGGCGACATAGATGCGGCCCTGCTCGATCGGCTGGCCGTCGATCGCCTGGGTGACCGGCATCGCCGCCGCGCCGGCCAGGATGTCGGCGAGGAACCCCGGCCCATGCGCCGGGACATGGGTGCTGACGAAGATGCTGGCGGGCAGATCGGCGGGAAGGTTCGCGACCAGCATCTTGAGAACGGCGCCGCTACCCGTCGATCCGCCGATCGCGATGATATCCTTGCGCGGGGTCGTCATGGGCACGTCCTTGCTGGCCGGACCCATCCGATGCCGCGCCTGGCCGGGCGGACTGGCAGATACAATGCTCCCCCGGGTAGGGACGGAGCCGAAGCAGGCGAAGCGATTGCCGGATGGCCGCGACGCTCTGTTCCTGCGCAACCCGGTGGGCTGCATCGAGCAGCGCGATACGCGAAGGGGATAGGGCATGGGCGGCCATGGTGCGGCGGACCATGGACCTTTTGGCGGATGCGGCCATAACGTAGGTCAGCCGTCGGGCTCAGCCGTCGAACAGCGCCGCGCCGGGGGTGGAGACGGTGGCGGCGGCGAGCGCGCGGTCGAGGTACAGGTTGCGCGCCTCGCAGCTCGTTTCGGCGACCAAGAGGCAGCTGTGGCAGGCCGCGCCGCTCAGCGCGCGGTCGTCGGCATGCGCGTCGGGGTCGTGCTCGGCGCAGATCGGGTCGCCCGAACACAGCGCCAGCGTGTCCAGCGCACGCTCCGCGATCGCGCCCAGCCGCGGCAGGATCGCGAGAAGGCCGCCCAGCGTCCCCTGCGCCCCGGCGGCGGCGGTGTAGATGAGGAGCCCGAACCGCTCCCCCCCTCTTTCGGGCGCATCCCCGACGATCGCGTACAGCCGCTCCTTCAACGCGGTCGCCGGATAGCCGCATTCCAGCGCGATCTGGTGCATCAGCGCGTGGGAGAAGCTGTGGATCGCGTAATAGCCGTGCCCCGGATAGCGCAGCCGGTCGCCCCCCGCCTGGTTGCCGCGCCACCGTTCCCATCCACGCCACAACGCCTCCGCCCGCGCCGCCGCCGGGGGCCGCGCGATCCAGTCGCGGATCGCCTGGGGGTCGAAGCGGAGGAACACGCCCTCGCCCAGCTGCTCGACCGCGGGCAGCCAGGTGAGTTCGTGGGCGAGCGCCGCGCCCTCGACCGCGATGGTCAGCTCCTCCAGGTCGCCGTCGGTGGCGGTCGGCGCCGCCTCGAACCGGGTGAAGCCGTACAGGCACGCGACCTCGCGCAACCGGTGCACCGCGACGACCGAGGCGATGGGCGACAGGCGCGACCGCCCGCCGTCCCAGTCGGCGCGGGCTAGCGTGCGGGCGTGGAGGCGCGCGTCCGACGCGTCCGAGCCGATCTCGGCCAGCCCCGAGGCGAGCAGGTCGAACTCGGCGACCTTGGGCGCCCTAGCCGGGGCGGTGCCGCCGGTGGCGCGGACCTGCGCGACGCGGGCGACCACCGCCGCATCGTCCCATCCCTTGAGCGCGGCGCGGACCTGGGGGTTGGAGCGGCGCGCGGCGGCCATGTCGCGCGCGTCCTCGACCCAGCCGATCGCGTCGATGTGCTCCTCGACCAGCCGGGTCAGTTCGTCCTCCGCGGCGGGCAGCGAGATCACGGTCAGCACCTGCGGGAAATAGCCGTTGGTGGCGGTGCGGGTCAGGAAGCGCAGCGTCTCGCGGCAGCCGCCGGGCTCGTCGGTGTTGAGCCATGGCCGCTTGCCCCGGCACTCGCCGAACCGGCCGGGGGCCTGCGCGTCGTGGAGCGACAAGGACGCCCCGCACCCGCACACGATCCGGGTCGAGCGCGGATCGCCCGAGGTGCCGCGCTCCTCCAGCCACAGCGGCTGGGCGCAACGGTCGCCATCTCCGACAGGCGTGCCGGCGTGGACGGCATAATGCCAGTCGATGTCCTGAAGATGCCCCTTGCGGCATCCCGCCACGAAGCGGATCGGGGTGACGCCGATGCGCCGGCCGCCATCGTCGATGAAGTCGACGCGCCCGCGCGGATCGAGGTCTCGCCAGCGGACCAGCCGGCGGCGGCGGACCTCGCCGGTCTCGTCCGCCTCGCGGCCGACGAACCAGATCGGGAAGACGCGCGCCTCGACCCCGGGTGGTTCGGCCATGCCCGGCCCGCTGTTCCGCCTAGCCTCGTCGTCGACCGGCGGGGTGCGCAGCGACAGCGACGCGCCTTCCTCCAGCCGGCCGTTGGCGCGCAGCAGCGCTTCGAGCACCGCCACCGCGCGCGGCTCGTGGATCGGACGCCAGCTGCCGCGCTCGCGCATGTGCCACAGGTCGAGCCCGCCGATCACCACCGACCGGGTCGGCAGGTCGACCATCGCGCCGGGGCCGAAGCTGGTGACGAGTTGCGATGCGCGTAAGCTGGTGCGGGCGGTCATCGGCGGTCCTTCATTCGAGATCGCGCGCGCCCGCCACCCGCTCGCCGCCGGGGCCGCGCGCGCGCAGCAGCACGCCGGGTTCGACGTCGTGCATGCTCCACCCCGCCTGGAAGCGCCGGTGCGCGGGATCGAGGTTCTCCACCTCGGGCGCGAGCGGGGGATGGAGCAGCCGGTGGGGGCGGTCGGCATAGCTGAACGGCGCGCCCGCCGCGGTCTGCGCGGCGGCGACCGCGATCCAGTCGTCGAGCAGCCCCTCGATCTCGGCCGCCAGCCGCTCGCGCCCGCCGGGGATGTCGGGCGGGGCGCGCCCGACGAGATGGCGGACCACCGCCGCCCGCACCGACGAGCGTTCCAGCGCCGCCACCGCCCCCGCCGGGGTCAGCGCCGGGTCGAGATGCCGCGCGATCGCGACCACCACCGCCGCCAGCCCGCGATCGAGCGCGCGCGCCGACCAGGGGGTGACGCTGGTGGCTTCGACGGCACGATAGAAGGTGTCGTGGAAATGCCCGAACTGTTCGAAATGCATCCGGTCGCGCGGGCGGTGTACGTTGAGCACCACCACGACGAGGCCGGGGCGCGCCGGGTTGCGGCCGACGCGGCTGGTGGCCTGGATGTATTCGGCGGCAGTCTTGGGCTGGCCCTGGACCAGCATCAGCCCCAGCCGGTCGATGTCGAGCCCGACCGAGATCATGTTGGTGGCGAGGGCGACGTCGACCGCGCCATTCTCGCCGAAACAGGCCTCCAGCCGCCGCTTGGCGAACGCCGCCTGATCGGTAGAAACGCGCGAGGTCAGCTCCACCGGCTCGCCCAGCGCGCGATTGCCGAAGGGGCGGTCGGCCGGCTCGATCCGCCGGCGCTCGTCGCCATAGCGGGCGACGCGGGCCGCGACCTCGTCCTCGATGATCCGCCTGGCCCCGCCCAGTTCGCGCAGCGCGTTGAAGTAGCACAGCGCGGTCCGGTACGCGTCCGCGTCGCCGCCCTCCTGCGCGAGGCCCTCCGCCCCCGCCAACAGCGTCACCAGCGCCTGAAGGAACACCAGCTTGGGGCCCCGCCCCGCCGCCGCCAGCCCGAGATACCAGCGCGCGGGGTCGCCCGGCGCTTCGGCGCGAGTCAGCGCGAAGAAGCTGTCGCGGCGGTCGATGCCCGGCGCGGGAAAGATGCGGGTGTCGTGCCGGTCGAACAGCGCCGCGATCTGCCCGGCGGCGCGGCGGACGGTGGCGGTGGAGGCGACGATCTTGGGCCGGATGCGGACCCCGGCCACCTCGCGGGTCGCGAGCCGGTCGATCGCCGCCTCGTACAGCCCCGCCACCGTGCCGAGCGGGCCGGAGATGAGGTGCAGCTCGTCCTGGATCACGAGGTCGGGCGGGTCGAGCCGGTGCCCTTCCGCCAGCGGTCGGCCCCCGTCGGGCTCCGCCGCGCCGTAGAAGCCGGTGTCGTCCGCGCGATCGACATGGCCGAAGAACGCGCCCGCCTCGCCCCGCCACGGCAGGCTCGCAAACTTGTCGACGGTGGCGATCAGGAACGCGGGCAGCCGGCGATAGATCGCCTGATCCACCGTGACGATCGGGAGCGCGCGGTCGCCGGTGAAGTCGCAACGCCCGTTGGCGCAGCGCAGCTCGAGGTTGGTCGGGTGGTCGGCATTGGGGACGCAGCGGAAGCTGGCGGGGACGAAAGCGGTGCCGCACCACGGGCACGCCTTGATCGGCGCAGGCGCGCGCGGCTCGCGGCCGGACTGGTAGGCGCGGACCCGGCGGACGGCGGTGTCGTCGCCTTTCACCCCCTTGCCGCCCAGCCGGTTGGGGCTGGCGTCCGATCCCACCCACAGCCCGATCTCGATCGGCCAGTCGCCCAGCGCCGGGCGGCCGTCCGGGCGATGATAGTCGGGGCCGGTGCGCAGCAATTCGAGCGCGCAGACCAGCCCCGCCGCGCGGCCGAGCTGGTCGAGCGTCAGCAGCCTGAGCGTATAGCGCATCACCACGCTGACGCCCGCGCCCAGCAATCCCGGCGCGCCCAGCCGCCGGTGGGCGATGGTAAAGGCGGCGAGCCCCAGATACGCCTCGGTCTTGCCGCCGCCGGTGGGGAAGAAGAGCAGGTCGCACAGCTCGCGGTCGGGATGGCGCTTGTCCGCCATTCCCGACAGGTTGAGCAGGATGAAGGCGAGCTGGAACGGCCGCCACGCGGGCGTCACGGCATCCGGCCGCCGCGCGCGGGCGGCATCGGCGACCGCGCGATTGGCGATCGCAAAGGCGGTGCACGCGCGCTCGTCGGCGGTGAGGAGCGCGATCCCCGCCGCGATACGCGTCCGTGCCGCGCCCTGCGCCTCGATCAGCGCGGCGGCGGTGCGTGCGCGCTGGGGGGCGGCGGCGACCTCGGCCGCCTGCGCGTGCTGCCCCGCCGCCCAGTCGGCATAGGCGGCGACCAGCGGCTCCAGCGCCGCCGCCAGCGCTGCGCCGCCTTCGTGTGCGAGTGCTGCGAGGCGGTCCATCCCGAACTCGACGCCTGCGATCTCGGCGGCGACCGTGCGCTCGACCGCGGCGCGGGGCAGGTGGGTGGTCCACACCCGGCGCACGGCCCCGTCCGGGTCGGCCGCGTGGACGCAGGCGCAGCCCAGCCCCACCGCATACGCGGCGACATCGCGGTAGTGCAGGTCGGCTAGCTGCTCGTCCCAGTCGTCGCGCGCGATCCGCGACAGGTCGTGCTGGGGCACGAACCCGCCCGCGACGCACAACGACAGCCGCACCTGATAGGCATGGGCGAGGTCGCGCCACACCGGCTGCGGCTCCTCGCGCTTGTTGACCAGGAACACGGTCACCACCCGCACCGCGCGCTCCTTCCCGGTCGCGGTACGCAGGCGATAGGGTCGCGCGCGCAGCGCGACCTCCAGCGCGCCGCCGGGCCGCGCGGTGGCGCCGGAGCCGGGGACCAGCGCGGTCGCCATCGCCGACCCGTCGGGCACCCGGAGGTGGAGCGTCTCGGTCCGCGGCACCCGTCGCCAGCTGATGCCGCCGCGTGGAGCCACCCCGCTGTCGAGCACATCGGGCGACAGCGGCGGATCGGGGACGTAATCGCCCCAGCTCACCGTCACCTCCAGCACCTCGTCGGCGGGATCGAGCATCGCCGACAGCCCAATCGAGCTCGGCAGGAAGCGTCGGCGGGCGGGCGCGCGATCGGGCTCGTCGTCGTCCCCCGCCGCGCCGCCCGCGCCCGATCCTTGCGCCTCCGCCAGGATGTCGGCGGTGTCGTCCCACCCCTCGGGCGCGTCTTCGATGGCAGCAGCTGTCGCCATCCCCGACGGCGAGATGAAGCCGGACAGGTACCAGCGCGACGGGCTCTCGCCCACCGGCAGGCGCTCGGCGGCGAGGTCGGCGTCCTCCGGCTCGGTCGGCCCGATCAGGTTGCGCCGGAGCCGCCGCACCAGCTCCTCGCGCACCGCACCCGCGCTCATGCCACCCGCTCCGCTTGTCCCCGTTCCCCGTTGAGCCCGAGCAGCCGGGCGAGCACCTCGTCCCGGAACGCCGCCGGCCAGAACAGCCGCCCGCGATAGCGGTGGTCGTCCTCGTCCTCCTCGCCGAGGAACACGGGCGCGGCGCGCTCGACCAGATCGTCCCAGCCATAGGCTGCGAGCACCGCCCGATCGATCGCGTCGTGGCGCATCCGCAAGGCCGCGATGTCCGCGGCGTCGTCGGCGCGGCAGTGGAAGCGGTTATAGGTCGGCGTCATCCCCTCGCCCCGCGCGATCATCAGCGCGGCGCGCGCGTCGTGGTACGCCCGCCCCGCCGCCTCCAGCGCCGGGTCGTCGTCGAACCCCGGCGGCAGCGGGAACGTCTCGAAACAGTCGGACGGGGTGTAGCGCAGCCGATCCTCCAGCGTGGATGCAAAGAACCGCGCCCAGACCTCGTGCACCCGCGATTGCAGCACGGCGAAGGCGGCATGGGAGGACAGGGCGAAGACGGCAAGCGTATTTGAGAATACTCGGCCAGGAACATCGACTAACGTCACCGCCCAATGCGGGGTCGCAGCACAATTCGTCACTAGCACATGAGCTCTGCCAGCAATGGCGGCGTAGAGCCCCGGTCGTGCTTCTTCGAACAGCCACCACCGCAGGCGCGTACGTTCTCGCGTCACTGTATCGCGGTACGGCTTAACTGTTTGCCGCACGAGGTCCAGACAGTGCGGATGGCGCACTTCGGCTTCGGCCAGAGTCAATCCCGTGAAATCGACGACATGGCGGAAGGGGTTATGCCTAGGATCGTTGTACACTTCCTCTCCGCCGAGGAACGGTTTGACGACCGCAGACGATTGCGGCTCCATCTTCAGCAGCCCAGCCATCGCGGAAAGCGTGTTTGCAGACGTGGCAGGCTGGTCGTCGCGGAAAACAAAGCCTGCCCCGTAGACTTTGGTGCCCTCGAACACCTTGCCCCCATTCGCCCGCAGCCGCACCGGCGACCCGTCCAGATCGCCCTCGACCAGATAGGCGGAGATGCGCCGCACCGGGCGGCCGTCGAGCACCGCCGGGCTGCTCGCCCCGCCGCTCGCCTCGCCCTTGCTGACGAAGACCTGTGCCACGACCACCGCCGCCTCGCCTTCCCATGGGTGGCGGCTGACCGCGCGGGTGATGACGCCGCCCTCCGCGACGATGCGTGCGAGCCCGCTCTCGCGCGTGTCGCCCTGGCGGATCGTGTTGGTGGCGATCAGCGCCATGGTGCCGCCCCGGCGCAGCAGGCCGAACGCGCGGCGATAGAAATGCGCAACGATGTCGGCGTTGCCATGGCTGCCGGGATGCAGCGCCTTCAGCCAGTCGGGATAGGCGGGCGGGTGGCCGGCGGCGATCGTGTTCTTGCCGGCGAAGGGCGGATTGCCGACGATCGCGTCGAAGCCGGGATTACCCCTAGCGAACACGTCGTTGAACTCCAGCTCCCAATGGAACGGCGCGATCCCGTGCGGTCCGGCCCGGAGCGCATCGCCCATCGCCTCCAGCCCCGCCCAGCTCGCGGCGCTGGGGGCGAGCACCAGCCCCTGCGCCTCCCCCAGCGCCCGGTCGCGCTCGCGCGCGGTGCGCCCGGCGAAGAACGCGGCGATCACCGCGTCCGCGACCAGCTGCGCCCGCCGCTTGGCGACCGTCGCCTCGCGGTGGCGGCCCTCCTGCACCGCATAGGATGCGATCTCCGCCTCCGCGCGCATCAGCCGGTCGAGCTCGCCCGCGGCGCGGATGCCCTGCTGGACGATCGTCTCGACGAACCCGTGCTGCGCGCCCCCCGGCGCCCACGACACCGCCATGATCCGGGGATTGGGCAGCCCGACCAGGCTGTCGCCGCACTTGAGCACATGGTCGAGAAAGGTGAACTCGTGCGCGCTCGCCAGCGTCTCGAGCCACAAGGACAGCTTGGCGAGGTCGAGCGCGAGCGGGTTGCGGTCCACCCCGCGCAAGCAATGCTGCGCCACCAGCCGCTTGGCGTGGAGCAGCGCGTCCTCGTCCGCCGGGATCGTCGGGCGCTGCGCCGGCCAGCGCTCCCACGCCGCCACCAGCCGCGCGGCCAGCTGGCGGCACGCCTCGACCAGGAACGCGCCCGATCCCGCGGCGGGGTCGCAGACCTTGAGCGCCAGCACCTCCGCCGGAGTCGCATCCGCGCCGATCCGGGCCAGCGCCGCTTCGAGCGCATGGGTGACGATCGGCTCGGTCAGCGAGCGCGGGGTGTAGTGGCTCCCGGTCCGCCGCCGCTCGTCGGTGGGCTGGAGGATCGGCGTCCCCGCCCCCACCGGCGATCCGCGCGGACAGGCGCGCGCGTCCACCACCGGGGCCAGCGCCGCCGCCAGCGCGGGCACGTCCGCCGCCTCGCGCAGCGCCCGGGTCACCGCCGCCGGGAACTGGCCGCGCCCGGTTTCGTCCTTGAGCCATCGCACCCGATCGGCGGGCGCGCATCCGGCCAGCGCCGTCAGGTCGACCCACACCGGCACCCGATTGCCCTTGCCCGCGCGGATCGCCAGCGTCGGGCCTGCTGCGCGCTGGACGGTGAAGCCCATCACCGTTTCGTACACCGACCCGATCTGCTCGACGGACAGCGACCGGTACGCCACCCGCTCGCCCGCCTGGACCAGCAGCCCGTCGAGCACCCTGAGCACGCAGCCATCGCCCACCGGCAGCACCCGCTCAGGGTCGGCCGGATCGCACCGCCCGAGCAGGAAGGGGAAGCGCCCTTCCGCGAACAGCTGGCCGCCGCGCGCCTGCATGAACCCGTCCGCGCCGCCGCGCTCGACCAGCCGGAACAGCGCCAGCAGCCGCCCCCACGCCCCGCGCCGCTCGTCGGCGGTATCGGGCTCGCGCGCACCATCCTCTGCCAGACGCGCGTGGAGCCCACCCAGCGCATAGCCCTGTTCGTACAGGCTCGCCGCGCCGCCGCCCGTGGCCGACGGCATCAGCCCGCGATCCTCGGCATACAGGATGAAGATCAGCCGCAGCAGGACGGTGAGCAGCCCTTCGTACAGCTGCTGCGGGTCGCGCGCGGCGAGATCGCGGATCAGCGCGGGCGCGGCGGCGTCGAGCCCGCGCAGCAGCTCGTGCAGGCTGGCGAGCACCTGCCCCGCGAGCTTCGCCGACACCTCCGCCTGCGCCGCGCGCGACTGCGCCAGCATCGCGGGCAGCCGGTGCGACGGCGCGCCGGTGAACAGCGCATGGGCGTCGAGCAGCAGCTTCAACCCCGCCAGCATCCCGCGCCCGGACACCTGCGCCAGCGCGAGGAGCGGCCATTCGAGCCACCCCGCCGCCTCGCCGCGCGGCGCGGTGATGAGGCGCAGCACCGGCCGCGCCTCGCCACGGCCCGCCTCCGTCGCGCCGACCAGCACCCCGGCGGCGACCCCCGTCTCGCGCAACAGCCGCTCGAACCGCTGCGCCGCGGTCGCCTCCCACCCGTCGAGCGCGCCCCGCCGGTCGAGCGGAACGCCCGGCATCACCCCGACCAGCAGCTGCACCGCATCGCCGGCGGGGGACAGCACCGCCCAGTCGGGCGACAGCAGCGTCTCGCCATCGCGCAGCGACACCGCCAGCGCCGCGGGCACCGGCGGGCCGCCCGGCGCCCCCGCCACCCGCTCGGGCGTCCAGCCGAGCACGTCGCGGAACAGCGGCCACGCCTCGCCCGCGGCCAGCACCTCGAGCGCCGCCGCCGCCGCCGCGCCCTCAAGCGGCCCCTGCGGTTCGGGCCACAGTCCCAGGCGGGCGAGTGCGGCGGGGGCGACCACCAGCCCGGTCGGTTGCAGATAGCCGAGCCACTCGTGCCGGCCGCCGTCGAGCCGCCCGCTCATCGTGCCGGCCAGAGATAGACGATCCCGATCGGCTCCAGCCGGCGCGCGCGGATGCGGCCGCCGGCGCGCAGGCGTTCGGGCTCGCGCACCAGCTCGTCGTCGAGCCGGGTGGCGGTGCGGTCCCACGACCGCCGGTCCGCCGCCCGCTGGCGCGCTTCCGCCTCGTCGAGCAGCAGCTGGAACTGGCGGTCGTCCGCGCCCCGTTCGCGCCGGATCGCCTCGATCCGCCCGCGCAGCAGCCGTTCGAGCCCCGCCGCCTCCGCCTCGGCCCGGCGGACCAGCTCGGTGCCGGCGCGCTCGGCACGGGCGGCGGCGCGCTCCTCCAGCACGGGGCGCAGCTCGGCGACGTCGGCCGCCGTGCCCGCGGTCATCGCCGTGGCGATCGCTGGCGGCGCGGCCTCGCCACCGTTCATCGCCGAAACCAGCGCGTCGAGCACCCGCGCCTCCGCCTGACGCCCTGCCGCCAGCGGGCGCAGCGGGCCGGGCACGCCTGCCCGGTCGCGCCAATCGGCGGCAACGCTCAGCACCTCCTCGTGCAGCCGCGCCGCGCCATCGCCGTACAGCGCCAGCCTCCCGACCAGCAGCACCCGCGGGACCAGCGTCGCATCGGTGGCGATGACGCAGGCACGATCGAGCCCTTCGCGGAACCCCGCCGACTGGAACCTTGCCAGCAGCCGCCGCACCAGCCGGTGCTCAAGATGCAGCTGGACGACGTCACCCGCGTCGCGCCCGTCGGGCAGGATGGCGGGCGCGAAGCTGACCCGGCGCACCGCGGCGTCGGCGCTCGCCCGCCACTGCCCCGGCCGCTCGCCGGGACGCGCCGGGCGCGCGCGCAGCTCGTCGAGCACCGGCTGCCAGCCCGGATCGGCGGACAGCGCGTCGCCCAGCGCGAACACCGGCGTCTCGCCCACCGCCGCACCCGCCCGCCACACTGCGCCCGACCGCGCCAGTGCGAGGCCCACCACCGCCTGCAACTCGTCCGGCTCCACCCCCACCCGCGCCCGCGCCTCCGCCAGCGCCGCCGCCAGCTCCGCCTGCTCGCGCCGCAGACGCACGAGGCGGGCGTCGCCGTCGCCCAGCTCGCGCACCGCCGCCAGCACGCGTTCGTCGGCCTGTTCGTTGTGGATCCGCGCCGCCGCCGCGTCGGCGTCGCTCCGCGCGATCCCGCTCGCCGCCAGCCGGTCGGCGAGCCGGTCGCCCAGCACCTGCCCCGCCGATCCCAGCTGGCGGCGGATCAGCTCGGTCTTCCTCACCAGCGCATCGAGCACGACGTCCTCGGGCCGCTGGGCATGGACGAAGTACCGGCAGGTGACGGTGGCGGCCGGTTGCAGCTTGCGGTCGATCCGCCCATTGCGCTGTTCGAGCCGCGACGGGTTCCACGGCAGGTCGAAATGGACGAGGTCGTGGCACTGCGCCTGAAGGTTGATCCCCTCACGCGCGGCGTCGGTGCACAACAGGATGCGAAGGGGGTGCGCGGGGTCGTTGAACGCGCGCGTGATCTCGGCGCGCCGCTCGGCGGAGGTGATGCCGGTGAAGCTGTTGATCCGGGCGTCGGCATCCGGGTCGCGGTCGTCCACCAGCACGCCCAGTTGCCGCTGGAGCCAGCGGCGCGTGTCCTCGTACTCGGTGAAGACGATCAGCCGCCGCCCGAGCCAGCGCCCCTCGCCGTCGAGCAGGTGGGCGCGCGCCCAATCGATCAGCCAGCGCACCCGCGCATCCGGCCGGTGCCTCGCCGCCTCCGCCTCGGCCAGCATCGCCGCCGCCAGCGCGCGCTCGGCGGCGAGCTGCGCCCGATCCGCACCCGCCGCCCCGGCCCGCGCCGCCGCTTCCGCCCGCGACTCATCGGCCCGGTCAAGCGCGGCCAGCACCGCATCCTCATCCGCCGCCGCTTGCGGAGCCTCGACCGCCGCGTCGGACACCACGGCCGCCGCCTCACCCGCGATCAGCCGGTCGAGCGCCGCAAGATGCGCGCGCACCGTCCGGGCAAAGGCGGGGACCGACGACAGCAGCCGCTGCTGCAACCCCACGAACGCCAGCCGCGCCTGCGCCGCGCGGCCTTTCACAAGCGCGCCGATCCGCCGCTCGCGCAACGTCCGGTACTCGGCCAGCATCGCCGCCAGCCTCAGCTCGGGCGCATCCTCGGCCAGCCCGTCGATCACCACCGGCTCGACCATGCGTTCGGGAAAGCGCTCGCCCAGCGCGCGTAGGTCGCCTTTCAGCCGCCGGACCATTACCGGCTCGAGGTCCGCGGGCTTCACCTGCACGCCCCGCGTGAACCGCTGCGGGTCGAGCAATTCGAGCAGCGTCGCGAAGCTGTTGGGGTGACCGTTATGCGGGGTCGCCGACAGGAATAGCCGGTGCTCGAACCGATCGGACAGGTCGCGCAGCTCGCGGGTGAACTGGCTCTCGACCGCATAGCGCCGCCCGCCCGCCGGCGCGGCATGGTGCGCCTCGTCGAGGATCAGCAGCGACCGCGCCCGGAAATCCTCCAGCACGTCCCGCAGCCCCGCCGTATAGGCCTCGTCGCCCAGCAGCGCGTGGCTGAGGATGAACCGCGATCCCGCCGCCCATGGGTTCGCGCCATAGCCGCGCCGGCGGCGGAGCTCCTCCAGATGCCGCCGGTCGACGATCTCGAACGACAGTCCGAACTTGGTCCGCAGCTCGTCCTGCCACTGCCCGGTCATTGCCGCGGGGGCGAGCACCACCGTGTAGTCGACCCGGCGGCGCAGCAGCAGCTCGCGCAGCACCAGCCCCGCCTCCACCGTCTTGCCCAGCCCGACATCGTCCGCGATCAGGAGGTTGACCCGCGGCAGCCGCAGCGCCTTGCGCAGCGGCAGCAGCTGGTACGGATCGAGCCGGATCCCAGCGCGGAACGGCGCCTGGAACAGGTCGCGCTCGGCGGCAGTGGCGGTGCGCCACTTCACCGTGCGCAGGTACGCCGCGAACGCCTGGGGATCGTCGCCTCCGCGCTTCCCCAGCGTCGCCCACGCTTCCTCGTCGCGCAGCCGCGCGTCGATCTCCGCAGTCCACAGCACCCGTGCGGGCTCGCCCCCGGCATCGTCGTCGACACAGGCGAGCCGATGCCCGTCATGCACCCCCTCGGGCTCGCCCTCGACCAGCCAGAGCCGGCCGCGCAGCGACACGAACTGGCCGATCCGGGGTTGGGGCGCGGGCATGGGCGCGAAGGGGCACCAGCCTGGACCCTTGCGGCAATCGGGGTTGCCTCCGTTTCTGCGGAGAACGGCGCGTGGTTGGCGGCCCGCTCAGCTAACGGTTTCTCCGGAATGGAGGTAATGCCCGTTTGTTCTTTCCCGGCGATGATGCTTTCCCCTGAGGCATTCCGACCGGCCATCGGGCCGCGCCGTGCAAAGGATCGAAAAGATGCACCCCAGCACCGTTATCTGGGCCAAGCTGGACCGAGAGGCCGGGACGGCCCTGCCGCTCGCGGACCACCTTCTCGACGTGGGTGCGGTGTTCGAACGCCTGCTTGTAGGCGGCGCATGGGCTACGATGCTCAAAGCGGCAGCCGGGCGGCCGCTGACCGCGCAGGACCTCGCCCGGCTGTCCGCGCTTGCCGCCTTCCACGACGTCGGCAAGGCGAACGCAGGCTTCCAGGCGCGCATCGATCCCCGCGCGGATCGGATCGGGCACGAACCGCAGGTGGCGGCGCTGCTCCGCGATCCGGCGCTCTCCGTGACCCCGGCGGGCGAGGCGCTAGTCGTGCTGATGCGCGACTGGGGTGCCGCTCCCTTCCTCCCCGCCCTGATGGCACACCACGGCCGCCCTCGCGAGGACTTCGCCCGGCCCGGTCCCGGAACGCCGGCCGCCGACATGCACAGCCGACACTGGCGCGCGCGCGGCGGCTATGATCCGCTGGCGGAGGTCGTCGCGCTGATCGCGGCGGTGCGGCGCGCGGTGGCCGCTCGCGTGGGAGGCGGGCGAGCGCCTGCCGCAGGACCCGCGCTTCGTGGCGCTGTTCGCCGGGCTGGTGACGCTGGCCGACTGGATCGGGTCGGACACCGCCCGCTTCCCTGTCGCCGCCCCGCACGGCCCCGCGCGCGCGGCCCTGCGCGACCGGCAGGCGGCAGAGGCGGTGCAGGTCCGCGGCCTTGCTCCCATGCTTACCCCCGTCGGCGCGTTCGAGGCCGCGTTTGGTTTCGAGCCGCGCGGGCTCCAGTCCTTCTCCGACGCCAACGACCTCGGCCCGGTCGCGCTGATCGAGGCGGAGACCAGGTCGGGCAAGACGGAAGCCGCCTTGTGGCGCTGGGTGCAGCTCCGGCGGCGCGGGCTGGTCGACGGGCTGTACTTCGCGCTGCCCACCCGCTCGGCGGCGGTGCAGTTGCACGCCCGGGTGCAGCGGATGCTGAAAGCGTTGTGGGGCGAGGACGCGCCCGAAGCGGTGCTCGCCGTGCCGGGTTACCTCCGCGCAGGCGATGCCGAAGGCGAGCCTTTGTCCGGCTTCGGGGTGCGCTGGGACGACGGGCCAAAGGACGACAGCCGCTGGGCGACGACACGTGCGCAGCAGTTCCTCGCCGCCCGCGTCGCGGTGGGCACGATCGACCAGGCGCTCTTGGCCGCGCTCCGGGTCCGCCACGCCCCCTTCCGCGCCGCCGCGCTCGCGCGCAGCCTGCTGGTGGTGGACGAGGTGCACGCCTCGGACGCGTATACCGGCGCGTTGCTCGAACGGCTGATCGACAATCATCGCGGAGCAGGCGGCCACGCGCTGCTGCTATCGGCGACGCTGGGCGGGGCCGCCCGCGCCAGGCTCCTGGGACAGCCCGCGCCGACGCTCGTGGAGGCGGAAGCCGCGCCCTATCCCGCGCTGTCCGGGCGGAACGCAGCCCCGCGTGGCTCCGATGCCGGCGGAGCGAGCAAGTCCGTCCGGATCGAGGTACAGGGCCTGATCGACGACCCGGATGCGATCGCGCGAACGGCGGTCGAGGCGGCGAACCGCGGCGCGTCGGTGCTGGTGGTGCGCAACAGCGTCCGCGGCGCGGTGGCGGTGGCGCAGGCGGTCGAGGCGCTCGCCCCGGCCCTCGCCTTTCGCGTGAACAGAGTCGCGACGCTCCACCACGGCCGCTTCGCCCCCGACGACCGCCGCCTCCTCGACGACGCGGTGGAGGCGGCGTTCGGCAAGGGGCGCAGCGCGACAGGCCGCGTGCTGGTCGGCACCCAGACGCTCGAACAATCGCTCGATATCGACGCCGACCTGCTCGTTACCGACCTCGCACCGATGGACGTGCTGCTCCAGCGGATCGGCCGGCTCCATCGCCACCCCCGCGACCATCGCGGCGACTTCGCGCAGGCGCGCGCGATCGTCCTCCGCCCCGCCGACCGCGACCTCACCGCGTTGCTCGACCCCGGCCGTGCGAGCCATGGCCTCGGCGCGCTACGCAACGGGCGCGGCGTCTACCCCGACGTGCTCCAGCTCGAAGCGACGCTGCGCCTGCTGGAGGCGAACCCCGCCATCGCCATCCCCGCCGACAACCGCAGGCTGGTCGAACACGCGCTGCATCCCGACGCGCTCGCCCAGATCGCCGCCGCCGGGACGGACTGGGCCAACCATGCCGCCACCGTCAACACCGTCGCATACGGCGACCGCGACACTGCGCTGGCCCTGTCGCTCGACCTGTCGGTGCCGTTCCGCGACCTCCACTTCCCCGATGGCGAGGAAGCGGTGCTGACCCGGCTCGGCGCGCGCGACCTGCTGGTCGACCTCGATCCGCCGCTCCCTAGCCCGTTCGGCACCCCCGTCCCCCGCCTCGCGATCCCGCACTGGATGGCCGGCGGGATCGGGGCGGATGCACGGGTGGAACTGCTCGACAAGGACGAGGACGGCCGGCGCTTTCGCCTAGACGAGCGCGTCTTTCGCTATGGCCGCTGGCGGCTGACCGACGTGTCGTAACGCAGGTGAGGGAAATAGTGCGCCCGTCCGCTGCAACGTCCGCCTCCGCTCCGCCGTTTTCCCCTGCGCCACCCCCGCGCACCGGAGACCCGCCATGGCCCTGTTTTCCAAAGACATCGAGACGCTCGACGACCTGTTCGTCCACACGCTCCAGACCACCTATTACGCCGAGAACCAGATCGTCGACGCGCTGGCGACGATGATCGACAAGGCGTCCGCGCCCGAACTCAAGACCGGGTTCGAACAGCACCGCGCCGAGACGCAGGGCCAGATCGCGCGCCTCGAACAGGTGTTCCGGATGCATGGCGCCGAGCCCCGGCAGACCAGCTGCCCCGCATTCGACGGGATCGAGAAGGCGAACGATTCGACCGCGGCCGACATCGCCGACCAACACGTCCTCGACGCCGCGCTCGCGGGCGGCGCGCAGCTGGTCGAGCATTACGAGATCGCGCAGTACGGCAAGCTGATCGCCTGGGCCAGGGCGCTGGGCCGCGACGACTGCGCCGCCGTCCTCGCCGAGACGCTGGCCGAGGAAAAGGCGACCGACGAGAAGCTGTCGCGACTCGCCGAGGCGAGCCTCAACCGCGAGGCGGCGCACGCCACCGCCTGATGCGGAACAGCGGGTGCCGGACGACCGTTGCATGCGGCATGATCCGGCACCTGCTCCCCCTCCTGCCGCTGCTGCCGCTGGCCGCGTGCGGCGATCCCGCCCCCGCCCCACGGGCGACCCCCGCCGAAACCGGTTACATCGCCAAGGTGCAGGCGCTGTCCCCGCGCGAGCGCGAGGGCGTGCTGTTCCGCGCGATCCAGTCGGGCGGCGGCGACAACGGACGCTGCCACGAAGTGACTCGCGTCGAGTCGATGCCCCCGGCCAAGACTGGCCAGCCCACCTGGCGGGTCACCTGCACCGGCGGCGGGCAGTGGCTGGTCGTCCTGGGGGATAACGGCATCGCGCAGGTCACCGGCGCGGCCGATCGGTGATCGGGCGATGAGCGACCGCGCCCCGCTGTCCGGCGGCTGCTTCTGCGGTCGGCTCCGCTACCGGGTCAGCGCCGCGCCGCTGTTCGCGATGGCGTGCCACTGCACCGACTGCCAGCAGATGACCGCGTCGGCCTTCTCGCTCGGCCTCGTCGTGCCGCGCGACGGGTTTGCGGTGGAAGCCGGCACCGAGCCGCGCCGCATCGCCAAACAGGGCGATTCGGGCGCGACCTCCACCCGCTATGTCTGCCCGGTCTGCGCGACCTGGACGCATACCGAAACCAGCGGCTCGCCCGACGTGACGGTGGTCCGCCCTTCCTCGCTCGACGACCGCACCTGGGTGCGGCCGGTGGCGCAGATCTACACCCGCTCCGCCCACCCCTGGGCGCTGATGCCGCTGCCGTTCAGCTTCGACCGCGAGTTCGACGACCCCGCCCCGATCGCCGCGGTCTTCGCCGCCAGCGATATCCGGCCGGGGCTCATCGCCTAGCACTCGCTCGTCACCCCAGCGAAGGCTGCGATCGCTCGCGGCTCCCGTCCTGCGTCATCCCACGCGATCCCAGCTTCCGCTGGAACGACGGCAGATACGAAAACGGCGGCAGTCCCGTGGGACCGCCGCCGCTCGCTACCCGAACAGAGGCCCGATCAGGCCGCCTGCTGCTCCGGCTGGGCGGGCAACGCCGCCTTCGCCTGGGCAATGATCGCCGAGAACGCCTCGCCCTCGTGCATCGCGATATCGGCCAGGACCTTCCGGTCCAGCTCGATCCCGGCGAGCTTCAGCCCGTGCATGAACTGGCTGTAGGTCAGCCCTTCCGCACGGACGCCGGCGTTGATGCGCTGGATCCACAGGCCGCGGAAGGTGCGCTTCTTCACCTTGCGGTCGCGATAGGCGTACTGCCCGGCCTTCTCCACCGCCTGGCGGGCGATGCGGATCGTATTCTTGCGGCGGCCATAATAGCCCTTGGCCTGCTCAAGGATGTTCTTGTGCTTGGCCTTGGTGGTTACACCGCGCTTGACGCGTGCCATGTCCTAGTCCTCCTCAGTTCAGGCCGTACGGCGCCCAGGCCTTCACCGCCGCGGTGTCGGCCTTCGACAGCACGGTGGTGCCGCGATTCTGGCGGATGTACTTGCCGTTGTGGCTGATGAGGCGGTGGCGCTTGCCGGCGACGCCGTGCTTCAGCATCCCCGATGCGGTGAGCTTGAAGCGCTTCTTGACGCCGCTCTTGGTCTTGAGCTTGGGCATTTTGTCCTCCTGGATTGGCGAGGCAGGCACCGCCGCGGCAGCCCTAGATGGCCGGGCGGTGCGGGTTTGCCTCACGCGGGAAGCGGGGCGCATAGCGGCACTCCCCCCCGATTGCAACGGCTACGATTGCAACGATTCCGGAACCGGAACGAGCTTCGGGCGCTTCCCCCATCCATGGAAGCCACGGCCCAGCGTATCCCGGAGCCGCCCGCCACCGCCCCGGACGAACGCCGGGCGCGGCGTAGGCGCATCGTCCGCAACGTCCTGATCGGCGTGTTCGGCACGCTGTTCGCAATCTGGCTGGTGCTGTTCGTCACCAAGGGCCGTTTCCTCAGGCACCCGTTCGAACGCTTCGTCGCGGCGCAGACCCACCGTCCGGTGCAGGTCCGTGGCGACTTCCAGCTCTATTTCGCGCCGTTCGACATCAAGTTCCTCGCCGAAGGGTTCACGATCGGCAACCCGGCGTGGACGACCCGGCCCAACCTGTTCCAGGCGGAGCGGATCGACACCCGCATCGCGCCCCTGTCGCTGATCTTCGGGCGGCGGCGGATCAAGTGGCTGGATCTCACCAACGCCGCGGTCGACCTCGAATGGCGCCCCGACCATTCCACCAACAGCTGGACCTTCAGCGAGGAAAAGGGCGGCAAGCCCCTCGAACTCCCCGACGTCGATCGCGCAACCGTGCGCGGCACGACCGTCCGCTACCTCGATCCCCGGATGCAGGTGCTCGCCGACCTCGGGATAGACCCGATCCAGGCGAACACCGCGGGCGGGATCGGCGACGCGGTCGCGCTCAAGGGGACCGGCAAGCTCCGCAACGCCCCCTTCACCCTCACCGCGCGGCTGCTGTCCCCCAACCAGACGGTAGCGCGGGGCGAGAACCGGCTCGTCGCCGAGCTGCGCAGCGTCGGCAACGTGATCGACGTCTCGGCCACGCTGCCCAGCCTCGCCGATATCGAGGACGTGCCCCTCGCCACCCGCGCGCGCGGGCGCAACATGGCCGATCTGCTCGGCATCATCGGTGTGGCGATTCCCAACACCCGCACCTATCGCCTCCAGGCGCAGCTGGTGAAGCATGGCGAGGAGTATCGCTTCACCCGGATGCACGGCACCTTCGGCAACAGCGACGTCGCGGGCACGCTGACCATCCGCAATGCCGACCGCATCCACCTCACCTCGACGCTCACCACCCGCCGGCTCGACATCATCGATGCCGCGCCGTTCATCGGCTACAACCCCGATATCGTCGCTGCCAAGGGCGCGGTCGCCGCCGCCGCCGCGACGGGCGCGGGGGCCGAGCGGGTGATGCCCGACGCCGCCTTCCCCATCGCGACCATGCAGCGCTTCGACGCCGACCTGAAATGGACGGTGGCGCAGGTCCGGTCGAAGAACCTGCCGATCTCCAACATCGACATGACGCTCGATCTCGAACGCGGGCGGCTGGCGTTGTCGCCGCTGACCTTCTCGATGGCGCGGGGCAACGTCGCCTCCGACCTCGTCTTCGACACCCGCCCGCGGCCCAGCGCGGTCAGCTACGACATCCGCCTCGCACCCACTCCGATGGGGCGGCTGCTCGCGGGCTATGGCGTCGCGGAGGCGGGGACCACCGGCACGATCCGCGGGCGCATCCAGCTGGCGGGGCGCGGAGACACGATCCATAACTCGCTCAGCACCGCACGCGGGCGGATCGCGTTCGTGATGCCGGCGGGCAGCTTCTGGACCCGTAACGTCCAGCTGTCGGAGATCGACATCGGCACGTTCGTCCAGAAGATGTTCGAGCAGAAGCTGAAGGAGCCGGTGCAGATCAACTGCGGGCTGATCGGCTTCACCGTGCGGGGCGGCGTCGCGGCGGCGGACCCGATCCTGATCGACACCAAACAGAGCGTCATCCTGGGCCGCGGCGGTTTCAGCTTCCGCACGGAGGCGCTCGACATGGCGGTGCGCGCCGATTCCAAGAAGTTCTCGCTGTTCTCCGGCCAGTCGCCGGTGGGGATCACCGGGCGCTTCGCCAGCCCCGGGATCGACCCGATCTCCGACCAGCTGCTCGGGCGCGCCGGCGTCGGGCTCGGCCTCGCGGTGGTGGCGACCCCGGTGGCGGGGCTGCTCGCGTTCATCGACGTCGGCGACGCCAAGGCCGCCGCCTGCGGCCCGGTGCTGTCGGGTGCCCGCGCGACCGCCCAGCGCACGGCGAAGGGCGACGCGCGCGACGATGTCGGCCGCGGCACCACCGCCAAGGCCGAGGACGGGCGCGGGTCCAAGGGCGAACGCAAGGACCAGCGCAAGAAGTTCCTGGGGATTTTCTGAGCCGACTCAGTCGTGCCGGCGGCCAAAGTCCGGTGCGGCGTCGTCCTGGCCTTGGTCGATGATCGACCGGCGCACCGCGCGAGTGCGGGCGAACAGGTCGAACAGCGCATCGCCGTCACCCCAGCGGATCGCGCGCTGGAGCATCGTCACGTCCTCCTGCAACCGCTGCAGGATCTCGAGCACGGCGGTCCGGTTGTTGAGGAACACGTCGCGCCACATCGTCGGGTCGGACGCGGCGATGCGAGTAAAGTCGCGAAAGCCCCCGGCCGAATATTTGATGACCTCGCTCTCGGTCACCTGTTCCAGGTCCGACGCCGTGCCGACGATGGCATAGGCGATGAGGTGGGGGACATGGCTGGTCACCGCCAGTACCCGGTCGTGGTGTGCGGGCGTCATCCGCTCCACCCGCGCACCCAGCGCCTGCCAGACCCCGGCCACCGCCGCCACCGCCGCTTGGGGCGTGTCCGGCTCGGGCGTCAGGATGCACCAGCGGCCATGGAACAGGGTCGCGAACCCCGCCTCCGGCCCCGAATGCTCGGTGCCCGCGACCGGGTGGCCGGGGACGATAACCGCATCGGGCAGGTGCGTGCGCAGGCTCGCGAGCACGCTCTCCTTCGACCCCCCGACGTCGCTGACGATCGTGTCGGGTGACAGATGCGGTGCGAGCGTCTCCGCGACCCCTGCCATCGCCCCCACCGGCACGCACAGCATCACGAGGTCGGCCTCGGCGACGGCCCCGGCCAGCGTCTCCGCAACTTTGCCGAGCCCGATCGCGGCGGCAGTCGCGCGCACCCCGGCATCGGCATCCCAGCCGGTCACTGCCACCTCTGGCAGGTGATGCGCGACCGCCCGCACGATCGACGAGCCGATCAGCCCCAGCCCGACGATCGCGAGCCGCCGGATGACCGGCTGGGGGCCGCTCACGCGCCCGCCAGCGCACGCAGCGCAGCGATCACCCCGCGCACTTCGTCCTCGGTCCCGATCGAGATGCGCAGCGCGTCGGGCAGGCCCTGCCCCGGCAGCCAGCGGACGATGTACCCCGCCTCCATCAGCCCCCGATATGCGGCTTCGGCGGTTAGCGCCCCCTCGAACAGCACCAGCACGAAGTTCGCCTCGGACGGGACCGCCCGCAGCCCGGCATTGCCGAGGCTCCCGATCTGCACCCCGAACCAGTCGCGCCAGCGCCGGTTGTGGTCGCGGGTCGCGTCGACGAAGCCGGCATCCCCCACCGCCGCGATTGCCGCCGCCTGGCCGGCGCTGGTGACGTTGAAGGGCGCGCGGATGCGATGCAGCGCGTCGATGATCGGGGCGGCGGCATAGCCCCAGCCGATCCGTTCGGCAGCTAGGCCGTGGATCTTGGAAAAGGTGCGCGTCACCAGCACGTTGCCCGCTTCCGCCGCCAGCGCGAGGCCGCCATCGTCGTCTTCGGGCGCGAGGTATTCGGCATAGGCCTGGTCGAGCACCAGCAGCACCCCGGCCGGCAGCGCCGCATGCAGCCGGGCGATCTCCGCCCGCGGGGCGAAGGTGCCGGTGGGGTTGTTGGGATTGGCGACGAACACGACGCGGGTTCGCTCCGTCACGCACGCCAGGATCGCGTCGACATCGGTCGCATGGTCGCGATCGGGGGCGATCACCGGCACCGCGCCCACCCGCCGGGTGGCGATCTCGTACACGGCGAAGCCATAGCGGACATGGACGATTTCGTCCCCCGGCCCCGCGAATGCGCCAGCGGCGAGGTGCAGGATCTCGTCCGACCCGGTGCCGTAGATGATCCGCGCCGGATCAAGCCCGTGCGCCGCCCCGATCACCTCGCGCAGGGCCGTCGCTCCCGCATCCGGATAGCGCTCCAGATGCCCCGCCGCGTCCAGAAACGCGGCGCGTGCCGCAGGCGAGGTGCCGAGCGGGTTCTCGTTGGAGGACAGCTTGGCGACGCGGCGCCCGTCGTCGGTGGTCGAGCGGCCCGGCACATAGGGGGCGATCGCGGCGACCCAGGGCTTGGGCAGGGGCGGGGATAGGGCAGGATCGGTCATGGCGCGGGGGTGTAGCGGCCGGGAGCCCGCGCGTCATCCCTGGCGGCGGTCGGAGCGCGGGACCGACATTCCACGCGGAAGGTCACAAAAGGTCGCGGCCTATACCCATGGATCCGGTGCGGGCGGGCGGGGTGGTCGGGACTGGGAAACGGCGGTCCACACCGATACACGCCTTAGCCGATGTAGGACAGGGGGGCCTCGGTGGAATGCAGACTGGCAGATTGAGGGCGGAGGCAAGGGCATTGCGGCCGTCCCACAAACGGCGCTGTTGAAGAAGGCCGATGCTCTCTCGCCTGTCTGTCTCCCGAGGAATCGAGATACGGGAAGCTATTGAGCCGCTGTTGTCCGCCCCTTTGCCAACCAGTCGCGTCGAACTGCGATACCGGACGCTAGCCAGAGCGCACCAGCAGCCATGAACCCGGCCACCTCGCCGCCCGTGGGGGCTTCGACGATGAAACCCAAAGTCGCTGCAATAACCAGCGCCGTTCCAAGAACATAGAACGGGCGAAAACCAGCAGCAAAGGCGATCGGCAGGAAATGCAGCCCGACGACCAGCGCCATCGATGGCAACAGAAGATCGGGCCGATGCCAATTCATGACGATGTTGGCGGCAAGGAAAAGGCCGATGCCTTCGCCGATGCTACTCCAAACGAAGGCTCGTTCTGCCTTTGGCGACGGCTTGATGCCCTCGCCGGGGGTGCGGATTACAGAGCTTGCGACGAAACCGATCAGGACGAACGCCAAGAAGGGCAGCGCCAGAGCGACACCGGACAAGTGCCACTGCCAATATAGCGTCAACGAGGCGAAAACTGCTCCGAAAAAGCTCATGATCAGCGCGCCCCAAGCCCCCACAGACGGCCCCCTTCTCTCTACGTAGTCGGCTCACAGTACGTCTGCCGTTTGGACTGGTCGAGAGAGATCAGACGAAGCGCTATGCCAACGCCTGTTCCCGATTGGGAACGCGTAGCGGGACGGTCGCAGGGGGTGATCGCGATGAAGTCGTCCGAGCGGCTGGTATTCCTGGAAACCTGTTCCCGATTGCACTTTCCCGCCATGAACGGGTGAAGACGGACGAACTGGAAAGGTCGCGAACGGACGAGCGTTGAAAGCCGTCCGGTGCCATGACCATCGTGTCGGTGTCGGGTGAGGCCCACGCAACGCGGGCGTGACCGGCACGGGGTGCCTTGGCGCGACGGCTTGGGTCGCCTAACGCCCGTCCATGACCGACCAGCGTTTCGGGCTTGATCGCCGGGTAGCCCTGCCCGGGCCGTTGCCGCTCGACGGCGGGGGCACGCTGGCGCCGGTCGAGGTTGCGTACGAGACCTATGGAACGCTGGCACCGGCGCGCGACAATGCGGTGCTGGTGTGCCATGCGCTGACCGGGGACCAGCATCTCGCCTCCGCCCATCCGCGGACGGGCAAGCCGGGGTGGTGGACGCGCATGGTGGGCCCGGGGCGGCCGATCGACCCGGCGCGTCACTTCGTGGTCTGCGCCAACGTGATCGGCAGCTGCATGGGCTCGTCGGGGCCCGCCTCGACCGACCCCGCGACGGAGCGTCCCTATGCGATGGGGTTTCCGGTGCTGACCATCCGCGACATGGTGCGCGCGCAGGCGATGCTGCTCGACCACCTGGGGGTGGAGATGCTGGCGGCGGTGGTGGGGGGGTCGATGGGGGGGATGCAGGCGCTGAGCTGGCCCGCGACCTTTCCCGCCCGCGTCCGCGCGTGCGTCGCGATCGCCACCACCGCGCGCCACACCGCGCAGAACATCGCGTTCCACGAGGTCGGACGCCAGGCGATCATGGCCGATCCGTGCTGGCGCGGGGGCGACTATTACGGGGGCGAGCCGCCCGCGGCGGGGCTGGCGGTGGCGCGGATGGCGGCGCACATCACCTATCTGTCCGAAGCCGGGCTGACCGAGAAGTTCGGGCGGCGGCTTCAGGCCAGGAATGCCAAGAGCTTCGGGTTCGACGCGGATTTCCAGGTCGAGTCGTACCTGCGTCACCAGGGACTGAGCTTCGTCGACCGGTTCGACGCCAACTCGTACCTCTACATCACCCGCGCGATGGACTATTTCGATCTGGGGGAGGAGCATGGCGGGCTGCTCGCCAATGCGTTCCGGGTGAGCGCGACGCGGTTCTGCCTGGTCAGCTTCGACACCGACTGGCTGTATCCGACGCCCGAGTCGCGCAGCATCGTCCATGCGCTCAACGCGGCGGGGCGGCCGGTGAGCTTCGTCGAGCTGTCGAGCCCGTTCGGGCACGACGCGTTCCTGCTCGACGTGCCAGAGCTGAACCGGGTGGTCGACGGCTTCCTGCGCGGGGGGGTGGCATGAGCCCCCCCTGCGCCCCGCTGCGGCCCGACCTGGCCGCGATCGCCGCGCATGTCGCAGGCGACAGTTCGGTGCTCGACGTCGGCTGCGGCGACGGGGCGCTGATGGCGGCGCTGCGCGACGGCAAGGGGGTCGATGCGCGGGGGCTGGAGATCGACCCGGCCAACGTCGCCGCAGCGGTCGCGCGCGGACTTCCGGTGGTGCAGGGCGATGCCGATATCGACCTCCTGGGCTATCCCGACGCGTCGGTCGACTATGCGATCCTGAGCCAGACGCTCCAGACCTGTCGCGCGCCCGACCGGGTGCTCGACGAGCTGCTGCGGATCGGGCGGCGCGCGTTCGTGTCGTTTCCCAATTTCGCGCACTGGCGGGTGCGGCTGTCGCTGTTGTGGGGCGGGCGGATGCCGGTGACGCGGCTGCTGCCCGAACAATGGTTCGACACCCCCAACATCCACCACGTCACGATCGACGATTTCCGGGCCTTCGTGCGCGGCCGAGGCATCACCGTCGAGCGCACGTGGTTCCTGTCGGGGGACCGGCGGCGCTCGGCCGCCGCCGCCAATTTCCGAGCCGAGCATGCGGTGTTTCTGCTGAAACGTTGATCCACCGCAATTTTCCGGAACATTCCTGATCCAGGTGAATTGGGGAACTCCAAAGCTGGAAGACCCGATGTCCAAGACTGCCCTGATCGTCGAGGACGAGATCTTCGTCGCCCTCGACCTCGAACGCATATTGCTGGACGCCGGGTACCAGGTTGTCGCGATCGCGGCCGACACGCCCAGCGCGATGGAGGCTTGCGCCGCCGCCGAGCACGGGGCCTTTGCTTTCGTCGACGTCAACCTGCGCGATGGCCCGACCGGACCCGAGATCGCGCGGCGCATGGCCTGCGAACACGGCATCAAGGTGGTGTTCGTCACCGCCAATCCCACCCAGATCGGCGAAGGCGCGGGCGCGCTCGGCTACGTTCGCAAGCCGTTCTCGGAGCGCGCGATCCTGGCTGCGGCCGCCGCGTGCACCGATACGGCCTGCCCGGCAAACGACGACTTGGTCATCCTGCGGCCGGACGCGACGGCCTGAACCCGATCGCCTGTCCGCACCCTCCCGATGGTCGGGCAGCTGGTCCGGTCCATGGGCGCTGAAACGTGTTCAGCATGACGAGCGTGGTATTCAGCCCGCCCGACTGAACACCGCGTTGGGCATCGTGACCCTGACCGCCAGGCCCTCCGCCCGCCAGTCTCGCACCACCGTGCCGCCAAGCTGGCGAACCGCCGACATCTCTATCAGCTGGCTGCCGAACCCGGCGCGCGCCGGCTGCGCGACGGCGGGACCGCCCCGCTCGGTCCAGGCGATGGTGGTGTTCGTATCGCCGCGGTTCACCGACACCGTGACCTGCCCGTCGGCATGGCCCAGCGCCCCGTATTTGGTCGCGTTGGTCGCGAGCTCGTGGAACAGCAGCGCGAGCGGGGTGGTGGAGCGGTCGTCGATCACCACGTCATCGCCGTCGATTGCGACGCGATCGGTCCGGTCGCCGCGATAGGCGGCGAACAGCTCGCCCAGCAGCCCGTGCAGGCTGTCCTGCCGCGCCTCGGGCCGCGACGCCGCCGAGTGCGGCCGGACGAAGTCGTGCGCCCGGCCGAGCGCTGTGATCCGGTCGCGCAGGTCGTTGGCGACCTGACGGAACTCGGGCCGGCCTCGCGCGGAGAACCCGACCAGTCCGGCGATGACTGCGAAGATGTTCTTGATCCGGTGCGACAGCTCCTGGCTGATGACCTCGCGTTCCTCCATCGCCAGCTTCTGCTCGTGGATGTCGGTGCAGGTGCCGAACCAGCGGGTGATCGCGCCCGTGCCCTCGTCGCGGATCGGCAGCGCGCGGCCCAGCACCCAGCGATACACGCCGTCGAAATGGCGCAGGCGATATTCGATCTGATACGGATCGCCCGTCGTCAGGCTGTGCCGCCACACCGCCCAGGCGCGATCCTGGTCGTCGGGGTGGAACATGTCGTTCCACCCCTCGCCATCGGTGGTCCCCTCCGGCGCGCCGGTGAATTCATACCAGCGGGCGTTGTAATAATCGTGGAAGCCGTCGGGCAGGGTCGACCAGACCATCTGCGGCATGGTGTCCGCCAGCGTCCGGAACCGCTGCTCGCTGTCGGAAAGCGCGCGGCGGGCGTCGGAGCCGAGCGTCTCGACCCGCCGGTCCGCGCGGCGGACATCGAGCCGGGCGAGCGCAGCGGTGGCGAGCACCGCCAGCCCCTGCCTCTGGAGGGGAGTCAGCCCGTCGCGCGCCACGGTGTCGAGGACGCACAAGGTCCCCAGCGTCTGCCCATCGTCGCCCCGCATCGGCGCGCCGGCATAGAAGCGGATCTGCGGCCCACCGGTGACCAGCGGGTTGTCGGCGAAGCGCGGATCACCAACGAGGTCGGTGAACTCCACCACCTCGGCCGCGTCCAGCGCGTGCTCGCAGAACGAGATCGCGCGCGGCGTGCCCGGCAGGTCGGTGCCCGTGCGCCCCAGGAACTCCTGGGTGTCGCCGCGGATCAGCGTCACCAGCGCCACCGGCGTCTCGCACAACGCCGCCGCAAAGCCGGTAATGTCGTCGAGCGCCCCGCCCTCGCGGATGCCGCTGACGTCGTACGATGCGACGACATGGTCGCGGCGGGTGTCGATCGGTTCGGCGTCTTGCAGGGCGGTGGCGATCACGAGCGTCCTTGTCAGAAGGGCACGTCGTCGTCCAGATCGTCGGCGAACCCGCCCTTGTTGAACCCGCCGCGCGCGCCCGCGTTCCCGCCGGCATCGCCGCCGCGACCGCCGCCCCGGCTGCCGCCCCCGCCGCCATAGCCGCCGCCCGAGCCGCCGCCGAAGTCATCGCCGCCACTGCCCCACTCATCGCCGCCACGGCTGCCGCCACCGCCGCCGCCACCACCCTGGCCGCCGCCGGGCCCGTCAAGCATGGTCAGCACCGAGTTGAAGCCCTGCAGCGTCACCTCGGTCGAATAGCGGTCCTGGCCCTGGCCGTCCTGCCACTTGCGGGTGGTCAGCGCGCCTTCGATGTAGACCTTGGAGCCCTTGCGCAGATACTTCTCGGCGACGTTGGCGAGGCCCTCGTTGAACACCTTGACCGTGTGCCACTCGGTCTTTTCCTTGCGCTCGCCCGAGTTGCGGTCCTTCCACGATTCGCTGGTGGCGATGCGCAGTTCCACCACCTTGCCGCCGTTCTGGAAGCTGCGACTCTCGGGGTCGCGCCCCAGATTGCCGACGAGAATGACCTTGTTGACGCTGCCTGCCACGGGCGAGGACTCCAGTTATCAGGCTCGATTGCTGGATCGAGCTGAAGCGAATAGAATGGGGGAGCGTAGGACCTGGATACGGATCGCCCGATGGAAGGGTGATCGCTTCTGGGGAGAAGGACAGGCCCTACGCTTTGAACCGAGACGAGCTTGGACCCCCGCCGCGGTGCCTCACGCTACAATCCCACGGCAACCGCGAGCCAGTATGTGATGCCGGCGAAGATGTACGCCGCCGCGAACAGATAGCCAACCATGAACGCGGGCCACTTCCACCCGTTGGTTTCGCGCCGGGTCACCGCGATGGTCGAGATGCACTGGGGCGCCCACACGAACCACATCAGGAACGCGAGCGCGGTGGGCAGGCTCCAGCGCGCTTTCAGCCGGTCCGAGATCGCGGTCTGTCCCGCCTCGCCCTCGCTGTCGTCGATCGCATACACAGTACCGATCGCCGACACCGCCACCTCGCGCGCCGCCATCGCGGGGAGCAGCGCGAGCGCGATGTCGCGGTTGAAGCCGATCGGCCGCACCACCACCTCGATCGCGTTGCCGATCCGCCCCGCGACCGAATAGTCGACCGGCGAGATACCCGATCCCTCCGGCGGCTTGGGAAAGCTCAACAGCAGCCACAGCACCACCGTCGTCCCCGCGATGATCGTGCCCGCGCGCTTGAGGAAGATCATCGCCCGCGTCCACAGCCCGATGCCGATATCTCGCAGCAACGGCCATTGATACTTCGGCATCTCCATCATGAAGCCCGACGACGCCCCCCTGGTCACCGTCCGCCGCAGCACCAGCGCCGCGCCATACGCTCCCGCGACCCCGACGATCAGCAGCCCGAACATCACCAGCCCCTGCAACTGCACGAACGGCGCTACCTGCGTATTCGGGATCATCGCGCCGATGATGAGGGTATAGACCGGCCAGCGTGCCGAACACGTCATCAGCGGCGCGATCAGGATGGTGGTGAGCCGGTCCTTCTCGTCGTCGATCGTCCGGGTCGCCATGATGCCGGGCACCGCGCAGGCGAAGCTCGACAACAGCGGGATGAACGCGCGCCCCGACAGTCCGACGCCCGCCATCAGCCGGTCCATCAGGAACGCCGCGCGCACCATGTAGCCCGACGCCTCCAGCACCAGGATGAACAGAAACAGGATCAGGATCTGCGGCAGGAACACCACCACCGCGCCCACCCCCGCGATCAGCCCGTCGGTGACGAGGCTGCGCAAGAAGGAGGCGCCGGTGTTGGTGGTGATCCACCCCTCCAGCCCGCCGAACGCCGCGTCAATCATGTCGGCGGGGGTCGCGGCCCAGGTGAACACCGCCTGGAACATCACGAACAGGATGCCGAGCAACAGCACCGGTCCGGCGACCGGATGAAGCGCCACCCGATCGAGCGTTTGCGTCCAGCGGCGGGTCGGCGTCTCCGACACGATCGCCGCGCGAGCGACCGTGCGGGCGCGACGTTGCAGCGCTCGGATGTCCTCGGGCGCAGCCGCGGCAGCGGGCTCGCGGTCGACCAGCCCGCCCAGCGCCTCGCGCAGTTCGTCGAGCCCGCGCCGCCGCACCGCGACGGTGGGGATCACCGGCACCCCCAGCTCCGCCGACAGCCGCCCTGCGTCGAGCACCAGCCCGTCGCGCTCGGCCAGGTCGACCATGTTGAGCGCGATCACCACCGGTCGCCCCAGCGCGATCAGCTGCATCGCGAAGCGCAGGTGGTTGTCGAGGTTGGCGGCGTCGACCACCACCACCAGCGCGTCGGGCACCCGCTCGAACCCGCCGGTGCCGGTCACCACGTCGCGGGTGACGCGCTCGTCGGGGCTCGACGGCTCCAGGCTGTACGCGCCGGGCAGGTCGACCAGCTCCGCCGGGCGGCCATCGGGCAGGACGAGGCGGCCGTGGTGGCGCTCGACGGTGACGCCGGGGTAGTTGCCGACTTTCTGCCGGGCACCGGTCAGCGCGTTGAACAGCGCGCTCTTGCCGGCATTGGGATTGCCGACCAGCGCCACGAGCGGCGCGGGGTGCATTACTCGGCGGGGGTCGGCAGGGCGACGTGGATCGCGCCCGCCACCGCCCGGCGTAGCGCCACCGTCATGCGCCCGATCCGGCAGGCGATCGGCCCCTGGCCGAAGCGCGATCGATGGAGCACCTCGATCGAGGCCCCCTCGTCGAACCCCAGTTCGCGCAACCGCCGCGCCTCGGGTGCCGCCAGCCGATCCCACTCGATCGCGGACACGGTGCCGGGCTGGCGGTGGGGAAAGGCGGTCAGGGAAGCCATACAGCCATCATAGGCGCCCTGCGAACGATTATCAATTACTTGGAACGCCTCGCATTACGCCTCACACCACCGGATAGCGCAACCGTCCGATGAACCGCGACAGGCTGGGCCGGTATTCGGCGCGGCGCAGGATGCCCGCCTTGACCTTCTCGAAGCGCATGATGCCCTCGATCCGCCGCGCCAGGAACGCGCGGGTGTCGGCGTGCTCGTCGCTCTCGTCGTCGAGGAAGACGCTGACTGTCGCGGCATAGACGCCGAGCAGCAGCGTCCGCTTGGTGTAATGGTTGTAATCGGTCGCGGTGTCCCCCGCCGCGCGCCAGATCGCGTCGGCGGTGCGCCACCCCAATCGCGCCGCGGCGGGCAGGTTGGTCGGCAGCGCCAGCACCGACAGCGCCCGGCGCAGCGCCTCGCGCTCGGGGGCCAGGATCGCGAGCCGCGCCTCGACCAGCCGGGTAATCCGTTCGCGCACCTTGGCGCGGGCGATCTCCTCGGGCGGGAACGCCTCCAGCATGGTGCGATCGACATGGGCGAACCACGCGTCGATCATCGCCGTCGCCCCGTCACGGAAGGCGAGCCGCGCCACGTCGACGTCGATCCCCTCCGCCTCCGCCGCCATGTCGCGCGCTTCGTCGCCCCAGCCGTCGAACGCGGCGTTGGCGGCGATCGCAGGGGCCAGGCGCTCGCGCAGTTCGGGCAGGGTCAGGTCGTCCATGCCCTGCTTCTTGGGATCGCACGAGCGCGGGCGCAACCCGGCGGACGCCCAAGGGCATGTTTTCGGCAACGCAGTTTTGCTCGCGTCGTCGGTGCTGACATCGGGCAGGCCGCGACCCATGTCAGCGGGGCAATACCCCAGGAGCCTCCATGCCCAGCCTGTTCGACCCCATCCAGTTCGGCGCGATTGCCGCGCCCAACCGCATCCTGATGGCCCCCCTCACCCGCGGCCGCGCCGACCGCGATGCGGTGCCGACCGCGATCATGGCCGATTACTATGCGCAGCGTGCCTCGGCGGGGCTCATCATCTCGGAGGCGACCGGGATCAGCCGCGAGGGGCTGGGCTGGCCCTATGCGCCGGGGCTGTGGACCAACGAGCAGGCGGAAGCGTGGCGACCGGTCACCGACGCGGTCCATGCCGCCGGCGGGCGGATCGTCGCGCAGTTGTGGCACATGGGGCGGCAGGTCCATTCGGCGGTGACGGGCGTCCAGCCGGTGTCGTCCTCGGCCACCGCGACCGCCGGGCAGGCGCACACCTATGAAGGCAAGCAGGACTTCGAGACCGCCCGGCCGCTGGACGAGGCGGAGATCCCGCGGGTGCTCGACGATTACGAGCGCGCGACCCGTAATGCGCTCGCCGCCGGGTTCGACGGGGTGCAGATCCATGCCGCCAATGGCTATCTGATCGACCAGTTCCTGCGCGACAACGCCAATTTCCGCACCGATCGCTACGGCGGCGCGCCCGAAAACCGCATCCGGCTGCTCCGCGAAGTCGCCGAGCGCATCGTATCCGTCGCCGGGGCGGAGCGGACGAGCGTGCGCCTGTCCCCCAATGGCGACAGCCAGGGCGTCGACGACAGCGATCCGCACGCCGTGTTCATCCCCGCGGTGCGCGCGCTGGCGGATTTGAACATCGCGTTCCTCGAACTGCGCGAGCCGGGACCCGACGGCAGCTTCGGCCGCACCGACGTGCCGGCGCTCAGCCCCGCGATCCGCGAGGCGTTCGCGGGGCCGCTGGTGCTCAACTCCGATTACGACTCGGCGGAGCAGGCGCAGGCCAAGCTCGACGAAGGAGTCGCCGACGCGATCAGCTTCGGGCGGACGTTCCTCGCCAACCCCGACCTACCCGAACGGCTGCGCACCGGCGCGCCGCTGAACGAGAGCAACCCGCGCACCTGGTACAGCCAGGGACCCGAGGGGTATGTCGACTATCCGGCACTGGAACGCGCCGCGGCGTAATGCCTCATCCTCCCATGCAAGGGGAGGTGGCGGCCCGAAGGGCTGACGGAGGGGTGTCGACGGTGGCGAGGGCAGGACCCGTTCGCTGCCGGGGACCCCTCCAAAGCTTCCCGGTCCCCCTGCCCTTGCAGGGAAGGATTGCAGCGGCCCACGCACGCTCAATCGAGATCAGAAGCCTCTGGCCTCAGCCGTTCTCGCTGAGCTTATCGAGAGGCTGTCCTGCTTCTTAGATGATCGATCGCGGACAGGAGAACGGGGCCTCGACGAGCTCGGGCCGAACGGTCGCGAGACCCCCGAATCAGAACCGGAACGCCGTCCCCACATACACCGCCTGGCTGTCGCGGCGGTCCTGGTCGCGGGCAAGGCGCTCGCGGTCGGTGCGATAGCGGACGCCCGCGGTCACATCGAGGTTGCGGGTCAGCGAGTAGGAGGTACTGGCGTCGAGCGAATAGCTCGGGCGTTCCTCCACGAACCGCATCACGCCCTCCAACGGCCGGTCCGCCGCCGCCTTGAGCTGGCCGCTGATCCGCTTGCCAGCATAGCTGACCGCGACATCCGCGGCCTCGCGCCCGCCTGGCACCGGCCCCGCATCCACGCGACTCATGTCACCGCTGATCGCCAGCCGCTTCCACCCGACCGATGCGCCCAGGCTGTAGGCGATCGGGGTGATCCCCACGGTCGGCCCGACCGCGGCGAGCCGGTTGCCGTCCGCGGGCCCGCGATTGCTGCGCGCGCGGACCGCCACGGTAACGCCGCGAGTGCGCCCGGTTTCGGCCGGGGTGAAGCGGAAACCGCTGGCGTCGAAGCCACCGCGCGCGAAGATCGCCGCCAGCCGCGGGTCGGCCGCGGCCGGGGTGAACGCCCCGGCGCGGGCGGCGGCGGCGCGACGCGGCGTCCGGGTGTCGGGATCGACGGCACCGGCGGCAGGCGCGACGGCGATGACGGCAGCGACCAGCGCCCCCGTTCCCGCCACCAGCCAACCCTTCGCGATACCCACGCACACCTCCCCGGCCGCATGCAGATGCGGCTCCTTCACAAACCGGCCTAGCACGGATCGATCCGTCGTCGCCATGTTGGCGCTGCATTATTGCGCAGGTGTTGCAGGCGGCACACACACGATGGGCAGATCGCGTCGTGGCCGCTCTGCTTGCGAGGCGAAAGGCGCGGCTGTAAGGCGGGGCGGCATTCTCAAGGGTAACCGTACCATGTTCCGCCCCGTTCCGGCCCTGTTGGCCCCGCTCGCCATGCTCGCCGCCTGCAGCGGGGGCGGCGACCGTCCCAAGGCCGATCTCGCCGCGTCCAAGGTCACCACCATCGGGGTGAACTCGTACCTGTGGCGCGCCAGCCTCGACACGCTGTCGTTCATGCCGCTGGTCCAGACCGACTCGAACGGCGGGGTCATCGTCACCGACTGGTACGTCAACCCGCAGGTGCCGACCGAGCGGATGAAGCTCACCGTCTCCATCCTCGACCAGGACCTGCGCGCCGACGCGCTGCGGGTCGCGGCGCTGCGCGAGGTCAACCGCGGCGGCCAGTGGGTGTCCTCGCCCGTCCAGGCGGCGACCACCCAGAAGCTGGAGGACATCATCCTCACCCGCGCCCGCGACCTGCGCCGCGCCTCGATCGCCGGATAAGAACGGGCGGCGGTGCCCCGACCCCTTGGGCCGGCGCCGCGCCCGGCGGAGCATAGCCCCTTGAACCAGCCGACCCGTTTCAACGCCCTCAAGGCCGACGCGCACTGGCAGCGCGTCTGGGACGAGCGCCAGACCTTTGCCGCCCCCGCCGATCCCGGCGCCAAGGACGATGGGCGGCCGCGCGCGTACGTGCTGGAGATGTTCCCCTATCCATCGGGGCGCATCCACATGGGGCATGTCCGTAACTACACGATGGGCGACGTGCTCGCCCGCTATCGCCGGATGACCGGGCATGCGGTGCTCCACCCGATGGGGTGGGACGCGTTCGGGATGCCCGCCGAGAATGCCGCGATGGAGCGCGGCATTCACCCCGGCGGCTGGACGCGGGACAACATCGCGACCATGAAGGCGCAGCTCAAGCGCCTCGGCTTCGCACTCGACTGGTCGCGCGAACTCGCGACCTGCGAGCCCGATTATTACGGTCACGAACAGGCGCTGTTCCTCGACCTGCTCGACGGCGGGCTGGTCTATCGCAAGGAAAGTGCGGTTAACTGGGACCCGGTCGACATGACCGTGCTCGCCAACGAGCAGGTGATCGACGGCCGCGGCTGGCGATCGGGCGCGATCGTCGAGAAGCGCAAGCTCAACCAGTGGTTCCTGCGCATCACCGACTTCGCCGACGAACTGCTCGACGGGTTGGCGGACCTCAAGGACTGGCCCGACAAGGTCCGGCTGATGCAGGAGAACTGGATCGGGCGGAGTCGCGGGCTGACCTTCCGGTTTGCCGTGTCGGATGGCGGCGCGATCGAGGTCTACTCCACCCGCCCCGACACGATCTTCGGAGCGAGCTTCGTCGCGGTCGCGGCCGACCACCCGGTCGCGCAAGCGCTCGCGGACCGGCCGGAGGTCGCCGATTTCATCGCCCTCTGCAAGCAGGGCGGCACCACCGCCGCCGAGCTGGAGACGCAGGAAAAGCTGGGCTTCGACACCGGGCTGACCGCCGCGCACCCGTTCACGGGCGATCCGCTGCCGGTCTACATCGCGAACTTCGTGCTGATGGACTATGGCTCGGGCGCGGTGATGGGCGTTCCCGCGCACGACCAGCGCGACCTCGATTTCGCGCGCAAGTACGATCTGCCGGTGCGCCGCGTCGTCGCCGATGGGGATCAGGTCGGCCCGGTGTTCGAGGGCGATGCCGCGTACACCGGCGCGGGCACGATCGTGAACTCGCAGCTTCTCGACGGGCTGTCGGTCGCCGATGCCAAGCGCGCCGTCATCGAACGCGCGGAGGCCGGGGGCTGGGGCCAGGGATCGACCGTCTACCGCCTGCGCGACTGGGGAGTGAGCCGCCAGCGTTACTGGGGCACGCCGATCCCGGTGATCCATTGCTCCGCCTGCGGCGCGGTACCGGTGCCGCGTGAGCAGCTGCCCGTCGTGCTGCCCGAGGACGTCAGCTTCGCGATCCCCGGCAATCCCCTCGACCGGCACCCGACGTGGAAGCATGTCGCCTGCCCGACCTGCGGCGGCGAGGCGACCCGCGAGACCGACACGCTCGACACCTTCGTCGATTCGAGCTGGTACTTCATCCGCTTCGCCAGCCAGCCGGAGGACAAGCCCTTCGACCGCGCGGAGGCCGAGGCGTGGCTGCCGGTCGGCCAGTATATCGGCGGCGTCGAGCATGCGATCCTGCACCTCCTCTACGCCCGCTTCTGGACCCGTGCGCTGCGCCACATCGGCAAGCTCGACATCGCCGAACCCTTCGCGGGGCTGTTCACGCAAGGCATGGTGACGCACGAGACCTACAGGTCGTCGGACGGTCGCTGGCTATCCCCCGACGACGTCGAGGGCGGGGTAGAACGCGCGACCGGCGAGGCCGTGAGCGTCGGCCGCGTCGAGAAGATGTCAAAGTCCAAGAAGAACACCGTCGATCCCGAACCGATCGTCGACCAATATGGTGCGGACTCGGTGCGGTGGTTCATGCTGTCGGACAGCCCGCCCGAGCGCGACCTGGAATGGTCGGAGAATGGGATCGAGGGCGCGTGGCGCTTCGTCCAGCGACTGTGGCGGTTGATGGCGGAGCCGAAGCCGGCCGATGGCGACGACCTTCCCCTGCGCAAACTGGTCCATCGCACGGCCGCCGGGGTGGCCGAGGCGATCGAGGCATTGCAGTTCAACAAGGCGGTGGCGCTGCTCTATACGCTGACCAGTGCGGTCGAGAAGGCGCCCGCTTCCGCCGACCGCACCGCCGCGCTCGACACGCTGCTGCGACTGGTATCGCCAATGGCCCCGCATCTTGCCGAGGAGACGTGGTCGGCGCTGGGCCATGGCGGTCTGGTCGCCGATGCGGCGTGGCCCGCGGTCGATCCGGCGATGCTGGTCGACGACGAGGTCACCGTCGCGGTGCAGGTCAACGGCAAGCTGCGCGACACGCTGGTGCTGCCCAAGGGCGCGGCCCGCGAGGCGGCGGAGGCGGCGGCGCTGGCGTCGGACAAGGTGCTCGCCTTTCTCGACGGCAAGACCCCGCGCAAGGTGATCGTGGTGCCCGACCGACTCGTGAACCTCGTCGCATGAGGGCGTGGGCACTCCTCCTTCCGCTCGCGCTGGCGGGGTGCGGGTTGCGTCCGCTGTACGGCGGCGGCGGTAGCGGCGCGGTGGCGACGACGCTGGCCGCGGTCGAGGTGTCGCCGATCGAGGGCAAGGCCGGGTGGCTGATGGGCAACGCGCTCGCCGACCGGCTCCAGCGGCAGGGCGCCCCCGCCTATCGGCTCGACGTCCGGCTCGACGACCAGATCCGCGGCCTGGGCGTCCGCCGCGACGATTCGGTCGCGCGCGAGCGACGGTCGTTGCGCGCACGCTATCAGCTGGTCGACGCCGCCTCGGGGCAGGTGGTGCTCGACGCCACCGCCGGGTCGGACGCCGGCATCGACGTGGTCCAGTCCGAATACGCGACCATCGCCGCCGAGAACACCGCGCTCGAGCGCTTGTCCGGCATCGTCGCCGACCAGATCGTCGCGCGGCTGGCGCTGTTCCTCCAGCGCCGCCCCGCCGAGGCCCCCGCCGCCCAGCCGGCCCCGTGAAGGCCAACGCGGCCCAGATCCGCGCCGCCCTGGGGAAGGCCGACCCGAACGTCCGCCTGTTCCTGCTCCACGGCCCCGATGCGGCCGGGGCGGCGGACCTGGCGGCGCTGCTCGGCCGGGCGATGGGGGTGGATGTCGAGCGGATCGACCTCGACGGAACCTCCTTGCGATCCGATGCCGCCCGGCTGGCGGACGAGGCGGCGTCGCTGTCGCTGTTCGGGGGGGCGCGCTTCATCCGGGTAAGCGGTGCGGGCGAGGAGTCGCACGACGCGATGGCGGCGCTGCTCGATGCCGAGCGCGCGGGCAACCCGGTGGTGGCGCTCGCCCCTTCGGCCAAGACGACAGGCAAGCTGGTCAAGCTCGCCATCGCGCACCCCCGCGCGATGGCCTTCGCCTGCTACCCGCCCGAGGGCAACAATGCCGAGCGGATGGTCGCCGACATCGCCGCGCAGATAGGGCTGAGGCCCGCCGCCGGCATCGCCCGGCGGATCGCAGAGGCGGCGGCGAACGACCGGGCGGTCGCGACCCGCGAGCTGGAGAAGATCGCGCTCTACCTCGACGCCGCGCCCGACCGCCCGCACGACCTGGACGACGCCGCGCTCGACGCGGTCGGCGCGGACCTTGCCGAGGCGGAGCTGGGCGGGGTGGTCGAGGCGCTGCTGCGCGGCGAGCCGGGGCTGGCGGGCACGGAGATGGCGGTGCTCGACCATGCGGGCGGGTCGCCGATCCCATGGTTGCGCGCCACCCAACGGCGGCTGGTCCAGTTGGCCGAGATGCGTGCAGCGGTCGATGGCGGCGAGCCGATCGATCGAGTCATGGAGCGCAACCGCATCCATTTCAGCGCCAAGGACGCCACCGCGGCGGCATTGCGCCGGTGGACCGCGACGATGCTCGTCACCGCGCTCGACCGGGTCCGCACCGCCGAGCGCGCGGTCACCGCGTCGGGCAATGCCGGCCCGGTGCTCGCGCAGGAGGTGGTCACTACCCTCGCCCGCAAGGTCCAGCGGCGGGGCTGACGCTCAGCTCGCCGGCGCCGCCCCCGTGGCGGCGGGGATCGCCGCATAGGCAGCCACCGCCGCTGCGACCGCCTGGATCAGCTGCTGGCGCTCGCGGATCGGTCGTTCGGTGTCGCCGATCATCACCGCGATCGCGAAGCGGCGGCCATCCGGGGCGGTGAGCAGACCGACATCGTTGAAGCCGGCGTTGCGGCGTGCGAGGTCCTGCCCGGTGCCGGTCTTGTGCGCGATCTGCCAGCCGGGCGGCAGCGCGGCGCGAAGGCGCGCGCGGCCGGTGATCGACTGGCCCATCGTCTCCAGCAACACCCGCGTCGAGGTCTCGGTCAACAGCTCGCCCCGCGCCAGCCGGGCGAGCGCGTCGGCGATCGCGAGCGGTGCGGCGCCGTCGGGCGGGTCGGCGACATAGGCATCGAGCGCCGCCGAGCGCGCGGCGGGATCGAGTCGCGAGCGCGCGATCTCGAACGCATTGCCGAGCGCGTAGGCCGGCTGCCACGTCAGCCCGGCGGTGCCCGCCTGGAGCTGCCGCTCGCCGGGGCCGAAGCGGATGTCGCCCAGGCGTTTCGCGGCGATCATCTCGCGCACCGCTGCCGGCCCGCCGACATAGGTGAGCAGCCGGTCGTTGGCGGTGTTGTCGCTCTGGGTGAGCGCGCGGGTCAGCAGGCCCTGGACGGTGGTGTGGAATCCCTCCCCCTTGACCAGGAACGCGATCGGCTGGTGGAACAGCGTCAGGTCCTCGGGCCGGACGACGATCTGCTCGTCGAGCCGCGCGCGGCCCTGGTCGCGCTGCCACAACAGAGTCATGGCCACCCACAGCTTCGACACCGACTGCTGGGGCAGCCGCTGGCGCGCGCCCGCCTCGACGGTCCAGCCGTCGTCGACCGCGCGGATCGCGATCCCGGCCTTGCCCTGGAAGTTGGTCTGCAAGGTCCGGATCGTCTGCACCAGCCCGGCGGGCGCGGGCCGGCCGGGGCGGATGGTGGGGGCGGGCACCGGGATCGAGACCAGCACCGGATCGTCGGGAGTCGGCACACGCGCGTCCGAGCCGGGGCGCGAGGACGATCCGCATGCCGCCAGCAGCGCCGCCACCCCCAAGCCAACACCCCAGCGGATCAGCCGATGCACGTCCACCCCATCAAAACCCGAGGATTCGCTTGGGGGTAGCAGGCATGGCAGGGCAACCGGGCGCGAGTCGCCGCTGCGACGAAGCGCGGGCCGGACGCGACGAATCGCGGCGGCGCTCACGGTGCCAGACCTCAAGGCACCAGCACCGTATCGCGCGGCTCCGCCTGCGTCTCGGGCCAGTCGAGCGTGTAGTGCAGTCCGCGGCTCTCGTGCCGGTGCAGCGCCGAGCGGACGATCAGCCCCGCCACCTCGACGAGGTTGCGCAGCTCGATCAGGTCGGGGGTGACGCGGAAATGGCCGTAATAGTCGGCGATCTCGTCCGACAGCAGGCGGATCCGGCTGGCTGCGCGCTGGAGCCGCTTGGTGGTGCGGACGATGCCGACATAGTTCCACATGAACCGCCGGATCTCGGTCCAGGTCTGCTTGATGACCACCTCTTCGTCGGAGTCGGTCACCCGGCTCTCGTCCCACGGCCGGATCGCGGGCACGGGCGGCAGCGCGTCCCAGTGCGCGGCGATGTGCTTCGCCACCGCCTCGCCATAGACGAAGCATTCGAGCAGGGAGTTGGACGCCAGCCGGTTTGCCCCGTGCAGCCCCGAACTGGTGCACTCCCCTGCCGCATAGAGGCCGGGCAGGTCGGTGCGCCCGTCGCGATCGACGATGACCCCGCCGCAGGTATAGTGCTGCGCCGGCACCACCGGGATCGGCTGGGTCGTCATGTCGATGCCCAGCCCGGCCAGCTTGTCGTAGATGTTGGGGAAGTGCCCGCGCACGAAGTCGGCGGGCATGTGGCTGATGTCGAGGTGGACGTAATCGAGGCCGTAGCGCTTGATCTCCGCATCGATCGCGCGCGCCACCACGTCGCGTGGGGCGAGTTCCAGCCGCGGGTCGTAGTCGGGCATGAAGCGCTTTCCCGTGATCGGGTTGACCAGCCGCCCGCCCTCGCCACGCACCGCCTCGGTGATCAGGAAGTTCTTGACCTGGAGGTTGTAGAGGCAGGTCGGGTGGAACTGCATGAACTCCATGTTGGCCACCCGCGCGCCGGCGCGCCACGCCATCGCGATGCCGTCGCCGGTCGCCCCCATCGGCGCGGTCGAGAACAGGTAGGTCCGCCCCGCGCCGCCGGTGGCGAGCACGGTCGCGCGCGCGGTGTGGAGCGCGACCTGCCCCGTCCGCCGGTCGACCGCATAGACGCCCCAGACGTTTCCCGCCCCCGAATAGCGCTCCTCGTGCCGGCTGGTCGCCAGGTCGATCGCGACCTGGTCGGGCATCAGGGTGATGTTGGGATGCGCTTCGGCGGCGCGTTGCAGCGCCTCCTGCACCGCCCAGCCCGTCGCGTCGGCGACATGGACGATGCGGCGGTGAGAATGACCGCCTTCGCGCGTCAGGTGCAGCGCCCCACCCCTTCCCGGCCCTTCTTCCGCGAAGGGCACGCCCAGCGCGCGCAGCCGCTCGATCGCGGCGGGCGCCTCGCCGACCACGAACTCGACCACCTCGCGGTCGTTGAGCCCCGCGCCCGCGACCATCGTGTCCTCGACATGGTTGTCGAACGTGTCGCCCGGTTCGAGCACCGCGGCGATGCCGCCCTGCGCCCAGGCAGTCGAGCCCGCGTTGAGCGCGCCCTTGGCGAGCACCGTCACCCGGCGGTCGCGCGCAAGGTTGAGCGCCGCGGTCAGCCCGGCCGCGCCCGAGCCGACGATCAGGACGTCGCTGCTACCCATTCAGAACTTGGGACCTGCGACCGCGGGGTTGCGCCCCTGCCTGGGCAGGTCGGCGAACAGGCTGGCGAGCACCGGATAGCGGGTGTCCTGCGTCGCGTAATCGCGCGCCGATTGCCCGGCGATGTTGTCGGTCTGGTCGGGATTGGCCTTGGCGGCGAGCAGCGCGCGGACGGTGGGGACGTTCCTTTGCTGCACCGCGCGGATCAGCGGCGTCTCGCCGGCCGAATTGGCGAGGTTGGGGTTCGCCTTGGCCGCGGCAAGGATCGGGATCATGTCCGCCTGGCTCAGCTGCGCGGCGAGCAGCATCGGGGTGTTGCCCTTGCCGTCGCGCAGGTTCGGGTCCGCCCCCTTTTGGAGGAGGTAGCGCAGGTAGGTGGCGTCGCCGCGCTTGATGACGATGTGGAGCGCGCCCTCGCCGGTGGTGACGTCGCGCGCATTGATCGGGGTGGCGCCGGGCTTGCCCAGGATCTGGAGCACGTCGTTGTTCTTGGCCTCGCGCACCGCGGACAGGAACTTGTACCCTTCGGACTGCTGCTGGGCGGCGACCGGCGCGGCGATCAGGGCTAGGGACAGAAGAAAGGGCTTGGGCGACATGGACACGGTTCCCAGATAGGCGGCGGATTGCTTGCGCAACGCAGGCTGACAGATCAAGGCTGGCGAGCGCATGAACAAGCTGTTTCTTCCCTGCGCGCTGGCGCTGGCCGGCTGCGGCGCGGCCCCGGCTGCCGCACCGCCGCTCGCGGGCGCGGCGATCGGCGGGCCGTTCGCGCTCACCGACCAGAACGGACGACCGCGCACCGATCGGGACTTCAACGGCCGGTGGCGGATCATGTATTTCGGCTACACCTTCTGCCCCGACGTCTGCCCGACCGAGATGGCGACCATCGCCGCCGCGTTGCGCAAGGTGGAGGCGACCGATCCGAAGCGCGCCGCGGCGATCGTCCCCGTGTTCGTCACCGTCGACCCCGCCCGCGACACCCCCGCGGTGCTCAAGCCCTTCGTCGCCGCGTTCCACCCGCGCACGGTTGGGCTGACCGGCAGCGCGGAGGCGATCGCCCGGATCGAGAAGGAGTATGCCGTCTACGCCAAGAAGGGCGCGACCTCGCCCGCCGGCGGCTACATGATGGATCACAGCCGGCAGGCGTATCTGATGGACCCGGCTGGCAAGCCGGTCGCGCTGTTGTCGCAGGATGAGGGGGCCGACGCGGTCGCGGCCGAGCTCAACCGGTGGGTGACCGCATGACCGCCTCTTTCTGGGAGCTGCCGATCGAGCGGCTCGACCGCGGCCAGTGGGAAGCGCTGTGCGACGGCTGCGGCAAGTGCTGCCTCCACAAGCTGGAGGACGAGGACACCGGCGAGTTGCACCCGACCAACGTCGCCTGCCGCCTGCTCGACCGGCGCACCGGCTTCTGCTCGGACTATCGCAACCGGCGGGCCTATGTGCCCGAATGCGTGCGGCTGACCGCGGGTAACGTGCGCGGGATCGAGTGGCTGCCCTCGACCTGCGCCTATCGCCTGCGCGCGGCGGGCGAGCCCTTGCCGGAGTGGCATTACCTCATCTCGGGTGACCGCGACGCGGTGCATCGCGCGGGCCAGTCGGTGAAGGGCTGGACGGTCAGCGAGGCCGATGTCGGCGAGGACCTGGAGGATTACCTGGTCGATCGGGAGCTGTGACGCTCAGCCCGCGTCTCGTTACCCCGGCAAAGGCCGGTGTCGCTCGCGGCTATGGGGTCGTCCGGGGGTACGGGCGATCCCAGCGTTCGCCGGGATGACGATGGACCCACCACCGATCGACATCCTCCGCCATCCTACCGCCCGGCGCATCCGGCTGTCGATCGATCCCGCCAGCGGGCGCGTCCGGCTGGTGCTGCCGCGCCGCGCCGCGCTGAAGCCCGCGCTCGCCTGGGCGGAGGGGAGGCGCGACTGGATCGCCGCCCAGCGTGCCGCCCTGCCGACACCGCAGCCCTATGCACCCGGGCTGACGTTGAGCGTCGCCGACGCGCCGGTCACGATCGTGCGAGACGAGCGCGCACGCCGCACGCTGATCCGCGACGGCGACCGGCTGCTGGTCGCCGGCCCGCCCGAAACGCTGCCTCGCCGTGTCGAGACGTGGCTGAAGCGCACCGCGCTCGACCTGCTCACCGCCGAAACCGCCGAGTTCGCGGGCAGGGCCGGTGTCACCGTCGCCACGGTCGGGGTCGGTGACCCACGCGGGCGCTGGGGCAGTTGCGCGTCGACCGGAGCGATCCGCTACAGCTGGCGGCTGCTGCTCGCGCCCGGCTGGGTGCGGCGGGCGACGGTGGCGCACGAGGTCGCGCACCGGGTCCACATGAACCACGGCGCCGCGTTCCACGCGCTGGTGGCGACGCTGCTGGAGGACGACCCCACCCCGGCGCGCGCGTGGCTGCGCACCCACGGGGCGGCACTTCACTGGGTCGGGCGATCGTCCTGAAGCAGACGCGACGGCGGCACCGCCGGCGCGGGTAGCGGCTGGCGCCCCGGCGGCTGGTCGCGCCGGTCGCGACCGGAGTCGCGCCCGCCATCGCGGCCGCCCTGCCGGTCCCCGTCGCGCCCGACCACCCGGTCGAGCAGGTCGTCGAGCCGGGTCGGCCGATCCTCGTCGTCCGCCGGCGGCACCTGCGCGTCCGGCGCGACACCCGGCTGTTCGGCGCCAGGCGCGATCGGCTGGCCGTCGACCGTCACCCCCTCGGTTTCGTTGCCGGGCTCGCCGAAATAGCTCTCCTCGTCGGGCTCCAGCTGCCATTCGGGGAGCGTGACCTGGGTCTGGAACTGCTCGATCGGGCGCTTGGCGATGGCAGGCTTCATGAACGCGGCCCACGCGCGCGCCGGCGCGGTACCGCCGTGAAGCCCGCGCACGGGCCGGGCATTGTCGCGCCCCATCCACACGCCCGTCGTCAGCCCCGACGAGAAGCCCATGAACCAGCCGTCCTTTTCCGACGTGGTGGTGCCGGTCTTGCCCGCCGCCGGCCGCCCGATCTGCGCCTGCCGGCCGGTGCCGGTGTTGACCGTGGTCTGGAGCAGGTCGATCATCTCGGCGGCGACATAGGGCGCGACCAGCACATGGCTGCGGTCGACCTCGTGGGTGTAGATCGTCTGCCCGTTGGCGGTGACACGGGTGATCCCGTACGGCGCGACCGCGACGCCGTTCGCCGCGACGCTGGCGAACGCGCGGGTCATGTCGATCAGCCGGACGTCAGACGTGCCGAGCACCATCGACGGGTGGGTGTTGACCGGGGTGGTGATCCCGAACCGGCGCGCCATGTCGGCCACCGTCTGGAACCCGACCTCCTGCCCCAGCTTCGCCGCAACCGTGTTGAGAGAATAGGCGAAGGCGGTGCGCAAGGACACCGGGCCGGAGTTGCGGCGCGAATCGTTGCGCGGGCTCCACCCGTCGATCGTCACCGGCTCGTCGACGATCGAATCCTCGGGCTTATGTCCCGCCTCCAGCGCGGCGAGGTAGACGAACAGCTTGAACGCCGATCCCGGCTGGCGCACCGCCTGGGTCGCGCGGTTGTAGATCGAGCTGACATAATCGGTGCCGCCGACCATCGCCCTGACCGCACCGTCGCGGTCGAGGCTGACCAGCGCCCCCTGCGCGCCGCCC
>Ga0325400_1000036_pt1 | contig 73421 bp, 55 predicted proteins | sample PopdelMetagenome_2_FD_205662 | JGI IMG/M metagenome (GOLD analysis project Ga0325400, IMG submission 205662) | Populus deltoides microbial communities from Bellville, Georgia, United States - Xylem-PdKOR-R1 | ecosystem: Host-associated > Plants > Phyllosphere > Stem > Wood/Secondary xylem... | reverse complement strand
CGTTGAGCGCCGGGGAGTCGCGGATGTCGTCGGAGTCGGGCTTGAACGCCGCCCCCAGGACGGCGATCCGCTTGCCCAGCAGCGAGCCGTCGCAGACCTCGCGGGCCAGCTCGACCATCCGGATCCGCCGGCGCATGTTGATGTTGTCCACCTCGCGCAGGAAGGTCAACGCCTGGTCCGCCCCCAGCTCCCCGGCCCGGGCCATGAACGCGCGGATGTCCTTGGGCAGGCAGCCCCCGCCGAAGCCGAGCCCGGCGTTGAGGAACTTGCGGCCGATCCGGTCGTCGTAGCCGATCGCGTCGGCCAGCTGCTTGACGTCGGCGCCGGTGGCCTCGCACAGCTCGGCCATCGCGTTGATGAACGAGATCTTGGTGGCCAGGAAGGAGTTCGCCGCGGTCTTCACCATCTCGGCGGTCGCGTAGTCGGTGACCACCTGCGGGGTCCCGTCGGCGACGATCGCGGCGTACACCTCGTCCAGCAGCGCCCGGGCGGTGTCGCCGTCGGCACCCGCGGGCAGGCCGTAGACCAACCGGTCGGGGTGCAGCGTGTCCTGCACGGCGAAGCCCTCCCGCAGGAACTCCGGGTTCCACGCCAGCAGCGCCCCGGGCACCTTGCCGGTGACCAGCTCGGCCAGCCGCGCCGCCGTCCCCACCGGGACGGTGGACTTGCCGACCACCAGCTCACCGGGGGCCAGGACCTCCAGCAGCGACTCGGTCGCGGACTCCACGTAGCGCAGGTCCGCGGCGTACTCCCCGCGCTTCTGCGGCGTGCCCACGCACACGAAGTGCACCTGCGACCCGGCCGCGTCGGCCATCGACGAGGAGAACCGCAGCCGGCCCGAGGCCAGCGAGGAGCCCAGCAGCTCCTCGAACCCCGGCTCGTGGAACGGCGCCCGCCCCGAGGCCAGCAGCTCGGCCTTCGGGACGTCGACCTCGATCCCGGTCACGTCGTGGCCCAGCTGCGCCATCGAGGCCGCGTGCACCGCACCCAGGTACCCGCACCCGATCACCGAGATCTTCATGTCGTCCCCACCCGTCGACGGACCGTCGGGGACCGATCCTGTCAGGCGCCCGGCAGGCGCCGGTCCTGTGCGGGGCTGCCGACGTCGTCCGTGCGACGCAGCTCACGCCCGGCCGGGAAGACCAGGCGGGGGGCGCAGCCGACCAGGACGGCGACCAGGACGCCGAGCGCGGTGAGCGCCTCGGCGCTCTCCTCCACCAGCACGAAGGACGCGGTCAGCGCACTGCCGTGGCCCCACGCGGCCTCCGCAACCGCCGAAGGGACGGTCAGCCCACCGGCGGCGACCCCGTAGGCGGCCAGCCAGCGCAGCACCCGGCGCCGGTCGCGACGTTCCTCCCGGCTCAGCCAGAACAGCCCGGCCAGGACGACGGCGCCCACCAGCGCCGATCCGACCAGCGTGCGGAGGGGGTGGGCGTAGCCGTCGACGGCCTCCAGCACCGCCTTGTGCACCGTGCTGCCGGCCTTCACCAGCGCAGCCAGGGCGCACAGCAGCGCCACCGCGGTCCACCAGGAACGCCGTCGGGGCAACCGGACGGCGCCGGCCGCCGCCGCGACCGCCGCCAGCACGAACACCGTCGCGATCAGCAGCCGGGGCAGGGAGAACGGGAGCTCCATCGACAGCGGGTGGCTGATGGTGCGCGGCGCGCCGAGCACGCGCAGGCCGTAGCCCAGCAGCTCGGCGCCGACCAGCAGGACGGCGGCCACCCGGGCCCACGGGGGCACCGGCACCTGCCAGCGTCCCGCGGGCCTCGAGGTGTGCAGCAGGCTCCCGGTCACCCGGTCTGCCTACCGGTCAGGGACGCCCCGTGCGCACAGGCTCACCGTGCGTGCACCCGTGTGGGTGACCGGCGCGTCCCACCCGCCTCAGGAGGTCAGCGCGCGGGCGACCCGACCGACCGGCTCGGGGGCCTCGATCGCGTCCAGCGCGCGCCGCAGGATCGAGCTGGACGTGTGCATCGTGTACGGGAAGTAGTGCACGCGGACGCCGAGGGCACCGAAGTCGGCCTCGAGCCGGTCGCCCTTCTCCGTGCCGCGCCAGTCATCGCCCTTGAAGATGACGTCGAACCCGCCGACCTGGCGCCAGGTCTCGACCTTGTCCGGGACGACCTCGGCGTGCACCTGGTCGACGAAGCGCAGCGCCCCGACGATCTCCATGCGCTCGGCGAGCGGGATCACCGGCAGCCGGCCCTTGGTCTGCTCCAGCACCTCGTCGGCGACGACCCCGGCGATGAGGTGGTCGCAGTGCTCGGACGCGTGCCGCAGCACGTTGAGGTGGCCGATGTGGAACAGGTCGTAGGCGCCGGGCGCGTACCCGATGACGGGCAAGGGATCCTCCAGGGCTTCGGGTGGAGCGGGGACAGCGTAGGCGACGACGACCACTCTGCGTAGTGCTCAGTGGTCCTGCGCGACAGGTCACCCGGAAGAGTTGCCTGCTCAGCAGACGGACGCGGTCACGGCACGACCACCGAGAGTGAGGCGGAGTCTGGCACCATCGACGCGGGCGCGGGGAGTCCTCTCCCCCGATCGGGTGGCCGGCTCCTGCACGAGGGGGTCCACGGACGGCTTCCCGCCGTAGGTTCCTGAACTGGACGTGGCCACCGGGTCACGGGGAGTCGACCGTCACGGAGGACCGAGGGTGGAGCTGCGCGAGTACGTCGCGGTGGTGGGACGGCGCTGGCGCTGGCTGGCGGCCTGCCTGCTCGCCTGCCTGCTGGTCGCCCTGGCCGCCGCCGTGCTTAGTCCGAGGACGTGGACGGCGCAGACGCAGGTCTTCGTCTCCAGCACCACCGAGAGCACCAGCCCCCAGTTCCTCCAGCAGCGGGTGAAGAGCTACCCCGACGTCGCCAGCAGTGCCGAGGTGCTCGACCCGGTCCGCGACACCCTGGGCCTGGACATGTCCCTGGCCACGCTGCGCGCCGCTGTCGACGCCGAGAACCCGGTGGACACCTCCCAGATCAACATCTCGGTCACCGTCGGCGACGCGCAGCAGGCCGCCGACATCGCCGACGCCGTCGCCGAGGAGTTCAGCTCCGCCGTCGAGCGGCTGGAGACCACCGGCTCGGGCAGCAGCCCGGTCACCCTGACCGTCACCAACCCGGCCGCCGTCCCGACCTCCCCGACCAGCCCGCAGATCCCGCTGCTGGTGGCCCTCGGCCTGGTCTGCGGCCTGGGCCTCGGCGTCGCCGCGGCGGTCGTCCGCGACCGCTGGGACACCCGGGTGTGGACGCCGGACGACGTCCGCGCCGCCTGGGGAGCCACCGTCCCCGACGTGCTGTCCACCCGCGGCCGGCGGGAGCCGACCGACCGCGCGGCCCAGGTGCTGGCCCGCCGCATCGAGCGGCGTGCCCAGAACGGCCCCGTCCGTGTCCTCATCGCCGCCCCGACCGACCGCGGCACGGCGGCCGTGGCCGAGCTGACCACCGACCTGACCGACGTGCTGACCCGCCGCGGGCTGCTCGTCGAGGGTGTCGACCAGCCCGCGCCCGCCCGCGAGCAGTCCACCGAACCGGCCGAGGGCGACCAGGCTCCGGCCCCGCGCCGCGCCGACGTCGTCTTCACCTCGCTGCACGCCGACGCTGCACTCAGCACGTGGCGCGCCGAGGTGGCCGGCAGCGACGGCGTCGTCGTCGTGTGCCCGCCCGGGTCCGCCGACCGCGTGGACGTCTTCGAGCTCGGCCAGCTGCTGGACGGCGTCGAGGCCGTGGTGGTCGGCGTGGTCTTCGCCGCGCCGACCCGCAAGGGCCGAGGGCGCAGCGACGCGGCCGACGCACCCGTGGCCGTGGCCGCGGCGTCGGTCCCCGCCCGGCCCTCGGTCACCCGCCGTCCCCCGGTGGAGAACGGGTGGGCCCGGCTGACCTCCCCGACCGCCGTCGAGGACACCGGTGACGACGAGCCCGTCCGCCCCGGTCGGCCCGCCGGCCGCGCCGAGGTCGCCCCGCTGCGCAGCAACCGCGTGGCCGGGTCCTCACGCCGGGTGCCGGCCCAGTCCTCGCGGCGGGGCAGCAACCGGGTCACCGTCCGCATCCCGCCCTCCGACAGCTGGTGAGCCTCGCCCCGTCGCTGCTCGCCCGGCCGCGGGCAGCCGTGCTGGTCCCGGTCGTCCTCGTGGTGGCCGGGACCGTGCCGTGGCGTCGGGGTGACGTGTTCTCCGGCGGCGTCGACCCGGTCGTCGCCGCCAAGGCGCTGGTCAGCCTCGTCGCGCTGGGCCTGGCGTTCCTGCTCGACCGGCGCACGCGCTCCGGTCGTCGGGTGGGCACCGGATCGCTGGCCGCGCTCGCCGTGCTGCTCGCCGCCTCGGTGCTCGGCGCGCTCGGCCACGGCACGCTGGTGCCCTCGGTCGTCGTCGCCGTCCGGGTCGCGATCCTGGCCGTCACCGTGCGCCTGCTGTTCCGGGCCGTCGGCCCCGCCGTCCTGCTCTCCGCCGTCGTCTGGGCCTGCGGCGTCGTCGGCGGCACGGCGGCGGTGACCGGTCTGCCGACGCTCGCCACCGGCCGGCTCTTCGGCGGCATCCCGCCCTCGAGCCCCAACGAGATCGCGCTGCTGGCCGGGGTGGTGGCCCTCGGTGCGGCCTGGCCGACCCTGCTCGGCCGCGGCACCCCCAAGCAGGCCGTGGTCTTCCTGGGCGCGATGGGCGTGCTGTGGCTGACCGGGTCGCGCACCTCGCTGGCCGTGCTGCTGCTGGCACTGGCCATCGGGGCGCTGCGGCTGCGCCGGCCCCAGGTCGGCCTCGTCGTCGGCGGCGGGCTGGCGGTCACCGTCGGGGCCCTGGTGGTGGCCTCGACCAGCGCGGTGGCCTCCTTCGCCGACCGCACCGACGCCTCGGGCAACAGCACGTTGGACTCCCGGTTCATCGCCTGGGACGCCGCCCTGGACTTCGCCGCCTCGGCGTGGCAGTGGGCCTTCGGCGCCGGGTTGTCGGTCAAGCTCATCCCGGTCGCCGGGCAGTGGTGGAACGAGCAGCTGCTCGACAGCAGCTGGGTCTCGGTCTTCGTGCAGGCCGGCCTGGTCGGCACCCTCGTCGCCGCCGGCTGGGTCGTCGGGGCCTTCCGCGGCCTGCGCCGACTGCCGGCGACGCTGCGGCCGCTGGCCGTCACCCTGCTGGTCTTCGTCGTGGCCCGCAGCATCCTGGAGAGCGGCCTGTTCGACGCCACTCCGGCACTGGTGGTGCTGCTCGCCGTCTCCTTCGCCGGCGAACGCGGCACCCAGGAGACGCCGCCCGTGTGGGCGACACCCTTCGCGTCGGCCCGCACGGGCTGACCGTCAGGCCGCGGCGGCCACCCGGGCCCGCGGCACCAGCACCCGCCACCGGACGGCGGCCGCGGCCGCCACCGGGCCGGCGGCCAGCACGGCCGGCGCCCACCCCGCCGCCGAGGGCCGGGCCAGCACCAGCACCAGCACGCCGACGAGCGCCGCCATCTCCACGACCCGCCAGCCGAGGACAGCGCGCTGGGCGCCGTGCACCGACGCCAGACCGGCGTAGGGCAGCAGGAGGGCACCGGTCACCGCGTAGGCCCCCCACCCCGCGACCGCCTCGACCGGCACCTGGTAGTCCCCGCCCGACAGCAGCGGGCCCAGCCAGGGCAGCAGCGCGACGGTGACCAGCACCGCGAGCGCGATGCCGACCGCGGCGGCGCCCGCTGCCAGGTCGGCCCGCCGCAACAGCTCGGCGGCCGGGCGGTGCCGAGCGCCGGCGAACCAGGGCAGCAGGAAGGAGCCGACGCCGGCGACGAGCACCAAGGTGGGGGCGGTGACCACGCGTGCGGCCTCCACCGGTCCGTAGGCCGCGGCCCCTGCCGCACCGATCACGGCCAGCCGCAGCAGCGTCAGCGTGGCCGGGCGGACGGTCTGCCCGGCGGCGCGCCAGACCCCGAAGCCGAGCACCTCGCGCACCTGCGGACCGCGCCACGGGCCCCCGGGGCGTTCCCCGCGGGGCAGCAGCACCAGCGCGACGGCGCAGGACACGGCCTGGCCGACCGCGAGGGCGAGGAACACGTCGGCCACCACGAGCGGCCGGCCGGCGGCGAGCAGCACCAGGACCCCCAGGGAGACCACGGCGCCCGAGAGGTCGACGGCGGGGAGCCGCCAGTACCGCCCGGTGGCCATGAGCAGCCGGCGCAGCAGGTCCTCCAGCACGAACGCCACGGTCGCCAGGCCCACCCAGACCCCGGTCGCTGCCGTCCCCCACCCCGTGCCGAGCACGAGCAGGAGGCCGACGGCGCCGGTGCCGATGGCCACCGCGACGCCGAGCACGTGCAACGCCGCGCGGACGCCCGCGGCGTGCCGGTCCAGGACGACGAGGGAGTCCCCCACCAGTCCGCTGGAGACCGCGGTGGCGAGCACGATCGCGCCGTAGACCAGCGAGAAGCCGGCCAGTCCCGCGGCACCGAGCTCCCGCGCGGCCGCGACCTGAAGGACCAGGCCGGAGACGGCGAGCGTGCCCTGCCCCACGAGGGCACCGACCAGGCGCGCCCGGCCCGCGCGAGGACGGGCCGGGGGCGCCTGGTCGGCCGGGACGTCGGTCTGCACGGACCCCACGGAAGCACGAGGGACCGACGGCGTGGCCCCGGCGCGCGGCAGCGGGCCGGAGCCGGTGCTGCCGGTCACGCCACGGCGGTGACCGTCAGCGGGCCGAACCGGACGGCGGTGGCAGCGGTGGCCGAACCCGACAGGTAGGCCGACAGCCCCACCCCGCCCGGCGCCTGCAGCGCCGCGGAGTCGTCGGTCCGGGTCACCGACGGCGTCGCCGGGCGGTCGGTGCCGGCGGCCCACACGGTCGCGGCGACCGTGGTGGTGCCGGTCCCGGTGACCTGCAGGTCGACGGCCAGCGGGGCGCCCGGGACGTAGCCGGTGGCCACGACGACCTCCGTGCCGAGCAGCGACTCGCTGCTGGAGCCCGTCAGCTCGGTGACGGCGGCCCGCACGGTTCCGTCGGTGAGGAAACGCAGCCGCAGCCGGTACTCCAGGTTGGTCCCCACCCGTCGGCCGGTGACGTAGGCGGAGGTGCCGCCGCCGGTGGGCGTCGTCGTGGCCGTCACGGTGGTGCCCAGGGACGCACCGGTGGTCGACACGTCGCCGAGGTAGGCGGCGGTGAGGTTGCCCGGTGCCGACAGCGCGAGCTGGGCGTACCCGTCGGCGACGGTCAGCCGGGACGTGCCGTTGGCCGGGGTCCAGGTGCCGCCGACGTCGGCGGCGCCCAGGCCGGCCGTGCTGGACCGGGCGAACTGGTCGGAGGCGAGCACCCACACGGCCGGGCGGGTCACCACCACGTCGCGGGTGGTGGTCCCGACCGCGCCGCGGTCGTCGGTCACGGTGAGCGTCACCCGGTAGGTGCCGGGCGCGTCGTACGCGTGGCCGACCTGGGCGCCCGTGGCTGTGCCGCCGTCCCCGAGGTCCCAGGTCCACGAGGTGACGTGGCCGTCGGCATCGATGGACCCGCCGGCGTCGAGGGCGACCGAGAGGTCCGTCGCGGTCGCGGCGATCGCGGCCACCGGGGCCTGGTTGGGCAGTGCGGCCCGCCGGTGGGCGGCCACGGCGTCGGCGCCCAGCACGGTCGGGTAGACCGCGACCGCGTCGACGGAGCCGACCAGGTCGGTGCGGCCGGCGCCGGGCCAGGCGGTCAGCGGTCCGCCGCCGACCTGCCAGTACCCGTTGTAGTTGCTGGCCGAGGTGACCCCGGCGTTGGCCGCGACCTGGGTGCCGTCGACCCACAGCGTCATCCCGCCGACGCCGAGGGTGGCCACCACGTGGTGCCAGGAGCCGTCGTTCAACCCGGCCGCGCTGGACACGGTGCGCCGGGAGCCGGAGGTGACGCCGAAGGAGAGGCGGCCGGCGCCGTCGAGGTAGAGCTGCCGGTCGTAGGTGGAGTTCGACCCGCTCGAGGAGTTGCCGAAGCCGGCCAGCCGCCCACCGCCGGTGGAGGTGGTGGAGAACCACAGCTCGAGGGAGAACGTCGAGGGCGCAGGCTTCGCCCCGGCCGAGGCACCGGCGACCATCCGCGAGGACGAGGTGCCGTCCAGCCGGAAGGAACCGCTGGCGTCGTCGGCGACCGCGCCGCTGGTCTGCGACCGGACCGCCGCGGGCACGGTCAGCGGCGCCCGGCCGGTGGCGTCGGGGCTGGTCCCGCCGGTGACGGTGCCCAGCGGCCAGGCGCTGGTGGCGCCGTCGGCGACCACGCGCTCGGTGTAGGCCGAGGGCAGCGGCTCCGCGCTGACCGTGCCCGAGGTGGCCGGGCTGGTGACCGCGTTGCCGGTCGCGTCGACGGCACGCACCACGTAGGAGTGCGTGGACGACGGCGCCTGGCGGCGGTCGACCAGGGTGACCGTCTGGGGCTTGAAGAACAGCGAGTCCACCGACCGGCTGGCGACCGGGGTGGCGCCGCCGTCGCGGTACAGCTCGTAGGTGAGGAACCGGTCGTCACGGTCGGACGTGGTGGTGACCGAGACGGAGAGGGCGCCGGCGCCGGCGTCCGCCACGGTGGGGGTGGTCAGGCTGCCCGCGGCCGGGCCGACCTTGTTCGGTGCCAGCGACCGGACCGCGAAGCGGACCAGCCCCTGCTGTCCGGTGCCGTTGACGCGGGGGAACTCGCCGCCGAAGGCGACGTACTGGGCGGTGCCGGTGACGCTCCAGCCGGCCTGGCCCTGGCCGGTGACCGTGCCGGGGGTCAGCTGCGGGTACCAGTCCATGACCGAGGGGGCCGGGGCGCCGCGGAAGTTCGTGTTGCCCCAGGTGGAGTTGCCGACGGTGCCGCCGACGGCCTGCGAGTAGGCCAGGCCGAAGCGGCTGACCCGCGGGGTGACCTCGGGGAACCCGCCGATGTTGCTGCACACGTGGGTGTGGCCGGACAGGTAGACCGCCCCGCCCATGGGGAAGGTGGAGTACGTGTCGCCGCGGCAGTCGGCGTCCCAGATGACCGCCCCGCCGTCGGCCTGCACGGCGACGACGCCCTCGACGTTGCCCGGACCGCCGTAGTCGTAGGCGCTCACCCACACCGTGGTGCCGTCGGTCGTCAGGCTGGTGACGCCGCTGTCGTCGCCCTGGTTGGTCATCCGCTGCCCGAGCGCGAAGGGTCGGACCGCGCCGGTGACCGGGTCGACGGCGGCCACGCCGCTGGTCGCGGTGCCGTTGACCGAGCCGAAGCGGCCGCCGACGACGACCTGCCCGGCCGTCAGCGCCAAGGAGCTCACCCCGGCGCCGGCGGCGGTGCTGCCGTCGCGGTTGCGGCCCACCCCGGTGGACGGCGCCCAGGGCAGCAGCTGGCCGGCGGTGGAGAAGGCGGCCAACCGGAGCCGCTCGACGCTGCCGACCGCGTTGAAGTCGCCCCCCACGTAGACGGTGTCGCCGGTGACCGCGACGGCCCGCACGGAGGCGGTGACGGCCGGGGCGAACCCGGGGACCAGGGCACCGGTGACCGGGTCGAACGCCGCGATCCGCTTGCGGGTCACGCCGTTGGCCGCGGTGAAGTCCCCGCCGACGTAGATGCGGGAGCCGTCGGGGGCGGCGGTGACGGTGAGGGCCTGCCCGTTCAGCGTGGGCGCCCAGCCGGGCACCAGCACACCGGTACGGATGTCGTAGGCGAGCAGGTTGGACCGCGGGACGAGGTCGGTGCCCACCGGTGCGCCGGCGGGCCGGGCGTTGGCGAACCGTCCCGCGACGTAGACGGTGTTCCCGATGACGGTCTGCGACCACACGACGCCGTCCACCTGCACGGTGGGCAGGGCATCGGCGGAGACCGTGGTGGTCTGGCCGGTCGACCCGGCCGGGGTGGTGCCCTCGGCCCGGGCGGGCGCGGCGGCCACCGTGGCGGCGACCAGGCCGACCAGCAGGGCGACCAGGAACCGGACCGGGCGGCCGGGGAGCTCGGCAGTGCGCATCGGGGGTCTCACCGTTCACGAGGAGTGCGGGGTCGAGTGCGGCCCCGGGACGAGCGTGGCCCCCGACGGTCACTGTGGGTAGTACTCGTCGGGGGGACGGGACTCGACCGGGTGACACCGCCGCGGGTGGTCCCGGCCGTCGGTCACCCCCCGTGACGGCGCCGGATGGCCGGACGGGCCGTACCGCCGGTGGCGGTACGGCCCGTCGGTCGTGCTGTCGTGCCGTCGAGCTCAGCTCACGGCACGTCGGTGACGGTCAGGGCACCGAAGCGGGCCACGGTGCCACTGGTCGCCGACCCGGACAGGTAGGCCGTCAGGCCCACCGACCCGGCCGCCTGCAGCGTGCCGGTGGTGTCGGTCCGGGTGATCATCGGCGAGGTCGGGGCGGCGGCGCCGTCGGCCCAGACCGAACCGGTGATCGTCGTCGTCCCCGTGCCGGTGACCTGGAGGGACACCTGGAGCACCTGGCCGGCGGTGTACCGACCCGGCAGCGTGACCTCGCTGCCCAGCACGGTCTCCGTGGCCGAGCCCGCGAGGCGGGTGACGGCCAGGCCGACGGCGCCGTTGGCCTGGTAGCGCAGCCGCAGGCGGTACTCCTGGTTCAGCGCGACCCGACGGCCGACGACCCACACCGACGTGCCACCGCCGGTCACCGCGCCCGAGAGGGACACCGAGGTGCGGAGGTCCACCGCGGTGGCCGACACACCCTGCAGGTAGGCACCCGTCTGGTTGGTCGGGCTGGTCATCGCCAGCTGCGCCGAACCCGGGGTCACCGACAGGCGTGCTGCGCCGTAGGTGGCCACCCAGTTCCCGCCGAGGTCGGCGGTGCCGAGGCCACCGTTGACGGTGCGGCCGAAGGCGTCCGACGCCCGCACGGTCGGCGAGGCCGGGGCCACGGTGACGTCGCGGGTGGTGGAGCCGGTGGCCCCGCCGTCGTCGGTCACGGTCAGCGTCACGGTGTACGTGCCCGGCGTCGCGTAGGTGTGCGACGCCGTGGACCCGGTGGCCGTGCCGCCGTCGCCGAAGGTCCACGCCCACGAGGCGACGGTGCCGTCGGGGTCGGTGGACGCCCGTCCGTCGACGGCCACCGTCAGGGCGCTGCCCGAGACGGCGATGCCGGCCGACGGCGCCCGGTTCGGCGGGTCGGTGGCCACGACGTCGCGGGTGGCCGTCGACGTCGCACCCTTGTCGTCGGTCACCGTGAGGGTCACCGTGTAGGTGCCCGCCGTGGCGTAGGCGTGCGTCGCCGTCGAGCCGGTGGCGGTGGCCCCGTCGCCGAAGGCCCACGCCCAGGACGCGATCGAGCCGTCGGTGTCGGCCGAGCTGCGCCCGTCGACGGAGACCGTGCGGTCGCTCATGGCCGTGGTCAGGGCCGCGGTCGGCGCGACGTTGGCGGGCGGGGCCGGGGCCACGGTGACCTCGGTCGTCGTGGTCCCGGTCGCGCCGTCGTCGTCGGTGACGGTCAACCGCACGGTGTAGGTGCCGCCGGCGGTGTAGGTGTGCGTGGTCTGCGCACCCGTGCCGGTGGTGCCGTCACCGAAGTCCCAGGCGTAGCCGGCGACCGTGCCGTCGGCGTCCGTGGAGCCCTGCCCGTCCAGGGAGACGACCAGGTCGGCCGTCGCCTTCGCGATCGCGGCGGTGGGCGCCTGGTTGGGCCGGGCCACGACCACGTTCTGGGTCGTCGTCGCCGTCGCGCCGTCGTCGTCGGTCACCGTCAGCCGGACGGCGTAGCTGCCGTCGTCGGTGTAGGTGTGCGTGGCGGTCTGCCCCGACTGGGTGCTGCCGTCGCCGAACTCCCACGCCCAGGACGCGATGGTGCCGTCGCTGTCGGTGGAACCGGAGGCGTCCACGGCCACCCCGAGCCCGTCCGTGGTCGCCGTGAAGGCGGCCGTGGGGGCGCGGTTCGGCGGCGGGGCCACCGTGGTGACCGTCTGGGTCGACGTCGAGGTCTGACCCTTGGAGTCGGTGACGGTCAGCGTGACCTCGTGGTCGCCGGCGGTGTCGTACCGGTGCGTCACCGGGGTGCCCGTCGAGCTGCTGCCGTCGCCGAAGTCCCACGTGTAGGTTGCGATGGGGCCCTCGACGTCGGAAGAGGTCGAGGCGTCGAAGGTCGCGCTCATCCCGTCGACGGTCGCGGTGTACCGGGCCACCGGGGTGGCGTCGGGGCCGAGACCGGAGGCGGAGAAGTGCGCTGCCACCTCGGTGGCGGGCAGGACCCGGTCGTAGACCGCGACCTCGTCGATGGTCGCGTTGACGTAGGGGTCACCGGACCAGCTGTTGTCGCCACCCACCCGCCAGTAACCGGCGTAGTCCTGCGCACCGGTGTTGGCGTTGGTGCCCACCAGGTTGCCGTCGACGTAGAGCTTCATGCCGTCGGCGCCCATGGTGGCGGTCACCTGGTGCCACTTGCCGTCGTTGTAGGCGGCGGGGCTGGTGATGGTGTTGGTCTGGCCGGTCCACGCACCGAAGGTCAGCTGACCCGACGGCTCGAGGTAGACGTGGCGGTCGTAGCCGCCGCTGCCACCGGTCTGGTTGGTCCCGAAGCCGATGAGCTTCCCGCCCCGGGTCGTGGTCGTCTGGAACCACAGCTCGGTGGTGAAGGTGAGCGGGTTGTTCACCTGCGTGCGGGAGTACAGCCCGTCGTCCACACCGTCGAAGGACACCGCGGTGTTGCCGGAGGTCCCGGTCAGCGGCGGGCCGGCGACCGCGAGGGTCGGGTTGCCGGTGTAGGTGCCCCGGCCGCCCGCCGGGGCGGAACCGGCGGCCGCGGTGGAGCCGGCCGCGTCGTCCATCCGCCAGAACAGCTGCGGGTTGGAGTCGTAGACGGCGGCGCCGTAGGCGTCGGCCGGCTTCGTCGGGGTGGAGGATGCCTGGCCCGCGGCGGTCCAGTGCGCCGCCACCTGCTGCGGGGTCAGCACCTTGTCGAAGACGGAGAACTCGTCGACGAGGCCGTCCAGGGAGGCGGTGTTGGCACCGCCCCAGATGTTGTCGCTGCCCACGCGCCAGTAGCCGTCGTAGGCGTCGACCGAGCTGCCGGGGCCGGAGCCGACGAGCTGGCCGTCGACGTAGAGGGCCATGCCGTTCTGGCCGAAGGTGGCCACGACCTGGTGCCAGTCGCCGTCGTTGTAGGCGCGGGGGGTGTCGATGACCTGCTCACCGGGGCCCCAGACGCCGAAGCGCAGGCGGCCGTCGCTGAACATGTAGACGAACCGGTCGTAGTTGTTGCTCCACTGGTCCTGGGTGCTGCCGTAGCCGACGATGCGGCCGCCCTGGGTGGAGGTGGTGCTGAACCACGACTCGACCGAGAAGGTCGACGGGCTGTCCGACCGGTTGGCCGCCACGACGTAGCCGCCGCGGTTGTCCAGGTCGGCGGCGGTGCCGCCGGTGACGCCGACCAGCGGGACGCCGGCCTGGCCGCGGACGACGTCGCCGCGGTAGGATCCGCTGTTGCCGTTGCCGGAGAGGTCGGCGGCGGTGTCCTGACCGGCGGACTCGCCGAGCCGCCAGAACAGGCTGGGCTCGTCGGCGACGACCGCGGCGCCGTAGGCGTCGGCCGGGGCCGGCGCCGTGGTCAGCGTGCGACCGGTGGCGGTGTAGTGGTCACGGACCTGCGCGGTGGTCAGCGCGGTCGGGTAGACCGCGGCCTGGGCCAGCTGGCCGCTGAAGTCCGAGCGGTCGGCCCAGCCACCGAGGTTGCCGGAGCCGAGCTGCCACCAGCCGGTGTAGTCCTGGCCGGCGGTGACCCGCCGGTCGGTGCCGATCTTGACACCGTCCACGTAGAGGACCTGGCCCTCGGGCGACAGCTCGGCCACCGCGTGGTGCCACTGGCCGTCGTTGACCGCCTGGCCGGTGCGGATGGTCTCGGTGGCGCCGGTGTAGACGCCGAAGACCAGGCGCCCGCTGCCGTCCAGGTACAGGTGACGGTCGTAGGACCCGTTGCCGCCGGTGTTGGAGTTGCCATAGCCGGCCAGCCGGCCCGAGGGCGACGTGGTGTTGAACCACAGCTCCAGGCTGAAGGTGTTCGGTGCCTGCTGGGCCGCACCCGAGGAACCCGCGGTGCCGCGGGCCCCGCCGGTGCCGTCACCGGTCAGCGAGGTCGTCGCCGTCGGCGAGCCGTCGGACTGCACCAGGCCACCGGCCGTGGTGACGTCGTTGAGCCCCACGTAGTCGTAGGTCGTGGTGCCGGTGACGCTCTCCAGCGGCCAGTAGCCCGTGGCGCCGTCGGCCAGCACGCGCTGGGAGTAGGCCGGCAGGGTCGCCGACGAGGCCCGCACGGTGGCGCTGCCCCGGGTGACGCTGTTGCCGTCGGGGTCGACCACGGTGACGCGGTAGGTGTAGCTGGTGCCCGCCTTCACGTCGCGGTCGACGAAGCCCAGGGTCGGACGGGTCCACCAGGCCGAGGCCGCGGTGGTCTCGTAGACCGGGGTGGCCGGCTTGTCCGAGCGGACGACGCGGTAGGTCAGGTTGGCGTTGTCGGCGTCGTAGGCCGAGGTCCAGGTGACCCGGACCGAGCCCGCGGCCACCGAGAGGGCGGTCGGGGTGATGCCCGCGTCGGAGACCGGGCCGATCTTCTTCGGGGCGACCGACGGTATGGCGTAGCGCACCAGACCCTGCTGGGCGGTGCCGCTGGCGCGGGTGAACTCACCACCGTAGACCAGGTAGTTGCCGGCTGCGGTGACGTCCCAACCGGCCTGGTAGGAGCCGGAGATGGAGCCCACGTTCAGGTCGGGGTACCAGTGCAGCAGCTGGGGGGCAGGGCGGCCGGCCCAGGTCCAGCGGTTGGTGCCCTGGGGGGTCAGGGAGACCGCGGTGGCGTACTTGCTGACCCGCGGGTCCTGCTCGGGGTACCCGCCGATGGCCTCGCAGGTGTGCGGGTGACCGGCCATGTACAGCGCACCGTTGAACGGGACGCTGGAGTAGGTGTCACCGTGGCAGTCGTTGACCCACTGCAGGGTGCCGCCGTCCGCGGTGGCCGCGAAGGAGCCCTCGAGGTTGCCGGGCCCGTAGTAGTCGTAGGCGGTCCCGTAGACGTTCGTGCCGTCGGTGGACAGGCTGTAGATGGCGGAGTTGATGCCCTGGTTGGTGATCAGGGTGCCCATCTCGAACGGCCGGGACGCACCGGTCGCGGCGTCGAGGGCGCCGACGCCGGAGGCCGCGTTGCCGTTCAGGGTGTAGAAGTGCCCGGCGACGACGACCTGGGCGCCACCGTTGGTCAGCACCAGCGACTTGACCTCGTTGGTGGTCTGCGCGTTGCGGGTCGGGTTGTTCGGCAGGCTGTTGCCGTTGGTCGGGCCGACGCCGGGCACGGGGGCCCAGGGCAGCAGCGCGCCGGCCGGGGTGACCGCGGCCAGCCGGCTGCGGCTCACGCCGCCGACGGCGGTGACGGTGCCGCCGAAGTAGACCGCCGAGCTGGTCACGCCGATGGCCTTCACGACACCGGACACGCTGGGCGCGAAGGAGGTCAGCGCGCCGGTGGCGGTGTCGAAGGCCGCGATGCGGTTGCGCGTGGTCGAGCCGACCCGGGTGAACTCACCGCCCACGTACAGGGTCTTGCCGTCGGGGCTCGCGGCCAGGCTGTAGGCCTGGGCGTTGAGGTTCGGGTTGAACGAGGAGACCAGCACCCCGGTGTCGAGGTCGTAGGCGAGCAGGTTGTTCCGCGACACCTCGTTGCTGCCGGCGGGCGAGCCTGCCGGACGCGCGGTGCTGAAGCGGCCGGCCACGTACACGGTGTTGCCGACGACCACCTGGTCCCATGCGACGCCGTTGATCTGGGCGGTGGGCAGCGCGTCCGCGGTGACCGTGGTCGGCGGGGTGTAGCCGCTCGCGTCGGCCACCGGTGCCGTGTCGGCGCGTGCCGGGGTCGGTGCACCGGCGAGCACGCCGATCGACAGGGCCGCGGCCAGCAGACCGGCGGCAGTGGCGCGGAACGCGCCGGGGAATGCAGACGTGCGCATGGGTCTCTCGATCTCGCTGGCCGGCATGCCCCCAGGCGCCCGGCATCGGGTTATGACTCTGCGTGGTGTTTGAAGCCGGCACCAGAGGGAATCCGCCCTCGTTCGGGTGAATTCGCTCGTGTCGGAGCGGTTGCGCGCCTGCCTGGTCGCGCTGCGTGACCCCGGGTACCGGTGGTATCGGGTTCTCGCAGGTCGGCCAGGCGTGTCTCAGACCCGGTGGGTCACGACACCGCGCCCCTCCACACGAGGTACGGAGCGCCGGCCTGGTAGCCGATCTGGACCGTCACGTCGCCGCGCTCGGACTCGGGGACGTAGAAGACGTAACTCCCCGTGACCGAGTCGCCCGGGTCGACCGTCCCCCGTAGCGGGTTCGCCTGCGGGTCGTCCAGCAGCGTCGCCGGGGTCATGTCCTCGCCGGTGTAGGCCTCGGCCGCGACCGCGTCGAACGAGACCGGGGCGTCGGTGCCGTTGGTGAGCTCCACGGTGACGAGCAGGGACGGGCCGTCGATGTTGCCGACTCCCTCACCGGTGCCCTGGACGGCGTCGATCGAGACCAGCCGGCCGGTGACGCCGTCGCCGACCGCGGCCGGGTCGGTGAGACCGACCGCGGACAGGGTCGGCGGCAGGTCGGTCGCGTCGGCGGTGGGGCCCGACGGCTCCGGGGTCGGCGGGTTGGTCGGCGCCGGCTCGGAGCTCACCGGGTCGCCGGGGACGGTGGCCGTCGAGGCGGCAGCGGCGTCGTCGGACCCGCCGCCCCGGGTGGTGAGGAACACGGCGATGGCAGCCAGGACGACGACCACCCCCGCCCCGACCAGGACCAGCAGCCGGCGGGAGGGCCGCCGAGAGGTGGTGGGCGAGCTCATGGCGTGGTCCCGTCCTGGCGACCGAGGGCCGCCATCTCGTTCCGCCAGCGCGGGAGCGCCAGCAGGAGGTATCCGGTGGTGCCGACGGCGAGGACGCCGTAGGCGGCGAGGAACAGTGGCGTCGCGCCGAGCAGCACGAAGACCAGGCAGAGCACGCCGTAGTCGGTCGGCGCGACGAGCAGGGAGCGCAGCACGCTGGGCCGCTCACCCGGGACCGCGCGGGCCGCCCGGGTCCGGGCCCCGCGCTGGGCGCGGAGGGCCTCGTTGAGCAGGGTCACCGAGAAGTGGGTGACGGCGACGACGGCGAAGCCGAGGGGCACCAGCAACCAGCCGGTGGCCAGCTCACCGGTGCGGTACAGGCCGACCAGCACGCACAGGTGCACGGCGACGGCCTTGGTGGAGTCGACCGCGTGGTCCAGCCACTCCCCCGCCGGCGACCCGCCACCGCGCAGCCGGGCCAGCTGGCCGTCGGCGGAGTCGAGCGCGTAGCCGAGCACCAGCAGCGCGGTGACGAGCACGCCGGTCAGCCAGGTGTGCGGGGCGACGGCGACGACGGCCAGGCCGGTGAAGGTGCACACCGCGCTCAGGCCGGTGACCGCGTCCGGGGTCAGCCCGCGGTGGAAGGCCAGCGCGGCCAGCACCCGGCCGATGGGCCGGTTGACGAACCGCGAATAGGCGGGGGCGCCCTTGGCGCCCTTCTGCGCACCGGCCAGCCGGCGCACGGTGGCGCCGACGGTCTCCCCCGGTTCGGGGCGGCGGGCAGGGGTCAGCACGGCGGTCACGCGACGGAACGCAGGTCGGCGGGGCCGTCGCCCTGCGGCACGGGCTCCACGACCGCGGTCGCCGGGGTCGCCCGTCGTCCGGCCGGACGACGGCGCGGGAACTCATGGGCAGCCAGGCGGCGGGCGAGGTCGGCGTAGCGGGCGGCGACGTCGTCCCAGTCGTAGGCGCCGGCGCGCTCGCGGGCCTGCGCGCCGCGCTTGCGGGCGTTGGCCGGGTCCTCCTCGGCGCGGGCCAGCAGCGCCGGGATGTCCGCGGCGGTGGCGAAGAAGCGCCCGGCGACGCCGAGCACCTCGCGGTTGAAGGACACGTCGAAGGCCAGCACCGTCGCGCCGGCGCCCAGGGCGCGCAGCAGGGAGGGGTTCGTCCCGCCGACGGAGTGCCCGTGCAGGTAGGTCGTGGCGTGGGCGTAGAGGACGTCGAGCAGGTCCTGGTCCCACACCCCGCCCAGGAACCGGACGCGGCCGTCGGCCAGGCCGTGCACCCGCGCGGTGTACTCGTCGGAGTAGGGGGCCGAGCCGACGACGACGAGCGGCTGGGTGGCGCCGCTGGCGGTGTAGCCCTCGACGATCTCGGCGACGTGGTTCTCCGGCTCGAACCGGGCGACCACCAGGTGGTAGCCGCGGGCGGTCAGGCCGAGCTGGGCGAGGCGGTCGGCGGGCGGGTCGATGACCGGTGCGCCGTAGGTGATCAGGTCGGTGGGCGCGCCGAACTCCTCGGTGTAGTAGTCGGCGATGCCCTGGGCGTCGGCGATGAGCGCGTCGGACCAGCGGACGGCGAGGGACTCGGCCATCCGGTAGTACTTCTGGCCGGTGCCGCTCCACTTGGTGCGTTTCCACTCCAGGCCGTCCACGTGCGTGGCCACCGGGATGCGCGCGGCGCGGATGACCGGCAGCAGCGGGGCGTTCGCGGCGTTGAAGACGAACGCGGCGTCGGTGCGGTGGGTGACCAGGTGCGCGACCGACAGCGCGGTGTGGGACAGGGTCTCCAGCGCGCGCGTGCGGGCGGCGGGCAGGTGCACCAGGCGCATGCCCAGGTGCGTGGCCGGCTGCTCGGCGGTGGAACCGGGGGTGGAGCGGCAGTACACGACGACGTCGTGGCCGGAGTCGGCGAGCCTGCGGCCCACCTCCTCGACGGCCGTCTCGAATCCGCCGTACGCGGCCGGGACACCTCGGGTGCCCACCAGTGCGATGCGCACGGTCGCCTCCATCTGTTCTCGTTGCGGGAGTGCTGAGTCTCGGACCCATCGGCCCGGGTGGAGCCGGTCTGGAGGCGACCGTCACCCGCCCGGGTGGGGCCGGGTGGTGTTCGTGGGGCGCACGGGACCCGGAACGGCCGGTGACGTCACCCGCACGGAGCACGCGCAGCGCTCACCCAACGTCACGTGACGACCGGGAGCAGGTCGACCGGACCGGGGCCGTGGCACTGGTTCTCCACCATCCCCGGTCGACGGGGCGCACGATGATCGATACACGTCGCGCACGGCTGCACCTGCACTGGTTCCGCCCGGCGGCCACGGGGTGGTGCGAGCCGTCCACCCGGTACTCCTGCCGCTGCGGGGCACGTCGACCCGGCATCCGAGCCGCCGGCGTCAGTAGGCGCCGGAGGAGGACAGCACGGCTCGGCCGGTGCGCCACAGGATCGAGGCGTCCATGGCCAGCGACCAGTTCTCCACGTAGCGCAGGTCCAGCCGCACGGACTCCTCCCAGGAGAGGTCGCTGCGCCCGGAGATCTGCCACAGCCCGGTCAGGCCGGGCTTGACCAGCAGCCGGCGGGTCGTCGAGCCGTCGTAGCGGGCCACCTCGACGGGCAGCGGCGGCCGGGGCCCGACCAGGGACATGGACCCGCCGAGCACGTTGAACAGCTGGGGCAGCTCGTCCAGCGACAGCCGGCGCAGCCACCGGCCGACCCGGGTGATGCGCGGGTCCCGGCGCATCTTGAACAGCAGCCCGTCGGACTCGTTGTCCGCCTGCAGCCGGGCCAGCTGCACCTCGGCGTCCACCACCATGCTGCGGAACTTGATCATCGAGAAGGTGCGGCCGTCCTTGCCGACCCGCTCCTGGCGGAAGAGCACCGGCCCGGGGCTGTCCAGCCGGACGGCGACGGCGACGGCGAGCAGCAGCGGTGCGAGCAGCGCGACGGCACCCAGGGCCAGGCCTCGGTCGACCGAGGTCTTCACCACCCGGCGCCAGCCCTCGAAGCGCGGCTGCTCGACGGCCAGCAGCGGCAGCCCGTCGTAGGGGCGGATGTGCAGCCGCGGTCCGGCGACCTCGATCAGCCCGGGGGCCACCAGCAGCTCCAGTCCGGTGCCCTCCAGGCCCCACGACAGCCGGCGCAGGTACTCGGCCGCGGTCTCGCTGGCGCTGGTGACCGCGACGGTGTCGGCCCCGACCTCGAGCGCGAGGGACCGGACGTCCTCGAGCCCGGCCACCGGCAGGCCGGTCACCCCGGCGACGTGCCGCCGGTCGGCGTCGGTGACGCAGGCGCCGACGACGTCCAGCCCGGACGACGGGTCGGCGGCCAGCCGCTCGGCCAGCCCCAGGACGGCGGTGCCACGGCCGACGAGCAGCACCCGCTTGGTGCAGCGGCCTGCACGGCGCAGGGCCCGCAGCCGGGCGCGGGCGACGTAGCGGACGACGAGGGAGGCCAGGACGAGGCCGGGCAGCACGACCGCGACGAGCAACCGGGACAGCGACAGCTGGAAGGCGTAGGAGGTGAACCCGGTGGCGGCCAGCACGACCACTCCGGCACGCAGCACGCGGGAGAGCTCCTCGCGGCCCAGCGCGGCGACCCGGGCGGCGTACCCGCCGGCCAGGCCGACGAGCACCGGCCACAGCAGCGGCAGCGCCGCGCACACCCAGAACAGCACGTCGCGCGGGTTGCTCCAGGTCTGGGTGACCACGACGACGCCGGCCAGCGCACCGAGCGCGGCATCGGCGCCGACGAGCCCGGCGAGGTAACCGCGCACCCAGGAGCCGGGACGGGGCGACCGGTCGGCACGGCCGGGCTCGCCGACCGGGGCGGGCTCGCGGAGCTGGTCACCCGGACGGGAGAAGAGTGCACGCTGGGTCACGAACGAGGTGCTCCCGCCGTCACCCGCCGCCGTCGGCCCCCCGCCGCGCAGCTCGACCCGCATGCCTCATCCCCTCACTCGTCGTCACCGCCTGCAGAGGCCCCCGCCCCGTGACCACCCGAACGGCGGATGAACACCGCCAGACGTCCGGGCACACAGTGACCGTCGGTGAGGTAACAGGCAAGGGGTTCCTGTGCGGACCACTCCAACGTGTGTCAGCGCACGGTGTCACGGAAGGTGACGAGGCCGCCGTCACTACCGCTGGTGACGACGCAGTCGCGCACTGGTCATCCTGGGCCGGCACCCCTTCGGGTGGTGCCGGCCACCCGTCAGGGCCGGTCGACCCGTCGCCCGTCTAGCCTCGGCATGACCACCAGACAGGGGACGATCGTGCGCGACGACCGACAGCCCACCGACGAACCGGACGACCACCCGGTCTTCGGCGCGCCCCAGGACGAGGACCGGCCCGCTCCGGCTCCCGGACGCTCCCGGCGCCGCCAGGCGCTGCGCACCGCGCTGGTGTCCCTCGGCGCCCTGACGCTGGTGCTCGCCCTGCTGGTCGGTGGTGGGGCCTGGTTCCTCGCCGACCGCTACGGCGGCAACGTCGCCCGCGTCCAGGACGTCTTCGACGGCCTGGACCCCTCGACCCGCCCGGCCGCGGCGACCCCGGAGTCGGCGACCGACGCCGCGCCGGTGACGTTCCTGCTGGTCGGCTCGGACACCCGCGCCGAGGTCGTCGACGGACAGCTGCCCGACGCCCGCTCGGACGCGATCATGATCGCCCGGCTCTCCGGGGACCGGCAGCACGTGCAGTTCGTCTCCATCCCGCGCGACTCCTGGGTGGACATCCCCGGCCACGGCATGGACAAGATCAACGCGGCCTACGCATTCGGTGGGCCGAGCCTGCTCATCCAGACGGTGGAGCAGCTCACCGGTGTGCGCATCGACCACTTCGCCGCGATCAGCTTCGACGAGCTCATCTCGATGACCGACCAGCTGGGCGGGGTCGACGTCGAGGTCGCCGAGACGACCACGAACGGCCCGTACACGTTCACGGCCGGCATGAACCACCTCGACGGCGACATGGCCCGTTGGTACGTGGGCCAGCGCTACGACCTGGCCGGCGGCGACTTCGACCGGGTGAAGCGGCAGCAGAACTACCTGCGGTCGATGTTCGGCAAGTTGTTCGCCGCCGGCACGTTCGACAGCGTCGGCCAGGTGGACTCGGTGTTGCGCATCGTGACCGGTTCCGTCGCGGTCGACGACTCGCTGGGCACCACCGACCTCCTCGAGCTGGCACTGTCGGCCCGCGGCGTGCAGCCGGGCGACATCGCGTTCTTCACCGCCCCGGTGCTGGGCACCGGGACGGAGGGCGCGGCGAGCGTGGTCTACCTCGACCCGGTCGACGGGGCCCGCATGTGGGGCTACCTGAACAGCGACTCGCTCGGTCAGAACGCGGCCGAGTTCGCCGACCAGGCGCTACCCGCCGTCCCCCGGTGACCCGGTCAGGTGGCCGTACGCACCCGGTCCGCCGTCACGGTGGAGCCGTCGCGACCTAGGACCGACGGAGCAGTTCCGCTCGGAGCGCCCGCACGTGCTGCTCCCACAAGCCCTCGACGTCGGCTCGGCCCGGACCGGTGCGACGCGGTCCGCGCGGCGCGTCCAGCGCTGCGGCCACCGCCGCGGGGTCGGTGCCGTCGACGAAGGTCGCGCGGTCGCCGAGGACCTCGCGGAAGACCGGCAGATCGTTGACGAGGACGTCCGCCGAGCCGAAGTGCAGCGCCTCCAGCGGCGGGAGCCCGAAGCCCTCGCCCTGCGACAGGAACACGAAGCGGTCCGCCCGCTGGTACAGCCAGAGCAGCTGGGCGTCGGAGACGCGGTCGAGGAAGAGCACCTCACCTGTCCGCTCGGCACGCCTCACCTCGTCGGACAGGTCGGCGGCCTTCCCGTCGGGCTGACCGACCACCAGCAGTGGGTGGTCAGGGGTGATGGAGGCGGCCAGGGAGGCGGCCCCGAGGGTCGCTCCCAAGTTCTTGCGTGCGTTGAGCCGACCCACCGTCAGGTCGAAAGCCGCCAGGTGCTCGACGGCCGTGACCGGGTCGGGCTCGGTGTGCAGCTGCCCGAGGGGTGGGCCCAGTGGCGCGATCGTGGTGGCGCGCATGCGAGAGTTCCGGCGGACAGCGGCGTCGCGCTCCACCTCGGTGGTGAACACGGCGCCGCGCGCCCGGCCGACCACCAACGGCATGATGCCGAAGTAGGCGCGTTCGGCACGGGTGAACCACTCGGGGTGGCGCTGGAAGAGGAAGTCGTGGACGAACACGCACCCGCGCCCGTCGGCACCGGCGTAGTTGTGCGTGAGGTAGGCGTCGACGCCGGCCCTGCGCGCGGCTCGGGGTGCGGCGGCCATCCCGGCCACGCCCTGCGGGAACAGGCGGGTGCCCCACGTCGTCACCGCATCGCCGAGGTCCGCGCGCACCGCGGCCTCGTCGGACCGCTTGACCAGCAGGTGGACGTCGTCCTGGGGGAAGACCCGCATCCAGGTGCGCACCTGCGCCTGGACGACGTTGCGCAACGAATCCGGCCCCGACACCCACCAGTAGGCATCCAGCAGTACGCGCACGTCTCCTCCTCGGCTCCGGAGGGAGGGCCCCCGTCTGTCCCGGTGCACCGACGGTGCCCGTTGCGACCCTAGGTGTGCGCCGCGGCGCGGCCGACCTGCCAGGGCGGGTGGTCACCCGGGCGGGTGTGTCCCCGGGGTCATCGGCGGCAGCCGCTGGCTCCACGGCGCGAACCAGTGCTGCTGGTTCGCCGTCAGGCCCGCCCGCCAGGCCTCGCCGTCGTCGGTGCGCCGCCCGTCGCCGTGCAGCGCGGGCAGCCCGCGGACGGCCTGGATGCCGAAGGCCGCGCTGGTGAGCGCGGTGGCGATGCCCTTGCGGCGGTGCTGCGGCGCCACGTAGAGCTGGTGCACCAGCCCGGTCCCGGTCCACCAGCGGACGGCGGCCACCTGCTGGTCACCGCGCACGCCGGCGGCTCGGGCGTCGTCCCCGGTCAGCACCGCGCCGTGGGCGTACCGGGCGTCGGAGAAGGCAAGCAGGGTCGTCGCCGTCGGCTCGGCGGCGGGTTCGTCGACCTCGACGAACCACAGCAGCGGGACGCCGGGCTGGTTGACCAGCGCGCGGTGCACCCGGCCGCCGTCCTCGTCGGCCGTGACCGAGAGGGTCCAGGCGGGTGGACGACGGTCGTCGGGTTGCTGCACGTCGCTGCCGAACGCGTGCTCGGCGGAGTCGACACCGGTCAGGGTCACCCGCGCCGGTGAGCCCGGCGCCGCCGGGTGGCGGTACCGGGCCCACCAGCCGCGGGGCTCAGACGTGCTGTCGGGCACGGCGCCGCAGCACGCCGCCGGTGGCCAGCGCCCCGGCGCCGAGGGCGACCAGCCCGCCGCCGACCAGCGCCATCGTCTCCACCGGGGTGCCGGTGGTCGCCAGTGCGGGGTCGGCCGCCGCCGGGGTGCCGGCCGAGGTCGGGGCGGCCGCGGCCGCCGTCGTCGTGGTCGGCGCCGCGGAGGCGACAGCGCCGCCGGGGACGCCGGGCGCCGGGGCGCCGCCGGCCAGCGGGCCGGTCACCGTGCGGGCCACCTGCGCCTGGGTGCCGGCCGCGGCCTGGCGCGGGGTGGTGCTGATGCCGAAGGCGTCCGCTGCGTCGGGCGTGTAGCCGGCCGGCAGGTGGGTCGGGGTGAGCAGGTAGCCCTCGGCCGGCAGGAAGAAGCCGTGGAAGGTGATCGTGCCGGCTGCGTCGGTGACCCCGGTGCCGAAGGAGACCGGCCCGTCCTCACGGACGAAGCCGTGCCGGACGATGTCCAGCGGGCCGGGGACGACGGTCTCCGGCGCCGCGCTCGAGGACGACGAGCTGGCAGAGGTGCCGCCGTCGGTGGAGGTGTCCGCACTGGTCGAGCTGGTCGAGCTGCTCGGGGCGTCCGTCGTCGTGTTCGGTGCGGTGGTGGTCGGTGCGGTGGTGGTCGGTGCGGTGGGGGTCGGGGTGGTGGTGGTCGGGGTGGCGGTGGTCGTCGGCGCCGTGGGGACCGGGGACGCGGTGCAGTCGGCGGGGACCGGCCCGGCGCCCGAGGGCTCGGGGGCGTTGATCTCGTCGTGCGGGTAGTCCGGGCCGGTGAGCTCGTAGCTGGCGCAGCCGACCGGCGCTCCGGTCACCGAGTCGGTGACCGTGGTGACCAGCTGGGTGCGGAACAGGGAGTCGTTGCCGACGCTCTCGAACAGCTCACCGGCTTCGCCCTCGCAGCCGTAGGGGAACGAGCAGAGCTCGACGATGGCCAAGCCCGCGGCGGGTGCGAGACCGGGCGAGGCGCTCAGCTGGGTGACCGTGTACATCCCGGCCGGGATCGAGGCGTCGCTGCCCTCCGCGGTCGGCGCGAACGGGATCGGCCCGGTGGCCGGCGGCACCAGGACCGTGGACTCGAACGGGTTGAAGGGCAACCACCCGCCACCCACGAACCAGGGGGTGTCGAAGCTGCAGGTGCCGCTGGCGTCGGTGGTGCAGGTGTAGCCGGGGCCGCCGTCGAGCGGGGCGGCCTGGAAGACCGCGCCGGACAGGTCGAGGTCGCCGGGCACCGGGCCGTGGCCCGCCACCTGGAACTCGATGCTCTTGCCCAGGCCGAAGTCGCCGGACAGCGGCGCGGCCAGGACGGCGCCGGCCTCGGCCGGCGTCTCCTCGAGCGGGGCGGGCGTGCTGGCCCGCTCCGCGGGCTGGTCGGCCGGGCCGGTGGGGTCCTCGATGGCGAACGCGGCCGGGGCCGTGATGCCGCCGGCGACGAGCAGGCCGAGGCCAAGGGCCGAGCCGCGCAGCAGGCGGCGGGTGGTGCGGGGACGCGACAGCGCCACAGGGGTTCTCCTTCGCACGCCGCCGGTCATCCGGCGGGATCGTGCGCAGCATCGGCAGTCCGGGTGCCTGGACTGCGGAGTTCCGCACCCGCCGGGCGGACGTCCTCGTTCCGCAACACCAGGTGCCCCACGCGCCCCACGCGTCAGTAGGCGCCGGACCCCCTCACGACGGCGCGGAGCGTCGTGCAGAGGAACGCGAAGTCGGAGGCCATCGACCAGTTCTCCACGTACCGCACGTCGATGCGCACCGAGTCGTCCCACGACAGGTCCGACCGGCCGCTGATCTGCCAGAGCCCCGTGATGCCCGGCTTCACCAGGAACCGCCGGTGCATGTCGAACCCGTACCGCTCCACATCGCCCGGCAACGGCGGACGCGGACCCACCAGCGACATGTCCCCCCGCCCCACGTTCGGCACTGCGGCAGCTCGTCCAGGGCCAGCCGGCGGACACCGCGCAGCCCGGGCTTGTCCATGTGCAGCAACGGCAGCCCGCACACCGGGCGGATCCGCACCCGCAGCCCGACGATATCGGTCACCGCCGGCGCCGGCGGCAGCTCCGCGCAAGGTCTTCTCCAGCTCTTGGCCCAGCCGCCGCAGCCGCGGCCCATCGAGCTCCTGGCGCAGCAGAACGTGACGCCGTGTCTGCACGCTGCGGCCCGGGGTGAGCCAGGTCAGGCGGCGGTCACCACCTCGGGCTCGGCCTGGGCATCGTCCAACTCCCACCCGCGGCGGGCCTCCGCCACGCGAACCGCGCCACCGATTGCCAGGGCCAGCAGCAGGCCGCCGAGGATCCAAGCGGCCAGGAGCAGGATGATCACGTCCCCACCATCGACCTCGGCGGGGCACAGCTGTAGCCCCCGGAAGAGGGGTCACAAAGGGGTGAGCCGTCACCCAGCGCGACAGTCGACCTCGTGTCCGACGAACCCTGCGGTCCTGGCAGCTGCGCCGGGGAGATCTCTCTGCCCACCTGGGCGTGCCCTCGGGCGGCCACCGGTAGGGGTCGGATGCCGGTGGCGCCGCTGCCGCCCCGCCACTCGTTGCGCCGCCGGGCCGGCGCGGCCACGAGCTGCCGCCCCGGCTCGTCGACGTCGGTGGCGACCGGGAGGTCGGTCGGCTGAGCAGACCGAGGATGGTGAGGCCCCGCAGCGTGAAGGTGCGCCGCAGCGCCCGCGCGGCGCGCTCGAGCACGGTGCCGCGGTGCCCGCGCTCCAGGCTGAGCACCAGCTCGGCCTGCTCGGCCATCGACGGCAGGAACGCGCGCGCTCGCAAGCCCGCGTCGGTGCCGCCGAGCCCGGCGATGACCACGGCGGCTCGGGATCCATCGGTCCGCCGACCAGGGCACCGGTGCCCGCGTCGCCGCGGTGAGCCCGGGGACTCCGGCCTCGGTGGCGAACGCGGTGGTGAGCCGCTCAGCCAGCGGCGAGCGGGAGATGTTGCCGGTGCAGACGAAGGACAGGTGCAACGGTCAGCCCCGGTAGGCGTCGGCGGCCAGCCCGACGACCAGCAGGAGGGCGACCACGGGCACGGCGACGGTCAGCCAGACGGGGACGACGGGCAGCATGCCGGCGAGCACGACGGTGGGAACCGCAAGCGGGACGGCCGCGGTCCAGCCGAGCGCGGTGAACACCGGCGCGCGCACGCTCATCCATCGTCGACATGCCTGCACCCGCGGGTCGGCGCACTCACCACCCCGTCCTCGCCGGTCGCCGACTGACCGAGGGACGACACGGCACCGGCCGTCGTCCCCACGCGGGGGCAGCGGCCAGTTCGTCCGACGGATGTCAGCAGGTGGCGGTGCGCAGCGCTCCCCGCAGGAGGACGGTGGCGGCAACGAGGCCGCCGGCGTTGCCGGCGAGCAGGCCTGCGACGGACGTCAGTACGAGGTCGCCGCCGGTCGAGCCCAGGAGCAGGCCGACGGTCAGCGCGACGGCCAGACCGGTGAGCAGTCCGACGACCAGCAGCCACCAGGCCTGCCGCATGACCTCGCGCACGTCCGCACCCACCGTGGACTCCTCACCATCCGGAGCCGGCGGGAAGTCGACCGGCGGCAGTGAATCTAGCGTAATCAGCCCACTACAACGGGTCACAGGTGCACAAGTCGCCCCGTGTCGTCCCCACCCGCCATGCTGCCCTCGGCCTGGTAGGCACTCCTTGTCAACGCATCCGTTCCTGATCACCGTATGCCCGGGGTGGGGGCAGCCGCCGCCGTCCTCGGGTTCGTCGAGGCAGGCATCGCGCTGGTCGTCGTCACGGCGGTCCTGGTCGACGAGTCCGACCGGTACAGCTCCGGCGGCGACACCGCCCTGCTGGCGGTGGTGCTGCTGGTCCTGCTCGGCCTGGCCGGGATCACCGCCGTCGGCAGCCTGCTGCTGCTCCGCCGTGCCACCCGCGCCCTGCTCGTCGGCGCCACCGTGGCCGAGCTCGTGGCGATCGCCGGTCTGTGGGTCGTGGTCCTCGTCGCGTTCGGCACCGACGACGTCGTGGACTACGGCCCCGGGGTCTGGGCGACCGCCACGGCGATGGCGGTGGTCGCGGCGACGGCTCCCGTCGTCCGGCTCGTCCTGGTCTCCCGGCCGTCGGTGACGAGCTGGATCACCAGCCGTCCGCCGACCGAACCTGTCTGGTCCGCCGAGCTGCAGCAGTGGGTGCCGCGGCGCAGCGGCACCGTCGGTGTCGTCCTCGCGGTGCTGACGCCCGTGCTCGTCGTCCTCGTGCTGGGCGTCGTCGTGCTGAGCACGCAGGAGGAGCAGGTCGACTACCTCGTGCCGCCGGGCATCAGCGGGGAATGACCAGCTCCCGCGCGGTGCGCCGCGTTGACCGGGTCGCTGCGTGCGCACATGATCGCGCTCCACCGGAGACCGTCCGGCCTGGTCACACGGGGGTCCCGCACGATGTCCCAGCCCTACCCGGGGTACGCCCCGCAGCCGCGCACACCCGGTCTCGCGACCACCGCCGCCGTCCTCGGGTTCGTCGACGCCGCCTCCGTGCTGAGCATCGTGGTGTTCGTCCTCGCCCAGACGTCGGCCAGCGGCACCGGCGGCGCCGGGGTCGGCCTCGCCCTCGGCTCGGCGCTGGCCCTCGCCGTGGCCGCCGTCCTGCTGCTGGGCAGCCTCGCCCTGCTCCGCGGCACCGGACGGACCCTGCTCGTCGTCGGCGCCATGCTGCAGATCGCGGTGACCGTCGCGATCGCCGTCGTCGTCCTGATCGCGCTGGGCGACGACCCGTTCGGCTTCGCCGACTCGATGCGCGGGTTCGTGATCGGGGCGGTGGTCGTGTCGCTGGCGACCCCCGTCGTCCGGCTGGTCCTCGTGCTGCAGCGGCCCGTCGGTGCGTGGCTGGCATCCCGCCGTGCGGCCGCGCCGGTGTGGCAGCCCGAGACCGGCCAGTGGGTCACCCCGCGCCGCCCCCTCGGCACTGCTCTGGCTGTCCTCGCGCCCGTCGGCGCGCTGGCCGTGGCCACCGTGCTGGTCCTCGGCACCGCGCCGGAGTCCTCGCCGGCCGAGGTGGCCGAGTACGGCTGGTTCGCCTCCGACCCCGGTCTCGGCTTCGACCCCTACGCCACGGACCCGTACGCAACCGATCCGTACGGCTACGGCCTCGAGCCCGGCGAGCCCGCGCTCGAACCCGACACCAGCGAGTACGCCGACCTGTACCAGGACGGTCAGCCCGTCGCGCCGCCCGCCGACGACGACCCGGAGTACGACGAGCAGCTCGACAGCCTGGCGCAGAGCTGCGCCGACGGCGCGATGGGCTCCTGCGACGACCTCTACTACTCCACGCCGCCGGGGACGTTCTACGAGTGGTACGGCTCGACCTGCGGCGGCCGGCTGGACGCACTCACGTCCGGCACCTGCATCTACGTGCCGTTCGACGAGGACTGAGGGGCGCACGGTGCACCTGGGCCACCCCGTCGGGTGAGTCGCGCACAGGTGACACCAATACGAGACGTCCGGGGCTCATCCTCTGCTCACCCGGCCGCTGGTGCCGGCCCAACAGGGAGACCTGCATGTCCCTCGGTTCCTGGTACCTCAGCCGTGGCCGCATCGACCGGCCCACGTTCTGGCTGAAGTACTTCCTGCCCCTCGCCGTCCTCGGCATCGTCGCGAGCATCATCGACGTCGCCCTGTTCGGCGGCGAGGCCACCGCCACCACCACCGACTCCTCGGCGTCCTTCTTCCTCTCCACCGGCCCGGTGACGCTCATCGTCTCCCTGCTGACGATCGTGCCGTCGATCTCCTCCAGCGTGACCCGGCTGCACGACACCGGCCGCTCGGCCTGGTGGCTGCTCATCGGCCTCGTGCCGATCGCCGGGTTCATCGTGCTGATCGTCTTCTGGGCGCTCGCCGGCGACGCGCAGCCGAACAAGTACGGCCCGCCGACCGGCGCCACCCGCGGCGTCGCCGACCCCGGCTACCCGCAGGCCTCCTACGGGGTCTGACCTCCCGCTACGACGACACCGGCCGCCGTCCCCTCGTGGGGACGGCGGCCGGTCCCGTTCGGTGTCCGTCCAGGCAGCTGGTCAACCGCGACCCTTGATCTTGTTCCACAGGATCCAGCCGCCGATGAGGACGAACACGACGGCGAAGGTGATGAACACCGGCCAGTCGACGGGCCCGCCCCCGCCGCCGTTCGCGGGGTTCAGCGGGACTGCGGCCACGACGTCGACGCTCACCGGGTGATCGTCGCGGCGCCGCTGAGCAGCCGCCAACCGGACGCAACGGCACCGGCCGCGCTCCCCTGGTGCGGAAGGCGGCCGGTGTCGTGCGCGGTGAGGTCAGGCGCGGCGGCGGGTGGCCACCAGGGCGCCACCACCGGTGACCAGCAGGCCGCCGACCAGCGCCAACAGCGCGGTCGGGGTGCCGGTGTTGGCCAGCACGGCCGGGTGCTGCGCGACCGGCTGCACCACGACCGGCGCCACGACCGGGTGGGTCGGCTGCGCCGGGGTGGTCGGCGTCGGCAGCGTGCCCTCGTCGACCGGGCACGCCTCGGCCTTCGCGCTGCCCACGATCGACGTCGTCAGGTCACCGACCAGGTAGACCTCGAAGTCGACGGTGAACTCGCCGTCGGCGAAGGTGGCGTCGCCGTCCTCGGTCAGCGGCGTGGTCACCTGCCCGGCGCCCTCCCCGTCGGTGTCGAGCTCCACGGGGACGACGGGCTCGTCCCCGGTCGAGGTCACGAAGCCCTCGGAGGTGTACACGACCACGTAGGACGAGTCCGGCAGCAGGCCGGTCGCCGAGAAGGCCAGCTCGAGGGTCTCGGGCACCAGGCAGTCGCCGGTGACGACCAGCTCGGCGTCGCCCTGGCAGGTGTCGACGACCTCGACCTCGCCGGCCTCGACGGGGTTCTCGTCCGCGCGCTGCACCTCGTAGCCGACGACGCCGGACCCCGCCGGCGTGAACTCGACGACCAGGTCGACGTCGCCCTCCTCGTCGGCCGCCGCCGGCTCGGACCGCACGGTCCGCGACCCGTCGGGGACCACGGTGTACTCCTCGCCGGGCTCGGCGCCGGAGACCGACACGGCGAGCACACCCACGCCGTCGCAGCCCACCGATGCGTACGCCTCGTGGTCGGTGCCGTTGCCCGTCCCGCAGTCCGGGAACGGCAGACCGCCGTCGCCCTCCGACTCCGCCGTCACCTGCAGGGCGGGCAGGCAGCCCTCGTCCCCGCCCTCGGTCGGGTCGGCCGAGGCGATGCCGGCTCCCCCGGCCCACGCCACGGCGAACGCCGCACCCACGACTGCCCACTGCCGAACCCGCACGCACTGCTCCCGCCGTCGGGGTCCGGCAGCGCGCCGGACCTCTGGTGTCGGCGGGAAGGTTCACACCTGGTCCACAGACTCCGACCGGTTGCGTGTGCGGTGACCGCGACGACCCGGTGCGCCACCGCGCGTCGGCACGCGCCGTGACCGGACGGTGCGCTTCACAACATCGGCAGGACGTCCCGACCGGACGACGTCCCCGGTCGCGGGGCGGCCGGGCCGTCCTCCCGGGCCCCCGGTTCCGTCGGCGCGTCGGGCGGCCAGTCCTCCGGCAGCCGCATCGCGTCCTCGACGGCCACCGAGTCGCGTCGACGGCGCCGGGCGAACCAGCTGCCCACGAGCACAGCCACGACCGGGGCAGCACACAGCCACACCAGGCCCAGCACTGCCCACCAGCGCATGCGCAGGAGTTACCAGAACGGAACGGTTCCGGCAAGGTGGTGCGGGCAGGTCAGGCCCCGGCGGCGTCCAGCCGGTCGGCGGTCCAGGCCGCGGGCACCCGGACCAAGTCCTCGACCGCTGTGCCGGGGGTGCGGCGGCGGAGCATGCGACCGGTCGACACCGCCACCAGGGGCGCACTCGCGCACCATCCGACCAGACCGGCTACCACCCACCACATCACGGCGACAGGATGTCGCCCCGGCCCCGCCTTCGGGAAGGACCTGTGACGGCGTGTCACCGAACGATTTCGGTCAGTACGCCCCGGAGCCCTTGACGACGGCGCCGAAGGTCTTGGCCAGGATCATGAAGTCGAACGACAGCGACCAGTTCTCCACGTAGCGCACGTCGATGCGCACCGACTCGTCCCACGACAGGTCCGACCGGCCGCTGATCTGCCACAGCCCGGTGATGCCCGGCTTGACCAGCAGCCGCCGGCGCATGTCGACGCCGTACGCCTCGACCTCGCGGGTCACGTGCGGCCGTGGCCCGACCAGCGACATGCTGCCGCCGAGCACGTTGAACAGCTGGGGCAGCTCGTCGAGGGAGTAGCGCCGCAGCACCGCGCCCACCCCGGTGATGCGGGGGTCGGCCTTCATCTTGAACTGGACGTCGTTGCCCTCGTTCGAGGTGGCGAACAGCTCCTCGACCTCGCGGTCGGAGCCCGGCCGCATGCTGCGGAACTTCAGCACCTCGAACGGCTCGCCGTCCATGCCGATGCGCTGGTGCCGGTAGAACACCGGGCCCGGGCTGGTGAGCTTGACCGCGATGGCGATGGCCAGCAGCGCGGGCGCGGTCATCAGCACCAGCAGCCCGGCCACCGTGCGGTCGAAGGCCGACTTCGCCCAGCGTCGCGGGCCGCTGAACTCCGGGCTGTCCATGTGCAGCAGCGGCAGGCCGGACACCGGACGGATGGCGACCCGGGTGCCGACGATCTCGGTGACCGCGGGCGCCAGGAGCAGCTCAGCGCGGGTGGCCTCGAGCTCCCAGCCGAGCCGGCGCAGGTCGGGGCCGTCGAGCTCCGGGGAGGGCAGCACCGCGACGGTGTCGACCTCGTACCGGCGCACGACCTCGGCCACCTGGGTCATGTCGCCGAGCACCGGCAGGCCGTCGAACTCGTCCTTGGACTCGTCGAACCCCTGCCCGGGCGGCAGCACGCAGCCGATGACGCGGTAGCCGTGGTGCGCCTCGCGCTCGATCTGGCGGTGCAGGTGGGCCACCCCGTTGCGGTGCCCGACGATGACCGTGGTCTGTGCGTGCCGGCCGGCGACCCGCTGGCGGTGCAGCACCTTGCGGTGCACCCACCGGCCCAGCAGGGTCAGCGCGGCGGCCAGCGGGATCGCCGTCATCGTGAACCCGCGGGCCAGGTCGAGCTTGAGCGCCCAGGACACGAACGCCACGCCACCCAGCAGCGCGAGGGTCGCCCGCGCCACCCGGCGGTACTCCTCGGGGCCGATCCAGAGGTAGCGCTCCTCGTAGCTGCGCGCGGCGAACATCAGCGCCACCCAGCCGAGCGGCATCGCGAACGCCAGGAAACGCGCCGCCGACTGCGGCACGCCGTCGATCGGGGCGTCGTCGCCGAAGTGGAACCAGTAGCTGACCGCGGTGGCCACGGTCGCCGCGACCAGGTCGGTGAGGGCGATGCGGCGGCGGTACTCCCCGCGCCAGGCCCGGCGGGCATCCGTCCCCTGACCACGCAGACGGGACGCGAACAGCCGGCGTCGTGCCCGCAGCGGTCGAGCCGGACGCGCGTGAGTGGCCCGCGCGGCGGCGTTGAGGTCGGTCGAGTCGATCACGTGGTTCGGTGTCCCCCGGACGGGACCCCCGTGGTCCCTCGTGGATTCCTGCCGCCCGCCGTTGGACGCTGACTGGGGTGAACGGTAACCGGCGTCGTCACGCTCCGTCGTCCGAGATCAGGGCATTGACAGCATTCGTCACGGGAAGTTCACGTATCGCTCGACGTGTTGTGCGAGTTCGACCACGGAGGGTGACGGCGCCCGGGGCGCCTCGACCACGTCACACCCGATTGTGGCCGTCTGCGTGCCCGGGATGAGACCGGTCACAGACGGACCCGCCCGGGTGGGTCATGGTCGACCCCGCGGCACAGGCGGGACCTCTACCCTCGGCCGCGGAGAGCGTCGCGGCACCCGTCGGACGACGAGTGCAGGAGGAGCCCGGTGTCCGAGCAGCCCGCGACCGACCCTGCCGCCGTCGAGGTGACCGGACGCAAGGGCACCGTGTCCGGCGGGCTGTGGAACGCCGCGGCGACGGTGCTGCCGATGGGCAGCACCCTGGCGCTGTCCATCGTCATCAGCCGCGAGCTCGGCGCGGCCGTCCTGGGCGAGCAGAGCGTCATCGCCTACGTCGCGTCGCTGCTGGTCTCGGTCTTCATCTTCTCCTTCACCACCGCCAGCATCCAGCTGCTGGCCACCGCCGTCGGCGCGAAGGACGACGACCGGCTGGCCTGGCTGGCCCGCTGGTCGGGCGAGGCGCACCTGATCGGCGGGGTGCTCGCCGCGGCGCTGATGACCGGCATCGGGATCTTCCGCGACGACTACAAGCTGCTGTGGTTCCTCGCCGCCGCCACCGCCCTCGCCGACGCCCTGGGCTGGTCGCGCACCGTGCGCGACATCGCCCACCGCGGCTGGACCCGCACCTCCCGGCGCCGGCTGGTGGCCCAGGCCGCCAGCCCGCTCATGGCCATCGCCGCGATCTACCTCGGCTGGGGCATCGAGGGCGTGTTCGCCGCGCAGCTCCTGGTGGCGGTCGCCCTGCTGGTCTCCCTCGCGATGCTGGACCGCTCCCTGCCCCGCCCGGCCCGACGCCGCACCGGCCGGCCCGACTGGCGGCCGGTCGCGCGCACCTGGCTGATGTTCACCGGCTCGCTGCTGATCAGCCAGATCGTGCAGCGGCGCATCGAGCTGGTCTTCCTCGACCGGTACCACGACGGCCCCACCGTGGCGATGTTCTCGGTGGCGGCCAACGTCATCACCATCCCGGTCGTGCTGACCAGCACCCTCATCGGCGCCTCGCTGCCGGCCATCGCCGCGCGCTACGTCCAGGACCCGGGCGCCGTCGCCGCCGTCATGGGCCGCACCGCCCGGGTGGTCTGCACCCTCGGCGTGCTGCTCAGCGCCGCCACCCTCGCCGTCGGCCCCGGCCTGGTGCGCACCGCCTACGGCGCCGAGTTCACCCAGGCGGCCGAGATCGTGCGCTACCTGGCCCTGATGCTCCTCGTCGTCCCGCTGGGCCAGGTCTGCACCACGCTGTGGACCGGCATCGGGCGGCTGGCCCCGGTCCTGTGGTCCGGCGGCACCGCGGCGGTGGTCGACGTCCTGCTGTCGCTGCTGCTCATCCCGCCGTTCTCCCTCACCGGCGCCATCATCGCGACCTTCGCCGCGCAGACCGTCGGCGCCGTGCTGATCCTGGGCTACACCGTGCGGCGCGGGATCGTGCTCCAGCTGGCACCGCTGCGCCTGCTGGCCGCCGTGGTCGTCAGCGCCGTCGCCGCGGCCGCCGCGATCGGCGTCCGGGCGCAGGTCGACGGCCTGCTGGGCGACCTGGCGGCCGGCACCGTGTTCCTCGTGCTGGCCGCCGCCGGTGTCCGGGTGGCCCGGGTATTCGCCCCCGCCGACCTCGGCTGGCTGGCCGAGGCCCTCCCGGGCCCGGTCGGCCGGGGCGTCCGGCTGCTCGCGGCGTGACCGGCGGCGGCCACGCCGCCCCCGGACCCCCGGTCAGCCCCGCAGCGAGCGGACCACCCGCTTGGCCTTCCGCACCGCCCGCCGCGCCGGCGACCCGGTGTGGAAGTCGATGACCCACGCCCGGCGCACCTGCTCGCCGACGTTCGCCCCTGCCCCGTGGACGGTGTAGAAGTCGTGCATCGTGGCCCCGCCCACCCGGCAGGGCACATCGGTGGCCGTCGCGCCGTCGACCTCCAGGTGGTGCACCTGTTTGCCGTTGGGCCCGGTGCGCACCAGGTGCTCCTGCCGGCCCAGCCGGTGGCTGCCGGACACGTAGCGCATGCAGCCGTCGACGACGTCGGTGTCCTGGAACGGGATCCACACCGCCAGGCCGGTCTCCCGGCCGTGGTCGAAGCCGGCGTCCTGGTGCCAGGAAGTGGCCCCGGTGGGGGCCGGCGGCTTGTAGATCGCGTGGTCGTAGATGGCGAAGGTGCCCGAGCCCAGCACGTCGCGCGCCACCCGGTGGGCGGCCTTCCACACCGCGGTGCCGCGCAGCCTCGGCTCCAACTCGGCGCAGTCGAGCACCTCGGGCACCACGGGCCGCCCCGGCGTGCCGCCGACGCCCAGGTCGACCGCCTTGTCCACCGGCAGCTCGTCGAAGCGGTCCATCAGACCGTCGAGGAGGGCCCGCACCTCGGCGAGGTCGGCGGGGGTCACCCCGAGGTCGGGCACGCTGGCCCAGCCGTGCTCACGCACGTGCTCCGCATGGTTCGTCGAGGTCGAGGCCCCGCGCGCGTCGGTCGTCACGGGGCCCATCTGACCACTCAGCGGTGCAGGTGGTCGGCCAACCGCAGCGCCAGCGCCACGATCGTCAGCGTCGGGTTCGCGTACCCGGCGATCGGGAACACGCTGCTGCTGGCCACGTACAGACCGTGCACGCCGTGGACCCGCAGATCGGTGTCCACCACGCCCCCTGCCGGGTCGGTGGACATCCGGGTGGTGCCCGCGGGGTGGAACGCGTCGGTGACCGACGCCCGCCACGCGGCGTCGTCGGTCATCGCCGGCAGCTCCCGCACCTCGGCCAGCCCGTGCCGCCGCAGGTCCTCGGCGACCCAGGTCGCCATCAGCCGGCTGGTGCGCACCTCGGTGTCCGACACCCGCCAGTCCACGCGCGGCAACGGCAGCCCGTGGACGTCGCGGTCGTCGGCCAGGGTGACCCGGCTGTCCGGGTCGGGCACCTGCTCCAGCCACACGTCCAGCCGCGTCCGCGAGGCCGGACGCCCCGACGCCAGACCCCGCACCCACCGGCGCCACCCGGTGCGCACCGTCGGGCCGACGGCCCGCGCCGCGAGCACCAGGTCGCCGCGCAGGTCGGCGGGCCGGCGCCGGTCGCGCAGCGCGGCGGCCAGCCGGCGGACGGCGTCCAGCTCGGGCTCGTCCACCTCGTGGACCAGCACCGCGTTGGCCGCGACGAGGCCCTCACGCTCCTGGGCCTGCGGGGCCAGCCGCACCTTGGGCCAGATCCGGGCGTCGCGGGCGAACAGGTGGGACGTGCGGTCCTGCAGCCACGACCGGCGCAGCGGCTGGACCTCCAGCAGCGGCACGATCGGGTGGTCCTGCAGGTACCGCCCGGTCAGCGCCCGCCCGGTGCCCAGCCCCACGCCCTCGGGGTCGCTGAGCATCAGCAGCCGCGCGGTCTCCACCGCCCCGGCCGCCAGGACCACCTGGCCGGCGGCCAGGAACAGCTCGCGGCCCGCGGGGTCGCGCAGCTCGACACCCCGCACCCGGCCCGCCTCCACCCGCACGCCGACGGCGGTCGCCTGGACGAGGGTGGAGACCCCGGTCGAGGTCTGCAGCCGCCGCCGGAACCGGTCGCCGAGGTGCGGCACGGCGGTGTACTCGGCGAAGTCGCCCAGCAGCCGGTCGGCCGACCAGGGCAGCGGGGACAGCCGCCGGTGCTCGGCCCACCGCGCGTCGTCGTAGCCCCGGCCGCTGAGGCCGAACCAGTGCTCGGCGTCGCGGTACCAGGGCTCCAGGTCGGCCAGGTCCAGCGGCCAGCCGCTGTGCGGCAGCCAGGACCGCTCGGCCAGGTCGCCGTCGCGCAGCCGGGTGCACTGGCCGTGCCACAGCTGGGTCGCCCCGCCCAGGCTGCGCTGTCGGCCGTCGACCAGCCCGCGGTAGGGCAGCCCGACCACCGACCCCTCGTTCAGCGGGGCGGCGGCGGCGATGGCCTCGTCGTCGCGGGCGTCGCCACCGGACTCCACCAGCACCACCGGCCGGCCCAGCTCCTCCAGCCGCAGCGCGAGCGCCAGACCGGCCGCACCCCCGCCCACCACCGCGGTGGCGTCGGGGCGGACCAGCTCGGGTGCCGAGGGGTCCAGGGTGGCCAGGTCGACGATCATGGGGGTGCGCGGTTCCGTCCTCGTGGCGTCGGCGACCGTGGACCGGCCGCCGCTCCCAGCATGACCCGCGCGGACCCGGCCCCGGGCACGACGTGGCCGTGATCCCGCTGACCCCGCGTCGCTACCGTGGGCCCCACCCGGTCCGACCCTGGGAGCCCCGTGCGCGTCCTCGTGCTGCTGTCCGACCTCGGCGACAACGGGGCGCACCGGGTCGCGCTGCAGCGGGCCCTCGCCTGGCAGCGGGCCGGCGACGAGGTCGTCCTGCTGAGCCTGGTCCACCCACGGGACGGCGACCTGGCGGTCCCGCCGGAGCTGCGCACGGTGTTCGCCACCGACCACCCGCAGCAGCTGCGCGTCGCGTTGCCCGCCGGCCTGCGGCGGGCGCGCCGGTGGGCCGCGCACGCCGACGTCGTGGTGTCCGCGACCGAGATCGGCCTGGGCATGCTGGTGGCCACCGCCGCGGCGCGGAGCACCGGGCGACCGGTGAGCGTGTTCGTGCAGTCCGACCCCGAGCGGGCCGCGGCCGCCCACGTCCCGCCGTGGGCACGGGCGGCCACCCGGGCGGCGCTGGCGACGGCGACCCAGGCCGTCTGCGTCGGGGTCGACCTCGCCGCCCGCGTGGCCCCGCTGCGCCGGGGACGCGACACCGTCGCGGTGCCCAACGCCGTCCCCGGAGCCGAGATCGCCGCCCGCGTGGCCGCGCGCGGTGTCCCCACCCGCGACCCGGGCGCGCCGCCGCTCGTGGTCGGCTGCGGCCGGCTGACCCGGCAGAAGGGCTTCGACCTGCTGCTGGAGGCGGTCGCCGGTGCGCGGGAACGGGGCGCCCCGGAGGTCGAGGTCGTGGTGCTGGGCGAGGGCGACGACCGGGCCGACCTCCAGGAGCAGGCGGACCGGCTGCTCGGCGCGGGCGCCGTCCGGTTCCCCGGCCACGTCGCGGACCCGGCCTCCGTCATCGCCGCGGCGGACGTCTTCGTGCTGTCCTCCCGCTGGGAGGGTTTCGGGCTGGTGCTGCTCGAGGCGCTGGCGGTCGGGACGCCGTGCCTGGCCTTCGACTGCCCGTCCGGGCCGCGGGAGGTGCTGGCCGACGGGTCCTTCGGCGGCCTGGTGCCCGCCGACGACGTCCCCGCGCTGTCCCGGGCGCTGGCCCGCCACCTCGCCGACCCCGCCCCGCTGCGGGCGGCCGCCGGCCGCGCCCGCGCCGGCGCACCCCGGATGTTCGACCCCGCTGCCGCGGCGGACGAGCACCGCGCGGCCCTCGCCCGCCTGGTCCCCGGCCGGCGCTGACCCCACTCCGGCGGTTCAGCCCCGCGGTGCGGCCAGCGCGGCCAGCGCGGACCGCACGGCCGGCGGCGGCGGGCCAGCGGCCACCGCGGCCACCGCGGCGGCCAGCCGACCCGGGCGGGAGGAGGCGAGGACCACCTCGTCCACCCCCTCGGGTGCCCGGCCCAGCAGTGCAGCGGCCAGGCCGCCCTCCTCCGCGTACCCGGTGCCGGCCACCGCGGCCCGCCACTGCTGCACGGCCGCGTCGTCCCCCCGCAGCCGGTCGGTGAGCCGGCCCAGGGCGTCGCCGCCGGCCCCGAGCAGGCCGTGCCCGACCCGGGTGGTGACCTCCGGCGGCAGGCGGACGGGCGGGTCGAACGGCCCGACGGCGAACTGGGCCACGGTGAGCACGCCCTCGCCCCGCTCCACCGCCGCGGCGGTCAGCCCGCTCTGCGTGGCCACCCCGGCCGCGCCGACGTCGCCGGCCTCGACCGCACGGCGCAGCACCGCCACCAGCTCGGGGGTGACCTCGTCGGGCTGCACCTCGTGCAGCAGGAACCGGTCGACGCGCCCGCCGAGCCGGCGCAGCGACTCCGCGAGCGACTCCTGCACGGCCTGCGGGTCGAAGCGGCCGCGGGACCGTTCCTGGCTGGCCCGCCGCAGCCGCCGGGTGACCGCGGCGGGCAGCACCGCCCGGGCCACCCGGACCAGCTGCCGGCCACCGCTGCGGGTGCCCAGGGCCGGGGCCAGACCCACCTTGGTGGCCACCACCGCGACGCCCTCGCGGCCGGCCAGGAAGCCACCGAGCTCGCCCTCGGTGCGCCCGCCCCCGTAGGAGGGGGCGGTGTCGAACCTGCGCACGCCGGCGTCCCACGCCTCCTGCAGGAGACGGCGCGACGCGTCGTCGTCCGCGACGAGCCCGAACAGGTGCGCGGTGCCCGCCACGACGGTCGGGGCGGTGGCCTGGGCCGGGGTGTCGGTCACCCCGGCGAAGGTACGGCCCGCTACCGGTGCCGGCGCAGCAGCCGCTCCCGCCGCAGCCGCTGCGGCAGCCGGGACAGCCGGGCGGTGTCGACGCTGCCGCGCGCGCCGACGAGCCAGCGCACCGGCTGTGGGCTGAGCCGCAGCGTCCCGGCCACCCAGAAGGTCGGCTCGCGCCAGTGGCCCGGCCCGACGCCGGCCCGGTGCAGCAGCCGGCGGACGGTCAGCGGACGGGCCAGCGGCCACCAGCGCTGGTTGGCGAAGTCCTCGCCGTAGGGCTGGGCGCCCCAGGCCACGGCCTCGTCCCGGCTGGGGTGCCGCCACAGGTCGAGCAGCTGCTCCCAGACGGTCGGGCGCAGGTCGACCGCGGCGTCGTCGGGTGCCCCGTCGACGAAGGCGTCGAGCGCCAGGTGCAGCGCGGCGCGGTAGTCGGCGAACCGCCAGCCCTCGGTCGCCGGGTTCACCGGTGCCGACAGCACGGGCACGACCCGTCCGCCCCGGGCCTCGAAGGCGGTCGTGGTGCCCTCGCTGCCCATGGCCAGCGTCTCCACCAGCATCACCGGGTCCTCCCCCGGCCGGCTGCGGGTGCGCCGACCGCGCGTCTCGTCGAGCAACCAGCCCGCACTGCGGCCGTGCAGCTCGGTACCCATGACGCCGGCGGCCGGGGCCAGCAGGCCGACGAACAGGTGCGCCGCGGGGACCGGCCGGCCGGTGGCCACGAGCAGGTCCTCCAGCGACCGGGTGGCCCGGCCGGTCCAGCCGACGTCGACGAACCCGACCCGGCCGGGGCCGGTGACGCCCTCCTGGTCCAGGTAGGCCAGCAGCAGCTCGGCGCGCCCGCTCGCCCGTCGGGTGGCCTCGGCGCCGACCGGGCCCGCACGGAGCGCGGCGAGGTAGGCCCCGGCGGCGTCGCCCAGCGGGCGGTCGGCGGTCCCCGGTGCGACGGCGACCGGGTCGAGCGCCGTCGCCTCGTCGGGGTCCAGGTCGAGCAGGTGCAGCAGCTCGCGCGGCGTCAGGTCCTCGACCTGGCGCTGGTCGGGCACCCACAGGTCGCCGACCACGTCGTGCCCGGGCCGCCCGGCCGACGCCAGCGTCCAGCTGCGCCGGGACCCGTGCAGGTAGCGCAGCTCCGGTGCCCCCGGCCGGGACGCCGCCAGCCGCGCGGTCACCTCCCGCAGCACCTCGCCGTCGCGGGCCACGAAGTACAGCCGGTCCAGCCCGCGCCGGGCCGCCTCGTCCAGCACCCAGCGGGCGAACCCGACGAACAGCGGCAGGGCCACCGTCCCGGCCACCGACGTCAGGCCGGCGTCCAGGCCGTCCAGCCGGCCCTGCAGCCGAGCGGTGCGCGCGGCCGCGGCCAGCCGGGGCGCCAGCCCGTCCGTGGCCGGGCCTGCACCGGCCAGCAGCCGTTCCCGTCCGGTCAGGTGCGCACTGCCGTCCAGGCCCACCTGCCACCCGCGCTCCAGGGCGTGCACGCCGTCGGACCAGCGGTCGTCGCCGTGGTGCCGCAGCTCCCCCGGCGGGTGGCCCAGCCGGTCGGCGACGGCGTCGAACAGCGCGCCGTGCTGCTTGGAGCTGCCCACCTCGGCGGAGGCGACCACCTCGTCGCCGTCCTGGAAGAGGTCCTCGCGCCGCAGCACCCGCTCCAGGAAGCCGGCCGGCAGCGAGGTGTCGGAGACGAACACGACGCCCCGGCCGGTGCCGGCGCGCGCGGCGCGGACCCGGGCCGCGGCACCGGGCACCGCCCGGCAGGCGGCCAGCTCGACCTCGAGCTCGGCGGCGGCGAGCTCGTCGGCCGCACCCGGCACGCCCAGCCGGTCGGCGACGTCGGTGGCCAGGTCGGCCAAGGAAGGGTGCACCGCGACGTCGGGGGTGCGGTCGTCCTGCGCCGCCCGGCGGGCGGCGGCGTAGACCGCCGGCGACACCGGGAGCACCCCGCGCGACCGCAGCAGGCGGCCGGTCTCCTCCGCCACGTGCTCGGGGCCGCCGAGGGCACGCACGAGCACGGTCTCGAAGACGTCGAACGTCGCGACCTGCATGGCTCCCCTCCCGGCCGCGCCGCACGACCTCCGGGAACCGTAGGGGGTTCCGAGTCGCCTGGGGACCCGTTCCTCCCCCGCCCGGGTGACCCCTCAGCCCCGGCCGGGCAGCAGCCGGCGCACCAGCGCACCGACCGAGGCCACCGCCGCGGCCGGCCGGAACCGGTCCCGGTAGAGCTGCTCGCCGGCGTCGACCAGGCGGTCGCGCAGCGCGGCGTCGGACAGCAGCGCGGCCACCGCCTCGGCCGTGCCCTCCGGGTCGTCCCGCAGCAGCAGGTGCTCGCCGTCCACCGCGCCGGTGCCCTCGCTGCCCAGCGTCGTGCTCACCACCGGGCGCCGGTGCGCGAACGCCTCCAGCACCTTGAGCCGGGTGCCTCCGCCGTAGCGCATCGGCACGACCACGACGTCGGCACCGGCCAGCTCCGCGGCGACGTCGTCCACCGGGCCGACGAGCTCGACCCCGGGCAGGTCGCGCAGGTGCTCCACGCGCCCGGACTCCCGGCCCACCAGGCGCAGCCGCGCGCCCGGGACGCGAGCCCGCACCGCCGGCAGCACCTCCCGGGCCCCCCACTCGGCGGCGTCGACGTTCTGGTCGGTGCCCCAGTTGGCCACCAGCAGCAGCACCGGGGCCCCGGGGTCGGGCCCGGCGACCACCGGCGGCGCCGACGGCTCGGGGTAGGTGTTGGGCAGCACCTCGACCGACCCGGTGCCCAGCCGGGCGACGTCCAGGTCGCTGCACACCACGACGGTGTCCGCCCACCGCGCGACGTCGTCCTGGATGCGCCGCCACAGCGGGAGCTCCAGCCGCCGCTGCACCCGCTCCACCCGGCCGCCGCTGCCGGCGTCGAGGTAGGCGCGCCACTTCTCGGTCTCCACGTCGTCGCAGTCGACCACCCAGCGCGCGCCCGGGAACCTCGGCGCCAGCACCGGGTGCAGCATCCGCGCGTGGTCGAGGCCGCCGAACCAGACCAGGTCGTAGTCCTCGCGCAGCCACGGCTCGAGGTCGGCCGCGACGGAGTCCCACCGCTGCGCCCCCACGTGCACCGGCAACCGCCGGGTCAGCGCCGCGACCGCACCGGACAGCCGGCCGCGGGGAGCCGGCTGCAGCCGCAGCCAGCGCTCGACCTCGACCCCGGGCGGCACCGGCGGCCCGCCGTCGGGGGCGGTGGAGAACAGCACGGCGACGTCCACCCGGCCCGCGGCCGCCAGCCCGCGCAGCACCCCGGCGCAGCGCAGCCGCTTGCCGCCGTCCGCGGGCTCGGCCACGTCGGGCAGCGTGACCAGGATGCGCGGCCCCTCGCCGGCCACTCAGTCCCCGCCGTCGCGGTCGGGGAGCTCGTCGCCGTCCCGGGTGATGCCGGTCAGCACGACGTCGGCCGCGTCGTCGTTGGTGCCGTACTCGGAGCCCGGGCCGTCGCCGTCCAGGGCGAGGTCGGTCATGGCGATGCCCGACACGCTGCCGGCGTCGACGACCACCCCGAGCCAGCGGCTTGCGCCGGGGCGGGTGTCGGTGACCTGCAGCCCCGAGATGGTCACGTCGTCGACCGACCGGCCGTCGGCGCCGCTGTAGACCAGCACCGCGCCGTGGTCGATGCCCTCGTCGGTGTTGGCGTCGGTGACCGTCCCGCCCTCGACCCGGACGCCGTCGACCGAGGTGGTGTCGAAGCTGCCCTCGGCCGCCACGTACACCCCGGCCGCCGCGGTGCCGGTCACCGAGATGTCGGTGTAGGTGACGTCGGTGCCGCCCACCACGGAGACGCCGCGGGCATCGGTGCCGTCGACGACGGGCGAGACCACCCGGATGCGCGCGCACGGGTCGCCGTCCTGGGCGTAGGACACCACGGCCACGCCGTCGTCGCCGACGTCGCGGACCCGGGGGGCGAGCACCTCGCCGTCGGACGCCCCGGCCGTGATGTGCACGCCGTCGGCGCGGGTGCCGCTGACCTGCACGCCGTCCAGCACGAAGTCGCGGGTGCCGTAGACGTAGATGCCGGCCGCGGCCGAGCCCTCGACGGCGACGTCGCGCACGACCACGCCGCTGTGCCCGTCCAGCCACAGGCGCTGCTGCTCGAAGGCGTCGAAGCGGCGGGAGGTCTCCTCGATGGTCAGCCGCACGTCCTGCACCACGACGTCGTCCGCGGCGATCTGCAGCGCGGACCGCTCCTCGTCGGTGGCCAGCAGCGTGCCGCCGCCGGTCAGCACCGCACCCTGCACGGACAGCGTGAGGACGTCGTCGACGGCGTAGGTGCGGCCCTCGGCCAGCAGCACCGCGCCACCGGGGCGGACGGCGTCGAAGGCCTCCTGCACGGCGGCGGTGTCGTCGGTGCTGCCGTCGCCCACCGCGCCGTAGTCCTCCACGCGGACGGCGTCCGCCGGGTCGTAGGGCGCCGGGTCGGACCCGTCGGACCCGCCGCGGCCGGTCAGCCACCAGACGAGGGCCCCGGCGACCAGGACCACGACCACGGCGAGGGCGATCAGCGGTCCGCGCCTGCGGCGGATCGGGGGCGCCGGGTCGGACGGCGCGTCCTGGGGAGGTGCGGTCGAGCTTCCGGTGGCGGCCATGAGCACTGTCCCGTCGTCGGTCGAGGGCCGGGGGGGCGTGGTGCGGCTCTGCACACATTGCTGCGCCGAAGGGTCCACCTGGGCCAGTGACCGGGCCCGGTCGTGGATACTCGAACGGCCCGGCCCCGCCACGGGGCGGTTCGGCGTTCCGGTGACCATACCGTGCGTTGCGCGACGACGGCCGGGCCGAAGGGGAGCCACGACCGTGACCAGCCAGGCCGTACCCGGCACCGACGCCTCCTCCGCCGACGACCCCGCACGCCGTCCCGGCGGGTCCGGACGACGTCGTCGGGCCCTCGTCGGCGCCCTGGTCGGGGCGGTGGTTCTCGGCGTGGTCGGCGGCGTGCTGGCCGCCACGGCCGACCCCGAGGTGAGCGCCTCGGCCCTGGTGCAGAGCTACCCCGACCCCGCCGCGGTGGAGAACCCCACCACCGGAGCCGTGGACGGCGACCAGGCCGCACGCAACGCCACCTACGTGGAGACCGAGCTGGTCTCGCTCAACAGCGCCGACCTCGCCGGCCAGGTGGCCGACGCGGTGGGCCAGCCGGTCGGCGACGTCCAGCTCGAGGCCGTGCGGGTCGGCGACTCCAACGTCATCACCATCACCTCCACCGCCTCGACCGCCGCCGAGGCAGCCGCCGAGGCCCAGTCCGCCGCCGACCTCTACGTCGCCGGGCGGCAGCAGCGGCTGGCCGACCGGATCACCGGGCTGCAGGCCACCGTCGAGTCCCAGATCACCGCCAACCAGCAGGCCCTCGACGCACTGCCCAACCCGCCGGCCAACGGGGTGGACGTGAACGAGCAGCAGCGGGCGGCGCTGGCGCAGCAGAACGTCGAGCTGCTGGGCGCCCGCGACACCCTGCAGCGCGCCGCCGCCGACACCGGTCAGGTCGCCGGGGTCATCCAGCAGGCCACCGCGCAGCCCAGCGGCTCGCTGTCCACCGCGGTGCTCACCGTCGTCGCCGCCGTCCTGGTCGGCGCGCTGCTCGGGGGCGTGCTCGCCCCGGTGGTGTCCTCCCTGCGCGGGCGGGTGCGCGACGCCCAGGACGTGACCGGTCTCGGCGTCCCGGTGCTCACCCCCGACCTGCCCGTCGCCGCGCGGGGGCGCCGCGCGGGCAACCTGCGCCGCGTCGTGCAGCTGCAGGCCCTGCAGCTGCCCGGCGGGCCCGTCAACGGCGGCAGCCTCGCCGTCGTCGGCCCGGGCCCGGGCGTCGGCACGACCTTCACCGCCGTGGCGCACGCCCGGCACGCCGCACTGCGCCGGCCCACCCTGCTCGTCGTGCACGACCTCGACCAGGCGGCCGCCCTGCTCGGCGGGCTGCAGGAACCCACCCTCCTGGTGCTGGGGGGCCGGCGCGACACCGCCGGCCACGCCGTCCCAGACGGCCGGCCCACCGAGCTGCCGGTCCGCAAGGTCAGCAGGACCCCGGGCCTGGCCGTGGCCGTGGTGCCGACCGGCAGCAGCATCGACGACCTGGTGCCCACCGGGGTCGTGGACGCCGCCGCGGAGGCCGGCTGGGCCGTGGTCGTCGACGCCCCGCCGCTGGACCGCTCGGACGAGGGCCTGCGGGCCGCCCTGCAGTGCCGGGAGACCGTGCTGGTCGCCGCCGTCGGGGCCAGCCGGGTCGACGACGTCGACCGGGCCGTGCAGATCCTGCACGGTGCAGGGGCCACCCCGGCCGGCATCGTCCTCAACCACGCCAAGCGTCGCCGGTCCTCGGCGGAGATCACCTCGACGGACGCACCGGCCCGCGACGCCGGTCCCGACACCGCACCCCGGGGGGTGCCCGTCCCCGAGACGGACCCCGTCCAGGACGCCCCCGGGCCGGACGGCCCGCACGGGTCCGACCAGGACACCGGCCGGCTGCCGCTCGTGCCGGCCGAGGAACGGGCCGGGCTGCCCACGAACCGTGCCTGACCCTGTCCTGTCGCTGGTGGTGAGCACCGTCGGGCGACCGACGGAGTTCGCCCGGCTGGTGGAGTCCCTCGTGCGCACCGCCCCCACCGGGCAGGTCGAGCTGGTGGTCTGCGACCAGAGCGCCGACCAGTCCTGCGCCCGGCTGCTGCGCGAGCTGGACCCGCCCCTGACCTGGCAGGCGACCACGTCGGGCCGGGGTGCCTCGGTCGGGCGCAACGCCGGGCTGGAGCTCGCCCGGGGCGAGCTGCTGGGCTTCCCCGACGACAACTGCTGGTTCCCCGACGGCGCCCTGGCGCGGGTGCTCTCCACCTTCCTCGCCGAGCCGGGCCTGGCGGGCCTGTCCGGGCAGCAGCAGACCCTCGACGGCCGGCCCTCGATGCTGCGCTGGCCGCGCCGGGGCGGTCCGGTGACCCGCACCAACTTCATGAAGACCTCGATCATGAGCGGGATGTTCTTCCGGCGGGAGCAGCTGGACCGCGTGGGCCGCTTCGACGAGGGCATGGGCGTGGGGTCGGCCGGCTGGTACGGCGCCGGCGAGGAGTCCGACCTGCTGCTGCGGGTGCTCGCCGACGGCGGCGAGGTCCGGTACGACCCCGGCCTGGTGGTGCTGCAGGACGAGCCGCGCGACGAGGCCGACGACCGGTTCGTGGCCAAGATGCTGCGCTACGGCTGCGGCAACGGTCACCTGTGGCGGGTGCACCGGCTCCCCCGCTGGCTGCTGGCCTGGTACTCCGCCCGCAAGGCCGTCGGCGCGGCCGTCCGGTTCGCCCGCGGTCGGTCCTCCCTCGCCCGCGCCGACCTCGCGTACCTGCGCGGCACCTGGGCGGGGTGGGTCGACCGCCGGCCGCGCGACTGGCCCGCCGGGACCGGCTCGTGAGCGCCCCGACCAGGCCCCGGGCGCCCTGGTGGATCACCCCGGCCGGGGCGCTGTCCCTGCTCATCCCGGTCACCCTGCTGCTCACCTGGCGGCTGGACGACGCGGCGTTCCGGCTGTTCTACCGGACCGGGAAGTCGGTCACCGACAGCACGCTGCTGCTGACCGCCGTCGCCGCGCTGGTCCTGGCGGGGGTCGCCACCGCGGCCGCGGTCCTGGCCCCCCGCGCCCGCCGCGCGCTGATCCCGGTGCCCGGGGTGGTCCCCGACCGCCTCGCGGCCGCGGCACAGGGCCTGTTCTGGGTCACCGTCGGCGGCTACGTCCTCTACACCGGCGCGGGCATCGCCAACGGGCTGGACCCGGCGGCGGTCGTGCAGGCCCTGATCACCCAGGAGAACTACAGCGGCGACGCCAAGCAGGCCCTGCAGGGCATCGCCGGGGTCACCAGCCTGACCCAGGTCGGCATCGCCTTCGTCGTCGTCGCCACCTGGGTGCTGGTCACCCGGTGGCAGCGCCGGCTGGCCTGGCAGCTGGCGATCGTGCTGCTGCTCAGCCTCGTCCGGTCCTTCGTGGCCAGTGAGCGGCTGGCCCTGGTCGAGGTCGCCGTCCCCGCGGTGGTCATCGTCGTCCTGGCCGCCGGCCGGTCCCGGGTGCGTGCCCGCCGGCTGGCCGCGTCGTGGGCCCCGGTCGTGCTGACCCCGCTGGTGTTCGTCCTGTTCGCCGCCTTCGAGTACTCCCGCAGCTGGCAGTTCTTCAAGACCCGCACCGACGAGTCGTTCCCGGTGTTCGCGCTGATCCGGCTGGTGGGCTACTACGCCACCTCCTACAACAACGGCCAGCTGCACCTGGACCACGACCCGTTCCCGGGCCGGCTCCCCCTGGACTCCATCGCGGCGTTCTGGACCGCACCGGGCATCGCCCAGCTGGGCCTGTACGACCGGCTGTCGGCCCCCGCGCCGGCGGTGTCGCAGGACGTTCTGGAACGGTTCGGCAACCCCGAGTTCAACAACCCGGGCGGGCTCACCACGCCCTTCGTCGACTTCGGCACCGCCGGCGGCTTCCTCTTCTTCGTCGTCGCCGGGCTGGTCATCGGCCTGCTGTTCCGCGGGTTCCTGGAGGGGTCCCCGGTGGGCACGCTGCTCTACCCGATGGTCGTCACCGGCCTGCTCGACCTGCCCCGCTACCTGTACTGGACCCAGGGCCGCGTCGTCCCCGCCGTGCTGGCCCTGCTCGTCGTCGCCCTCTACGTCGGACGGCCGGTCACCCGCCGCCGGGCACCGCACCTGCGGTCGGCCCGCGAACGGGAGGCCGGCCCCGCGCACGGGGTGCCCGTGGGGGCGGCCCCGTGACCCGGCCGTTGCGGTGGCTGCTGATGGCCGGGCACGTCCCGGGCTCCACCCGCGGCGGCGGCATCGTCCGCTACACCGTGGAGCTGGCCCGGGCGCTGCACCGGCGCCCGGACGTCGAGCTGCACTTGCTGGTCGACCCAGCCGCGGCCGAGGGGCTCACCGAGCTGGTGGGGTCCCCCGACCGGCTGCTGGTCCTGCCGCCGGTGCCCGGGCCCGCGGTCCCCGCCTACGAGCGGACCGCGCTGGGCCTGCGGGTGCGCGGCCGCTACCACGTGGTGCAGGGGGTCAAGCACCTGCTCCCCCGCGGCCTGGGCCCCACGCACGGGGTGCTGACCGTGCACGACATGCTGCTGATGGACCGGCCGCAGGACTTCGGCGCCGCCAAGCGCACCCTGCTGCAGCTGCCCTACGGCGGGTCGATCCGCGGTGCCGACACCCTGGTCTGCGTCAGCGAGGCCACCCGGTCACGGCTGACCGCCTTCGACCCGCGGACCGCCGCCCGCAGCACCGCCGTCCCGCTGGCGACCAGCCCGGCCCTGCTCACCTCGGCGCCGGTGCCCGTGCCGGGGCTCGAGGGCCGGCCCTTCGGCCTGGTCGTCGGCGACACCCAGCCGCGCAAGAACCTGCCCACGATCATCACGGCCTGGCGGCGGGTGGTCGACCGGCGACCCGACGCCGTCCTCGTGCAGGTCGGTCCGCCGCCGTGGGGCGAGGAGTCCTACGGCCCGGACTTCGAACCCCTGGTGGCCGCGGGCCGCCTGCGGCAGCTGCAGGGCATCGACGACGGCACCCTGCGGTGGTTGTACGAGAACGCGTCCGTGGTGCTGGCCCCCAGCCTCGCCGAGGGCTTCGGGTTGCCGGCCGCCGAGGCGCTGGACCTCGGCACCCCGCTGATCACCTCGACCGACGCCGCGCTGGTCGAGGTCAGCGGCGACCGGGCGCTGCACCTGCCGGCCGAGGACGTCGCCGCCTGGGCGGCCGCCGTCCTGGACCAGCTGGGTCGGCCGCGGTCCGCCCGGTCGGCGCCGACGTCCCCGCGGACCTGGGACGACGTGGCCGAGGAGACGGTGGCCGCCGTCCGGCGGGGTCAGGCCGGGCGCACGCCCTCGACGTAGAGGCTCTCGGCCGCCCGGTGCGGCGCGTCGGGCGACGGGGTGACCCGGCCCTGCCCGTAGGCCGACCCGGCCACCTCCACGAAGCCGGCCGCGCGCAGCAGCGCCACCATCGTCTCGGTGTCCCAGACCGACACGTGCCCGTGGTCGTAGACCACCTCGGCCAGCGCCAGCAGGTCGGTGGGCCGCCCGGGCCGCTCCAGGTCGATCAGGTCCGGCGAGGACCCGGTACCGCTGCGGCGGGCCGCGTAGTCGACGGCCCAGCGGCCGAAGTCGGGCACGCTGACGCGGACCACCCCGCCCGGCCGCAGCAGGCGGAAGGCCTGGTCCATCGCCGCCAGCCCGACCTCGGCGGGCAGGTGCTCGAGCACGTGCTCGAGGAACACCGCGTCCACCGACCGGGCGGGGAGCGGCAGCGGTCGGCGCAGGTCCCACACGACGTCGGGGTGCACGCCCCACAGCGCGTGCAGGCCCCACAGGTCGACGTTCACCCAGCCCGCCGCGTTGTAGGTCCCGCTGCCCAGGTTCAGCCGCAAGGGGGTGCCGGACACGTGCAGCTCGCGGAGGCGGCGGGTGGACCGACCGGCCAGGGCCCGGGTGCCCAGCACCTTGGCCGCGGCCCGTTGGCGGGGCCCGACCAGGGACCGGAGGACGCCCAGCGCGGTGGCCGACCCGGCCTCCGGCGCCGTCCCCGTCCGGCGCGTCAGGTAGCTGCGCAGGTCGTCGCGCTCGGCGACGACCGCTGCCACGGCCAGGGTGTCCTCCATCGACGTGCCTCCGTCGGGGTGCTCCCCCGGCCGCGCGTCGACCCGGGTGCGGCGAACCTAGACCCCGCGGGGAGGTGGGTGCACCGGTCCGTGCCCCGGTCGGGTGAGCTCAGCCGCCGGCCAGCACGCCGTCGACCACGGCGCGCATGCGGTCGCGGAACGCCGCGCGGGAGAAGCCCTCGGCGTGCCGGCGGATGGTCGCCGGGTCGTAGCGGGCCGGGTCGAAGTCGCCCAGCGCCGCGGCCCAGGTGGCGACCTCGTCACCCGCTGCCACGGGCGGCACCAGCTCGCCGGTCACGCCGGGCAGCACGGTGTCCTGGGTGCCGCCGGCGTCGACCGCGATCACCGGGGTGCCGCAGGCCTGCGCCTCGACGGGCACGATGCCGAAGTCCTCCACCCCGGGCATGAGCAGGGCCGTGCAGCTGCGGAACAACCGGCGCAGCTCGGCGTCGTCGACCCGGCCGACGAACCGGGTGTGCGGTCCGGCCAGGGCCTCCAGCTCCGCCCGGGCCCGGCCCTCGCCGGCGACCACCAGGGGGACGCCGGCCGCCTCCGCGGCCCGCACCGCGAGGTCGGGTCGCTTGTAGGCGACCAGCCGCCCGGCGAGCAGGAAGAACTCCTCGCGCGGCACGGTGGCGTCGGGCCGGTAGCTCTCGGTGTCCACGGGCGGGTGCACGACGGTGGCCGGCCGCCCCCACCAGTCGCGGATGCGGCCCACCACCGCGGTGGAGTTGCCGAGCAGGGTGTGCACGCGTGCGGCCGCCCGGACGTCGGCGGGCCGGTACAGCGCCGAGAAGGCGGCCAACCCGGCGCCGCCGACCCGGCCGCCGACCTCCCCGGCCCGCATGGCCGGGTCCCAGGCCCAGCGGGCCGGGGAGTGAACGTAGGACACGACGGGTGCGTCGGTGGCGTGCACGACCTGGTTGGCGAAGGCGTGGTGGGAGGCGATGACGACGTCGGACGGCGGTACCCGCAGCCGGCGCACCGCCACGGGCAGCGCGGGCAGGAGGTGGGCGTAGGTGCGCCCCCGCAGCAGCCGGCTCAGCGCCGTCGTCCGCACCCGGGGCTCGATGTCGTCGGGCATCACCCCGGGCAGGCCCACCGGGGCCAGGACCGGGGCGTCGGGCCACTCCCGGGCCAGCTGCTCCACGACGGCCTCGGACCCGGCGAACTCGGTGAAGCGTTCGTGCACCAGGGTCACGCGCGGCGGGGTCGTCACCGCACGAGCCTGCCACGGCGGGTCAGCGGAAGTACCCCCCGGTCCGCACCAGGGCGGCCCCGTTGCGCAGCACGGAGCCGAGGCTGAACGTGGTGGCGTCCTGGTTGCTCACCAGCGCGGCCGGCCGGGTGTCGCCGGTGATCGCGATGCCGCTGAGGGTGGCGTTCCGGATGCCCGGTGAGGACGCACTGGTGATCAGGCCCAGCACCCGGCTGACCGTGGGCCGGTACCCCGTCACCGCCAGGCCGGTGACGGTGACGTCGGTGACCAGCTGGTCGGGGGTCCCGTTGTAGACCAGCACCGAGCCGTGGTCGATGGAGGTGTCGTAGTTGGCGTTGGTGATGGTGCCTCCGCTGACGCGTACGCGGGCCACCCCGGCGGTGTTCCAGCCGCCCTCGGCGGCGACGTAGACGCCCGCGCCGTAGGTGTCGCGCACGTCGATGCCGGTGATGTCGACGTCGGTGCCGCCGACGACGGACAGGCCGCGACCACCGGTGGACCCGTCGACGGAGGGGGAGGTGATGGAGATGCGGGCGCACGGGGCGCCGTCGGGCCGGTAGGACACGACCGCCACGCCGTCGTCGCCGACGTCGCGGACGACCGGGGCGACGACCCGGCCGTCGCGTGCGCCCTGCGTCATGTGGATGCCGTCGGCCCGGGTGTTCTCCACCGTGACCCGCTCGAGCAGGAAGCCCGACGTGCCGCCGCCGACGTAGACCCCGGCCGCGGCGGACCCGTCCACGACCACGTCGCGGACGACCGCGCCGGTGGCGCCGTCGAGCCGGAGGCGCTGCTGCTCGTAGGCGTCCCACCGCCGGGTGGTGGAGGCGATGGTGAGCGTGATGCCCGAGACGGTCACCCGGGGAGCCGAGACCGTCAGCGAGGAGGTGGCCTCCCGGGTGGCGCGCAGGGTGCCGCCGCCGGTCAGCGTGATCCCGGCGGACCGGATGGTGAGCACCCGGCTGTGGGCGAACACCGTGCCGGCCGGGAGCATCACGACGTCGCCGTCCTCGGCGAGGTCGAAGGCCGCCTGCAGGGCGACCGAGTCGTCGGTGGTGCCGTCACCCACCGCGCCGGTGTCGAAGGGCGAGATGAGCCGGACGGCGCCCTGCGACGGAACGCCCGTGGGCGGGACCGCCGGGGCGGCGGGGACCGTGGCCGGCCGCGACGGGGTGGTCGGTGCGGCGGGGGCGGTAGCGGCCGCGGTGGCGCTCGAGCCGGTGCCCGGACCCGCGGCGGGTGCCGACCGGCCGGCACCGGCCGTCGGCACCGGGGCACCGGTGACCGGGGCCGTGCCGGGCGGGGACGTCGGGGCGGTGGGCCCGGTGGCCTCGGTGGTGGAGGAGGGTCCCGTCGCAGCGGGGGACGTCGACCCGGTCGCGCCCGCCGCGGTGCCCGCGTCCGCCGTGATCGGCACCGCCGGCCGGTGGGTCCCGGGCCCGGAGGTCGCGATGGCGGCCACCGGGACGGCCACGACGACGGCGGCCGCGCCGGCGAGCACGGCGAGGCGCACCTGTGGTGCCTTGACCGACCTCATGGCGTTCCTCCTCGTGGCAGACCTGCACGGGGAGGATCGGTCGGTCCGGACAGTTCCTTGAGTGTGACCCGCAGTACTCGCCTGACCGCGTCGGGTCAGGTCACGCGGCTGCCGTCAGCGCTGCGGCAAGGAGCGCAGGAAGTCCAGCAGCACCGACGACCGGCGGCTCCAGTCATGGCCGTCGGCGACCGCGGCACCCACGTCGTTGCGGTCCGTCGCGGTGAGCAACGCGGGCAGGTCCGCCACGCCCGTCGCCGCGTCGCCCACGACCCGGACGCCCGGTGGTGGGTCCCCGCTCCCGGCGAAGTGCGGGGTGGCCAGGACACGGAGCCCGGCGGCCAGGTACTCGTAGAGCTTCATCGGGCTGCGGCCGTCGTTCGCGGTGGTGTCCCGGAAAGGCATCAGCGCCGTGGTGTAGCGGGCGAGCACCGCCGGGACCTCGTCGTAGGCCAGCGGGCCGAGGAACCGGACGTTGTCCCCCAGCCCCTCGGGCAACGGGTCGGGTGCGGGGCCGAAGAGGTCCACCCGTACCTCCGGCCGGCCCCGGGCCAGCTCCCGCAACCACACCCAGTCCACCCGGTCGTCCAGCGCGCCGACGTACACCAGCGCGTCGCCGGTCGCCCCCTCCGGGTCCCCGCTGCGGAAGAAGGGTGCGTCGACCCCGTTGGGCAGGACGAGGTGGGGCAGCGACCGGGCGCTGGGGGGCAGCTCCTCCCACACCGTCAGCGACGTCGCGACGACCGCCGAGCTCTCCGCGAGCGCGCGCTCCTGGGCGGCCAGCATCCGGTGCCCGGTGTAGACGTCGGTCGGCCGGTAGACCACTGTGCGGGCGCCCACCAGCGAGCCGAGCCCGGCGAACAGCGGCTGGTCCATCAGGAGGAAGTCCGGCCGGTCCAGCCCGGCGGCCCGCACGGTGCGCCGGATGCCGGGCACGCCCGTGCGCAGGGCGAGGTTCAGCGGCCACCCGGCGGTCAGCTGCACCGGCAGCGTCGTGAACGGCACCACCGACACCCGCCCGTCGGTGTCGCGCTGGGGACCGGCGACCGTCGAGGAGAACCGGGAACGCAGTCCCACCCGGTTGCCCAGCCCCAGGACCTTCACCGGGGACAGCGGGGTGGACATGTGCGCCACCTGCATCCCCCGCTGCGCGAGCGCGCGGGAGAGGTGGTGGCTGCCCACCCGGAAGACCCCGGTCTCCGGGGTGTGGCTGGCGAACAGGACCCGCGAGGGTGAGCGGACGGGGCGGGCACTGGGGACGGTCATCGTCTCCAGTGTCCCCCGGACGGAGGCCCCGGCAGCCCCGGGGTTCAGGACGTGACGTCGGCCACGGAGGTGGCGGACGGCTGCTCCACGGCCCCCACCGGCCGCCGCGCCGCGCGACGCCGCAGCACCCACCGCGCGCCGTAGGCGGTGGCCAGCACCAGCACCTCGGTGGCCAGGATCGCCAGGCTGGCCCCGACGGCGCCCCCCACACGAGCGCCGAGCAGCAGGAGGGGCACCCCGACGACCGCGCCGGTGACGGTGCTGGTCACCACCACCCGGGTGAGCCCGGCAGGGATCAGGACGTAGGCCGAGAACCCGAGCGAGAGCGACACCACGACCAGCGAGGAGGCCATCGCGGCCGCCTGCCCGACGCCGACCTCGATGGTCCCCGAGAACACCACCCCGTCCAGCAGCGGGGTGAGCACCGTCATCGACACCGCCACGAGCGCACCAGCCGCCCCGGTCACGAGGATCGCGGTGCGGGTGCGGCCGGCGCGGTCGGCCCCGCTGCTCCCCGACACCCAGCTCTGCAGGGCGTTCTTGAAGGGGAACAGCAGCGCTCGGCCGAGCAGCTGCACCCGGTAGAGCGCGGCGAACAGCGCGAGCGAGGCCGGCGCGACCGTGGCCACCAGGGTGACCGCGAACCCGGTCCAGGCGTAGGTGGCCAGGGAGCTGACGATCAGCGGGGCCTGCTCGCGCAGGGACGCGGCGGTCGCGCGCAGCCCGGGCACCCGGCGGGTCGCACGGTCACCCCGCAACCGCAGGAAGGCGAGCACCACGGCCAGCACGTTGGCGGCCAGCGTCAGCAGCGGGAACCCCACGAGCGGCATGCCCGCCCACAGCGCCACCGACCCCAGCACCGAGATGCCGACCTGCGGCAGGGTCTCGTAGACGGCCACCAGCCCACTGCGACCCAGCCCCACGAAGTACCACGCGCTGGTCAACCCGACGACGGCGGAGCCGACCGCCATCAGGGCCACCACCGCGGGCTCCTGCGGCGCGACGAGGAACGCGACCACCGCCACGGCCGGCAGGACCACCACCGAGACGGCCAGCCGGGTGACCAGGCTGGTCCAGTAGACCTCCTGCAGCTCCGCCGGCGAGTCCCGGCGGACCGCCACCACGTGCGCCCCGACGAGGCCCCACCCCATGAGGACCACGACCGCCGCCGCGGCGCCGAGGGTCTGACCCAGCACCACCGCGGCGAAGCCGGCCGCCCCGGCCGAGGACGTGATCGCCGGCAGCGCGACGAGCGGGGCGACCGCGGTGGCCGCCGTCAGCCCGTAGAACTGCACCACCCGGCCGATCGGCGGCCTGGTGCGCGCGCGGGTGGAGGAGTCGCCGGACGGGCCCACGACGTACCCCCTCGGCACGGGGCGCGGTCGCGACGGGCCTTCCCCGACGGCACCGGGACACCAGCACCCCGCCCACGAGGGTAGCCAGCGGACCGGCGAGGGCGTCCGCGGTGGGGTCAGCTGTCGGCGGCGGCCGCGGCGCGGGCGGCGAGCCGCTCGCGCTGGGGGACGACGACGTACTTCGGGTCCTTGGACGACGCCATCCCCGCGTCGAACACCCCGAACCGGGTCAGCGCCGACCCCGCCGCCAGCAACGCGCCAGAAGCCACCGCACCCCAGCGACGACCGCCCAGCACCGCCGCCCCCACGGCACCGGCAGCGGTGCAGGCACGCGCCGCGCGCAGCAGCTTCCCGGCCCGGCCGATGTGGAAGGGCTCGCTGACGATGCCGTGGTCGGTCTCCACCTTGTGCATCGCGACCAGCTCGACCGCAGCACCCACGACCGCGGCCTTGCGGGCCGGGGCGGCCTGGTCGACCGGGGTGAACGCCATGCACAGGCCGCCACCGGCGGCCAGGCCCGAGCCGGTGAACACGAACGGCAGCGTGTCGCCGGGCTCGTGCCAGCTCGGCGTCGCGGTGTTGGCCAGCAGCACCGCGGTGTAGGCCGCCATCGGCCCGCCGAACACCGCCCCGCCGACGCCGGCCGTCCTGCGCAGCGACGGCGCCTTCACCCAGCGCGGCACCCAGTCCATCCGCTCGGCCAGGGTCAGCGCGGCGGCCGCCCCGGTCAGCGCGCTGAACGGCGAGAGGATGTAGGAGCCCACGCTCAGCGGGCTGGTCGGCTTGAACACCCGCAGCATGTGCAGGAACCGCTCCGGCCGCCCCAGGTCGTGGATCAGGAACCCGACGCTGGCGATCGCTCCCCCGCCGGCGATCAGGTGCGCGGTGCGGGCCAGCGCCGGCCGGTCGGTGAACTCCGCTGCCGCGCCCAGCACCGCGGACGACCCCGCCGCGCCGCCCAGGAACAGGTAGAGCGGCACGTCCGGGGTCTTCCAGACCGCCGACTTCACGATCTGCCGGCCGTAGTAGCTCTGAAACTCGGCGTCCTCGACCGTCGGGTCGCCGTCCCGTCCGCGGCCGCCACCCTTGCGCTTGCGCCGCCGCTGCTGGCCCCGCGTCGGGCCGTCCGCCCGCCGCCAGCCGCCGCCCGGCGTCGCCACGCCCGAGACGCCGGGACGGTGGTCCAGCGGGGCGTCCTCCACCTCGGCGGGCACGCCGGTGCCGTGCATCTCGGGGGTGCGCTCCTGCTCGACCTCCGACCCCGGGTGCGTGCCGGGGTCCACCGCCGGGGTCTCCCCCGCCGCGTGCCGTCCGGACCGGTCCGGGCGGGTCACCGCCGCCGCCCCAGGAACCCGGACAGCGCGACGCCCACCAGCATCGCCGCGGCACCGGCCGCGTGCCGCCACATCGAGGGCAGGTCGCGGGTGGTCACCACCGGGTCCGGCGGCAGGCCGTAGACCTCGGGCTCGTCGAGCAGCAGGAAGAACGCCCCCGCGCCGCCCACGCCGTCGTCGGTGTCCCGGCCGTAGAGCCGCGCCGTCGTCACGCCCTGCTCGGTCAGCGTCGCCAGCCGCGCGTCGGCGCGGGCCTGCAGCTCGTCCAGGTCGCCGAACTGGATCGACTGGGTCGGGCACGCCGTGGCGCACGCCGGCTGCAGGCCGTCGGTGAGCCGGTCGTAGCACATCGTGCACTTGAAGACCCGGCCGTCGCCCTTGCGCTGGTCGATGACGCCGTACGGGCAGGCCGGCACGCAGTAGCCGCAGCCGTTGCAGATGTCGTCCTGCACCACCACGGTGCCGAACTCGGTGCGGAACAGCGCCCCGGTCGGGCACACGTCCAGGCAGCCGGCGTGCGTGCAGTGCTTGCACACGTCGCTGGACATCAGCCAGCGGATCTCCCGGTCACCCGACTGCGCCGTCTGCGGGTCGAAGCTCGACAGCGCCTGCGCGTTGAGCACGCTGTGCTGGTCGATCGTCGTGCCGTCGGCGTTCCCGTGCGCCGGCGTCTCGGCCGACCCGCAGGACCCACCGCAGCCGCCGCCGGAGCCCGCACCCTGACCGGGCGCGGCCGGCAGGCCGATCGCCGGCATCGGCAGGTCCACCGCGCGCGACTGCTCCACGAACGCCACGTGCCGCCACGAGTTCGCGCCGAGCATCCCGGTGTTGTCGTAGCTCATCCCCGACAGCCCCAGGGCGTCGCGGTTGCCGTCGGCGTCGTCCATCGGGAGCGTGTTCCACTCCTTGCAGGCCACCTCGCAGGCCTTGCAGCCGATGCACACGCTGGTGTCGGTGAAGAACCCGACCCGCGCCGGGTGGTCGGCCTCGTAGCCGGCCTCCCCGGTCACGTCGGGCAGCGGCCCGTAGAGCCGGTTCTCCGTGTCGTGCCCGGTGAACGCCGGGCTGGCGGAGCTGAACTGGCTCACGGCTGTGCCTCCGCGACGTGGTCCGGGGCGCTCTGCGTGGTGTGCGCCTGCCCCTTCTCCTCGCCGGTCATGTTGGTCTCCTCGACGGGCGAGCGCCCACCGACGGGCACCCGCCCGCTCTTCACGCCGGCGCGCTGCCGGTAGGACTCCACCAGGTCGACCAGCGCGGGACCGCGCGGACGCCGTCCGGGCTGGATGTCGCAGGTGGCGACCTTGGACTCCTGGATGTGCACGTTGGGGTCCATCACCACGCCGAACAGGTCGTTGCCGCTGTCGCCGGTGGAGATGCCCTGCTCACCCCAGTGGTAGGGGACGCCGATCTGGTGCACGACCTTGCCGCGGCCCATCTTCAGCGGCCGCATCCGCTCGGTGACCAGCACCCGCGCCTCGATCGCCGTCCGGGCGCTGACCAGCGTCGCCCAGCCCGCGTTCTCCAGGCCGCGCTCGTCGGCGAGCTCCGGGGAGACCTCGACGAAGAACTCCGGCTGCAGCTCCGACAGGTAGGGCAGCGTGCGGCTCATCCCGCCGGCCGTGTGGTGCTCGGTCAGCCGGTAGGTGGTGAACACGTACGGGTAGACGTCGCTGGTCGGCGGGTTGCTGCGGTTCCAGGCCGCCTCGATGACCTCGCGGCCCGGGTTGGCCTGCTGCCGGTACAGCGCGTTGGGCACCGGCGACTCGTCGGGCTCGTAGTGCGTGGGCAGTGGCCCGTCGGCCAGGCCGGACGGCGCGAACAGCCAGGCCTTGCCGTCGTTCTGCATGATGAACGCGTCCGCACCGCTGATGCCGTCCGGACCCTTCGCACCCGGCTCGGGCCGGTAGGACGGCGGCTTGGTGGCCTCGAAGTCGGGGACGTCGTGCCCGGTCCACCGCTGCGCCTCCTCGTCCCACCAGACGTAGGCCTTGCGCTCGCTCCACGGCTTGCCCTCGGGGTCGGCCGAGGCGCGGTTGTAGAGCGTGCGGCGGTTGGCCGGCCACGCCCAGCCCCACTCCGGGGCCACCCAGTTCTGGTCCCGCCCGGGCTTGCGGCGGTCGGACTGGTTGACCTCGTCGGCGTAGACCCCGGTGTAGATCCAGCAGCCGGCCGTCGTCGTCCCGTCGTCCTTGAGCTCCGTGTAGGACGACAGCGCCTTCCCGTCGGGGCCGGTGCCGTTGATCTCGCGCAGCACCGCCTCGGCGCTGGGCTCCACGAGCGGGCCGTGCGTCGGGTAGTCCCAGGTCAGCGCCTGCAGGGCGGCGTCGCGGGGGTCGGTGGAGCCCTTCAGCCGGTCGCGCAGGATGCGGCCCAGGTGGAAGTAGAACCACAGGTCGCTGCGGGCGTCGTCCGGGGGCTCGATCGCCTGCCGGTGCCACTGCAGCAGCCGCTGCGTGTTGGTGAAGGTGCCCTCCTTCTCCGTGTGCGTGGCCGCCGGCATGAAGAAGACCTCGGTGCCGATGTCCTCGGTGACCAGCTCGCCGGTCTCGATCTCCGGCGCGGTCTTCCAGAAGGTGGCCGACTCGATCATCTGCAGGTCGCGGACGACCAGCCAGTCCAGGTTGGCCAGGCCCAGGCGCTGCATCTTGCCGTTGGCGTGGCCGACCGCCGGGTTCTCCCCGACCAGGAAGTAGCCGGGGATCTTGCCCTGGATCATGTCCGCGACCTGGCGGTACGAGCCGTGGTCGCCGTTGATCTTGGGCAGCAGGTCGAAGCAGTAGTCGTTCTCGGCCGTCGCGGCGTCGCCGAACCAGGCCTTGAGCAGGCTGACCATGTAGGCCCGGGTGCCGCCCCAGAAGCCGACCATCTCGTCGCCGACCTTGCAGTACTCGTCGAGGCTCGTGTGCTCGGCGGCGTGCGGCATGGCCAGGTAGCCCGGCAGCAGGTTGTACAGCGTCGGGATGTCGGTGGAGCCCTGGATGGAGGCGTGCCCGCGCAGCGCGAGGATGCCGCCGCCCGGCCGGCCCATGTTGCCCAGCAGCGCCTGCAGGATCCCGGCGGTGCGGATGTACTGCACGCCCACCGTGTGGTGCGTCCAGCCCACGGAGTAGACCCACGCCGTCGTCCGGTCGCGGCCCGAGTTCGCCGTCACCGCGCGGGCGACGTCGAGGAAGACCTCCGGCTCGATGCCGCAGATGTCGCCGACCATCTCGGGCGTGTAGCGGGCGAAGTGCCGCTTGAGCACCTGGTAGACGCTGCGCGGGTGCTGCAGGGTCGGGTCGGTGGCCGGCTGCCCGATGGCGTCGGAGTCCGGTGCGACCGGGTCGATCTCGTCGGTGCCGGTCGCGCTCGGCTCGTGCGCGCCCTCGAACTGCCACGACGTCTTGTCGTAGGACGAGGACTCGGGGTCCCAGCCGGAGAACAGGCCGTCGAGGTCCTCGGTGTCCTGGAAGCCCTCGCCCACGATCGAGGCGGCGTTGGTGTAGGCCAGCACGTAGTCGCGGAAGTCGAGCTCGTTCTCCAGCACGTAGGAGATGAGGCCGCCGAGGAACGCGATGTCCGTGCCCGCCCGCAGCGGCACGTGGGTGTCCGCCACCGCCGACGTCCGGGTGAACCGGGGGTCGACGTGGATCACCTTCGCGCCGCGCGCCTTGGCCTCCATCACCCACTGGAACCCGACCGGGTGGCACTCGGCCATGTTCGAGCCCTCGATGACGATGCAGTCGGCGTTGACCAGGTCCTGCTGGAACCCGGTGGCCCCGCCGCGGCCGTACGTGGCACCCAGACCGGGCACCGTGGCGGAGTGCTATATGCGCGCCTGGTTCTCGATCTGGATCGCGCCCATGGCGCTGTACAGCTTCTTCATCAGGTAGTTCTCTTCGTTGTCCAGCGTCGCGCCACCGAGGCTGGCCAGCCCCATGGTGCGGTTGACCCGCTGGTCGCCGTCGAACTCCTGCCAGCCCTTCTCCCGCGCGGCGAGCACGCGGTCGGCGATCATCTCCATCGCCGTGTCGAGCGGGAGGTCCTCCCACTCGGTGCCGTGCGGACGGCGGTACTTCACCGTGGTCACCCGGGTGGGGCTGGTGACCAGTTGCTTGCTGGCGCTGCCCTTGGGGCACAGCCGGCCGCGGCTGACCGGCGAGTCCGGGTCGCCCTCGATCTGCACGATCTGCTCGTCCTTGACGAACACGCGCTGCCCGCAACCGACCGCGCAGTACGGGCAGATGCTCTTCACCACGCGGTCGGCGGTGGCCGTCCGGCTGGTGATGGCCTCGGTCCGCTTGCTCCGCGCCGCGTGGCCGCGACCCAGCGGGTCAGGACCGGTCAGCTGGCGGAACACCGGCCAGGAGTCGAGCCACGTCTTCACCCCCGCAACTGTGCCACCGCGCCGGGTGGCCCGCCTCACGGGTGGGGGCGGCGCGCCAGCAGGGCGAGGGCCCCCATCGCGACCAGCCACCCGAGCAGCAGCACGACGTCGCCGCGGTGCAGGCCGTTGTCGTAGGTCACCTCGAGCACGACCGGGCCCTCGAACTCGTAGGTGCCGTGCAGCAGCAGCACGGTGAACCCGGTCAGCACGACCGCGACGACGAGGGCAGCCGCGGAACGCACGGGTGAACGGTAGGCGGACGCCCCGGCCGGCGTGGCGGACAGCACCGCCCCACGAGTCACACCGGGTCACTCCTGCCGCGTGTCGGCGCGACACGCCCGGACAGGCTGTTGTCAGACACCTGCGGAGTGTCACCATTTCCGCCGATCGGGTGACCTCGGACAGGCACCCGCAACGGGGAAGGACCACGGTGGACGAGAGCCCGACGCCCCGCCGCGCGCTGCCGCCGGTGCCGCCCCCGGCCCGCCCGTCGGCCACCACGGTGCTCGCGCCGCCCGCCGACGAGACCACCTGGTTCGACGCCCTGGACCCGATGGTCGACTCGATGCGGCTGGGCCCCCTGGACGACGGCACCGCCGCCGGCGCCGCCCGCGACCTCATCCGCGACTCCGCCCGCCAGCCGGTGCTGGACCAGGCGCTGCTCGAGGCCCTGGACGCCGCCGCCAAGGCCGCCGCCGCACGCCGCGCCGTCACGATCGACGTCCCCGCGCCCCCCACCGGCTCGCTGCCCGCCGCCGCGGTCGCCGCCGCCGTCGCCGCGGCTCCGCCGGCCCCCGCCCGCCCCGCCGTGCCGGCCCCGGCCGCCGTCCCCGTGGTCCCGGTCGCCGCGTCCGAGCCCGTCGCCCCGGTGACCGTCGCCCCCGTGACCGTCGCCGCCCCCGTCGCGGACCTCGACGACGAGGACGACCTCGCGGACGAGCTGGACGACGACCGCGACGAGGACGACGCTCCCCCGCCGGCGCCCGGTCTGCGCACCGCGCACGCCGCCTCCCTGCGCATCGCGCCGCAGCCGGTGGCCGAGCCGGTCACCGAGGTCGACGTCGCCGCCGAGTTCGCCCGGCACGACGACTTCCTCGAGACCGGCCGGCACGCCGTCGACCAGGAGTGGATGTCCGACACCGGCCGCCACCACGTCATCACCGACACCGGCCGGCACTACGCGGTCGACGTCGGGCCCGAGGACGACGAGGCCGGCCCGCTCACCCACCGCACGGTGATCACCCGGTCCTCCAGCGCCCGCCGCTGGATCCCCGCCGGCATCGGCGCCGGCGTGCTGTCGATCGTCGCCGCGGTCCTGCTCACCAGCGGGTTCGCCAGCGACGGCGCGCCCACCGGTACCGACGAGGCCGCCCGCACCGGCGAGGCCGGCACCGAGGCCCCGGCCACCACCACCCCCGCGCCGACCATGCCGGGGATGGGCACGATCGACCTGTCCGGCACCGTCGCCCCCAGCACCGCCGACACGGCGCAGCCCGACCTCGCCGACGCCCGCCCGCAGGTCGCCACCCCGCCCAGCACGGCGCGCGCCGGCTCGCAGGCCGTCGTCCCCGGGTCCGGCGCGGGCACGGGTTCCGGCGCGGGCACCGGTTCCGGTGCGGGTACGGGGTCCGGCAGCGGGTCGGGCACCGGCACCAGCGGCGGCGGGTCGACGGGCAACGGCTCCACGACCGGCGGCACGACCACCGGCGGGACGACGACCGGCGGCACCACGACCGGCGGCACCGGCAGCACCACACCGACCACCGCCGTCGAGCCCACCGCCACCGTCGAGCCCGGCCCCCCGCCGTCCACCGACCCGGTCACGGACGGGCCCACCAGCACCCCCTGACCGACCTGGCTCGGCACGGATCCTGGGCACTCCGCGCCCCGGATGCCCAGCAGGCGTGCCCAGCTCCGCCGTCCCGGTAGCGGCGGCAGATCATGTCGCGGCGCGGTGCGTGCGACGAGTAGGCCCCGGCAGCGTTGGTGCAGGTGGGACTGCTGGTACCAGCCGCCCGGATGTGAGCGTGAACATCGCTCGGCGTGTCCTTGTCGACACGCCGACTGGGACTGGTCCGTCACTCAGAGCCCCGTTACCTTCCCTCTCCGTCAGCACGAAATGACAAGCGTGGAATTCATCGGGGGATGACGTGGGGAGTCGGCACAGCGCCGCAGGCGGACGGCACGCCGAGCCGGAGACGGCGGCCCGCGTGGTCGGCGTCCCCTCCCGGCCGACCCCCGTCCCGCCGCTGCCCCCGCTGACCGGGCTGCGCGTCGTCGTCGAGGACACCGAGCCCACCACGGGCGACCGCCCCGCCGCCGGCTCCCGCACCACGGGGTCCCGCAGCACGGGCTCCCGCCCCGCCGCCGCGGGCACCGCGACGGGGTCCCGCCCCGCCGCGGGCCCCGCCACCGGCTCGCGTCGTCCCGGCAGCACCGGCCCCGCCACCGGCTCGCGCCGTCCCGGCAGCACCGGCCCCGCGACCGGGTCCCGCCGCCCGGCCGGCAGCGGCCCGGCCACCGGCACCCGCCGCGCGCCCGGTCGCAGCGTCCGCTGGGTGCCCGTCGCGCTGGCCATCTGGATCGCCAGCTTCCTCGCCGTCCCCGCCGCCGTCCTCGTGCACCAGGCGGTCACCGGCAGCGACACCGCCGTGCAGAACACCGCCGACACCAGCGACGGCACCGCGCAGGACGGCGCCCCCGCCGCCGAGGGCGGGACCCGGGGCGGCGCCCCCGCGGCCGACCCGTCGGGCACCTCGGCGCAGGGCGGCCCGGCGCAGGACGGCAGCGTCCAGAACGCCGCGACCGGTCAGGACCCCGCCGCGGTCGACCAGGCCGACCCCGCCGCGGCCGTGGTGGTCGTCGACGGCGTGCCGGTGCCCGCACCCGTGGCCGGCGGCGGCGTCGCCGTCCTCCCGCCGTCGGGCGCCCCGGTCTCCGTGCCGGCCGCCGGCAGCCGCACCCCGCAGTCCTCCTCGGCCGCCGCCACCACCTCGGCGAACGTCGCCGCCCCCACCACGGACGCCCCGCCGCCGGTGCAGGAGGCGGTCGTCCCCCAGCCCCCCGTCGAGGCCCCGGCCCCCGAGCCGGTCGCCGCCGCGGACCTCGTCAGCCCCTAGCGGACGCCCCCGGCCCCGGCGCACGCCGTGGGCCCCACGGGGTCAGAGACCGGCGAACTCGCGCTCCAGGGCACGGTCGACGTCCAGCCGGACGTCCTCGTTGTGCTCCGCGGTGCGCAGCACCAGGCCCAGCCACACCCCCAGCGCACAGGCGAGGGCCAACCACACGACGGGGAGCCAGAGCCACATCATCGGGACCTCGCGGGCTTCAGGGGCGGGTTCGGCGAAACGTACAGGTGAACAGCAGGTTCCACGACCGCGACGCCGCGAAACGCCGGTGACCGGTCAACCCCGAGGGGTGACGACCCGCGCACGCTGCTCAACGCACCCGGCCCCCGGGACGACCACTCCGGAGTGAACCCAGGCCCTCCGGCGCTCCCCGGCGGTCCCCCGCTGGCCGCGACGCCCCGTCGGGTGGCCACCGGGGCCGTCGTGCTGTCCGCGGGCATCGTCGTCTCCGCCACCCAGCCCGCCCCGCTGTCCGACCTCGGCGTCGCGCTGTTCTCCCTGCTGGCCTTCCTCGGCGGCGCCGTGCTCGCCCGCGTGGCCGCCCGGCGCAGCAGCCACCCCGCCGTGTGGGGCTGGTACGCCGGCGCCCTCGTCGTGGCCGGCGCCGGGGCCGCGCTCGCGCTGCACGCACCCGACTCGACCGTGCCGATGACCGTGGGCGCGCTGCCCGGGATGCTGCTCACCGTCCCGCCGCTGCTCCGGCTCATCCCGCCGGGCACCTGGCGGCGGCTGCGCGCCCAGCTGGTCACCTCGCTGCTGCTGTTCCTCGACGCCGGCCTGCTCTGCGCACTGGCCACCTTCGAGCTGGTCAGCGGCCGGTCGCTGGGCGTCGGCACCCTCTTCGACGTCACCCTCGTGGCCCTGGGCGCCACCCTCGCGCTGCTCACCGCCATGGGCCTGCTCGTCGTCGCCGGCACCACCGGGCCGCTGCGCCGGGTCGCGGTGCTCGCGCTGTCCGGGCAGGTCGCCATCACCGGGGCCCTGGTGCTGATGGCCTTCTCCGACGAGGCCGACGCCGCCACCCCGCCGCTGGTGGCCACCGCGGTCGTCGCCACCCTCGGTCTGGCCCTGCTGGTCAGCGCAGCCCTGCTGGACCGCACCACCGGGGAGCCCCCGGCCGACGGCGAGCCGCTGTCCTTCCTGGCCGCCGTCCTCCCCCACCTCACCGCGCTGGCCGCCGGCTGCCTGCTCCTCACCGGCGTGCTGGTCACCGGCACCCTGGACATCGCGCAGACCGTGCTCGGCGGGGTCGGCCTGGTCCTGCTCGCGGCGCACCAGACCGTCTCGTGGCGCGACAGCCGGGACCTCACCCGGTCCCTGCAGCGCAGCGACGCCTACTTCCGCGCGGTCGTCCGCTCCGCCGTCGACCCGGTGGTCATCCTGGACGCCGACCTCGCGATCACCTGGTCCTCCCCCGGGCTCGGCGACATCCTCGGCCGCACCGCCGAGCGGCTGGTGGGCCGCGACGTGCGCACCGCCGTGCACCCCGACGACCGGCCCGCCCTCACCGCCGCCCTGGTGGCCCCCCAGGTCGGCGACGCCCGCGAGGGCCGCACCGCCACCGCCCGGGTGCGGCACGACGACGGCCGCTGGCTGCTGCTGCAGGCCCAGGTCCGCGACCTGCGCGACGACCCCGACGTCGGGGCCCTCGTGCTGCACTGCCGAGACCTGACCCGCGAGACCCCGCCGCGCCCCGCCGTCGCCGACACCCTGCCCCTGGGCGGCACCGACCCCGAGACCGGCCTGCCCGACCGCAGCGCCCTGGTCGCCCGGCTGGCCGAGCTCGCCCGCGGGGGCGCCGAGGTCGGCCTGGTCAAGATCGGCATCGGCGGGCTGCCCGACACCCCACCGGCCGACGTGGCCCGGGACCTGGCCGGCCGGCTGTCCCGCGTGCTGCGCGGCGGCGACCGGCTGCTGCGCTCGGGCCCGCAGGAGTTCTCCGTCCTGGTCGAGGGCACCATCAGCGACGCCGAGACCCTGGCCGAGCGGCTGATCGGCGCCGTCCCCGCCGACGCCCCCGTGCACAGCCTGCGGCTGACCGCCTGCGCCGGCCTGACCTCGCTGGAGGGCACCGACCGCGAGCCGGTGGCCGTGCTGCGCCGCGCCTCCCTCGCGCTGGACAGCGCCCGCGGCGCCGGACCCGGCCGGGTGCGCCGGCACTCCGTCGCGCTGCTCATCGCGCAGAACCGCCGCGAGGCCCTGCGCACCGACCTGGCGCAGGCCCTCGACCGCGGTGAGCTGCGGCTGGTCTACCAACCCGTGGTCGACCTCGCCCTGCAGAAGGTCACCTCCGTCGAGGCGCTGCTGCGCTGGCAGCACCCCACCTGGGGCGCGGTCTCCCCCGCCGAGTTCGTGCCGCTGGCCGAGGAGTCGGCGCTGGTCACCGAGCTGACCCGCTGGATCCTGCACACCGCCACCGCGGCGGTCGCCGACCTGGGCCGACCCGACCTGTGCGTCGCGGTCAACGTCGCCGCCCGGCACGTGCGCAGCGGCGAGCTGCTCCCCGACGTCACCGCCGCCCTCGCCACCAGCGGGCTGCCCCCGCAGCGGCTGGTCCTCGAGCTCACCGAGTCGGTGCTGCTGGACGAGGCGCACGTGACCCAGGAGCTGGCCGCGCTGCGCCGCCTCGGCGTCCGGATCGCCGTCGACGACTTCGGCACCGGCTGGTCCTCGCTGGCCTACCTGGTCGGCCTGCCCATCGACGTCCTCAAGATGGACCGGGCCTTCCTCGCCTCGCTCGAGACCGACCCCCGCCACCAGGCGCTGTGCCGCTCGGTGCTGCACCTGGGCACCAGCCTGGGCCTGGACGTCGTCGTCGAGGGCGTGGAGACCCCCCGCGAGCTGCAGCTGCTGCGCGACATGGGCCACCGCTTCGTGCAGGGCTTCCTGCTCGCCCGGCCCACCGAGCTGCCCGCGCTCGCCGAGGTGGCCGACGCCGTCCCCACGGGGCTGGCCGCCGTCCAGGGGACCGACCGGTGAGCGGGCAGCTGCGCCGCAGCGCGCTGCTCGTGCTGGCCGGCACCGTGGCGATCGTCGCCGCGCTCGCCGTCACCCCGGTGACCAGCGTCGGGTTCCAGGCCGACAACACCGTGCTCGGCCTGCTCACCGCCGCCTCCGCCGCCCGCGCGGCCCGGCTGGCGCGCGGCACCACCGGACGGCAGGGCACGACGTGGCGGCTGCTCGCCGGGTCCGGGGCCCTGTTCTCCCTGGCCGCGCTGGTCACCGGCAGCGGCCTGGCCGGCGCCTTCGGCGTCGCCGGCCTCGGCGACGTGCTGCTGCTGCCCGTCCTCGTCGTCCCCCCGCTGGTCTGCGTGCGGCTGGCCACCGAGGTCCGCAAGGCCCGCGGCCTCCCCCTGCTGGTGGACGGCGCCTCGGTGGTGCTGGCGCTGGCCTTCGTGGTCGACGTGCTGGCGCTGTCGGCCCCCGACCAGCTGCGCACGCCGCCCCCCGTCGCGCTCGGCTACGCCGGGTACGCGGTGCTCGCCGTCGGCATGGCCGGCGCGCTCCTGTCGGTCACCACCCGCGACCTGCGGCGCCCGGCCACCGCGATGGTCGTCATGAACGTGATGGTGGCCCTCGCCGCCGCCATGCTCGCCGTCGGCCTGGACCGGCCCGGCCTGCTCTGGCAGGGCATCGGGGACGTCGCCTGCCTGGTGGCGCTGGAGGCGGGCGTCGCCGCGATCGCCACCGCGCCCCGCTCCCCGGCGTCGGCCGACGACGTCGCCGCGCGCAGCCCCCGGGTCAACGCCACCGGCCTGGCCATCACCCTGCTCGCCCTCGGCGGCGTGCCCGTCGCGCTGGTCGTGGCGCTGCTGCGCGACCAGGACATCACCCCGTGGTCGACCGGCGCGCTGGCCGCCGTGGTCGCCCTGCTGCTGGTCCGCAGCACCCTGCGGCTGCGCAGCAGCGCCGGCCTGGTCGCGGACCTGGTGAGCAACGAGGAGGACCTGCGCGCCCTGGTCGAGGGCAGCACCGACGGCGTGGTCATCGTCGACGACGACCTGCGGCTGCGCTTCGCCTCCCCCGCGGCCCGCACGCTGCTCGGCCTGGCCGGGGACGCCGCCGACCGCGACCTGCTGGAGCTGGTGCTGCCCGCCGACCGCGACGCCGCCCGCACCGCGCTGACCGCCGGCGCCCCCACCCTGCACCTGCGGGTCCCCGGCGACGCCGGCCAGCCCGCCGAGCTCGAGGTCACCCAGCACGAGCGCGCCGGCTCCGGCCGCCGGGTGCTGCACCTGCGCGACGCCACCGTCCGGCTGCGCCGCGAGCGCGAGCTGGAGCGGATGGCCTACACCGACCACCTCACCCGGCTGCCCAACCGCGCCCTGCTGTTCGAGGAACTGGCCGCCCCCGCCGGCGAGCGCTGCCTGCTGGTGCTCGACCTCGACGGGTTCAAGGCCGTCAACGACGTGGCCGGGCACGAGGCCGGGGACCAGCTGCTGGTCGAGGTGGCCCGCCGGCTGCGCACCGTCGTCCGCGACCAGGACGTCGTCTGCCGCCTCGGCGGCGACGAGTTCGCCGTGGTGGTCGACGGCACGCAGACCGAGGCGGTGGAGGCCGCGCAGCGCGTCGTCGACGTCATGGCGCTGCCGCACCGCACCGCCGACCGCACCTTCGCCCTCGGCGCCAGCGTCGGGGTCGCCGAGCTGCACCCCGGCAGCGGCCAGCTGGCCTTCCGCGAGGCCGACGCGGCACTGCGGGCCGCCAAGCGCGCCGGCAAGGGGTGCGTCCGGGTCTGGGACGGCGGCGCCGGCGGCGACGCGGCCGGCTCCGTGGCCGCGGCCATCGCCGCCGGGGAGGTCGAGCTGCGCTACAGCGTCACCGGCCGCACCGGCCAGGAGCGCGCGCTGCACGGCGAGCCGTTCTGGGCGCACCCCTCCGGCGCGCTGCTGCCCACCGCGGAGCTGTGGGCCGCGGCCGGCCGGCAGGGCTGCGACGCCGAGCTGCAGACCTGGGTGCTCGCCCAGGCCACCCGGCACGCCGCCACCCTGCCCGCGGTCACCCTGCTCGCCCTGGACCTGCCCGCCGGGCACGTGCAGGCAGCCCGGCTGACCGACGACGTCCGCGACGCGCTGGCCGCCTCCGGCCTGCCCGCCCACCGGCTGTCGCTGGCCTTCACCGAGGAGGCCCTGCTCACCTCGGCCGCCGAGCTGGTGCCCGCGCTGCACGACCTGCGCGCCGACGGCGTGCGGCTCTGCCTGGACGACTTCGGCATGGGCCAGACCCTCTACGCCCACCTCGCGCGGGTGCCGCTGACCAGCATCCGGGTCGACGTCTCCGCGCTCGGGGCCCGCGACGACGAGGACCTGCTGCGCCGCGTGCGCGCCATCGTGCACAGCGCCGAGCTGTTCGGGCTGCGCACCGTGGCCCACGGCATCGGCCCCGGCCCGCTGCTGGACGCGGTCCTGGAGTGCGGGGTGTCGATGGTGCGCACCCGCGCCGACCTGCAGCACGTGCCCTACGCCAGGGTGCAGCAGGAGCTCGCTGCGGGAACCGGGGCCACCCGGATACTGGCCGGGTGAGCCTGACGTTCCTCGGACACTCCACCGTCCGGGTCGAACTGGCAGGCGCCACCGTGCTCACCGACCCGCTGCTCACCGGCCGGGTCGGCCCGCTGCGCCGGGTGGTCGACCCGCCGGCCCCCGCGGCGTGGGCGGGCGTCGACCTGGTGCTGCTCAGCCACCTGCACGGCGACCACACCCACCTGCCCTCCCTGCGCCTGCTCGGCCGCGGCACCCGGGTCGTCGTCCCGCCCGGCGGGGGCGACTGGCTGCGCGGCCACGGGTTCACCCACGTCGAGGAGCTGGCGCCCGGGGCGTCGCTCACGCACGGCGGGCTGACCGTCACCGGGGTCGAGGCCGTGCACAGCGGCCACCGGTGGGGGCCGCGCTCGACCCGCGGGCCCGACGCCGTCGCCATGGGCCACCTGCTCTCCGGCGACGGGCGGACCGTCTACGCCGCCGGCGACACCGACGTCTTCCCCGCGATGACCGACCTCGCGCCGGTCGACGTCGCGCTGCTGCCGGTGTGGGGCTGGGGCCTGACCCTGGGCCCGGGCCACATGGACCCGGCCGGCGCTGCGCTGGCCTGCTCGCTGCTGCGGCCCGACGTCGCCGTCCCCGTGCACTGGGGCACCCTCGCGCTGCCCGGCGTGGCCGGCACGAAGCGGATGCGGTCGCTGCTGGTCGACCCGCCCCGCCGGTTCGCCGCCGACGTCGCCGCGGCCGGCCTGCCCACCCGGGTGCTGGTCACCGAGCCCGGCTCGGCGGTGGCGCTGTGAGTGTCCAGGTGCTCGCGTCGGGGTGGACCGACAGCAGCTCGCTGGGCTACCCGGTGCTGTTCGGCGGCGTCCTGCTCGGCTCGATCGTCCCGGTGGTGCCCACCGGCCCGCTGCTGTCGGTGGCCGCGGCGGTCGCGATGACCACCGACCGGCTGGAGATCGCGCTGGTCCTCCTGCTGGCCACCCTCGCCGCGTTCGTCGGCGACGTCGTCACCTTCTCCGTGGCCCGGTTCGGCGGCCCCGCCGCGGTGCGCTGGGTGTCCCGCGGCCAGCACGCCGACCGGCTGGAGGAGGTCCGCGGCCAGTTCGCCGCGCACGGCTGGCAGATCGTCGTCGTCGGCCGGCTGCTGCCCGCCGGCCGCATCCCGGTGCTGGTCGCCGCGGGGGCGCTGGCCTACCCGTGGCGGCGGCTGCTGCCGGCCTCCTTCGCCGCCGCCGCGCTGTGGGCGGTCGCCTACGCGCTGCTCGGCGTGGTCAGCGGCGGCATCTTCGACAACCCGCTGGTCGCCACGCTGGTGGCCACCGGGCTGGTGCTGCTGGTCGGGCTGGTGTCCAACCTGGTCGCCTCCCGGCGGCGGAGGGCGAAGGCCCGGGACCGGGAGCGCACGCCGTGATGCCCCCGCACACCCCGCCGGGCCGGGTCCTCACCGGCGGGCGGCTGGTCGCCCGGGTGCTGCTGGTCTGGGCGCTCACCACCGGCGCCCTGCTGCTGCTGGACCGCTGGCTGACCGGGTTCGCGATGACCGACTGGTGGCAGCCGCCGGTGGCCGCGCTGCTGCTGGGCGTGCTGGCCGGCGTGGTGTGGCCGCTGCTCATGCGGATCGCCCTGCCGCTGGCCTTCTTCACCCTCGGCCTGGGCGGGTTCCTCGTGCTCGGCGCCGGGGTGCTGGGCATCTTCCTCGCCATCCCCGGCGTCGAGGTCACCTCGTTCAAGACCTCGGTGGTCGTCGCGGTCTCCATGGCCGGCGTGGCCGCGCTGATCAGCAGCCTGCTGGCCATCGACGAGGACGAGGTGTTCTTCCGCCGCGCCCGCCGGAGGCGCACCGGGGGTGCGGCCACCCCGGTGCCCGGTGTGCTGTTCCTGCAGGTCGACGGGCTGGGCCACGCCACCGCGCAGCGCGCCGTCCGCGACGGCACCATGCCGACGCTGGCCGCCTGGCTGCGCGAGGGCAGCCACCGGCTCACCTCCTGGCACACCGACTGGAGCTCCCAGACCGGCGCCAGCGTCTGCGGGATCCTGCAGGGGTCGAACTTCGACGTCGTCGGGTTCCGCTGGTACGAGAAGGACCGCGACCGGGTGCTCGCCGTCTCCCACCCCGAGGACGCCGCGCTGGTGGAGGCCCGGCACTCCGACGGCGGCGGGCTGCTCGCCCCCGACGGCGCCGGGCGGGGCAACCTGTTCACCGGCGACGCCCGGCACGTCTCGCTGACCATGAGCTCGCTGGCCGTCGTCGTCCCGCAGGGGTCCCGGCGGGCCCGCCGCGGCCGCGACCGGGTGGGGGCCGGCTACTACGCCTACTTCGCCAACCCGGTGAACGCGCTGCGCACCCTGGCGGTGTCGCTGGTCGACGTCGTCCGGGAGCTGGTGGCCGCCGGCCGGCAGCGGCGGGCCGACGTCCGGCCGCGGATCGACCGCGGTGGGCTCTACCCCCTGGCCCGCCCGGGGACGACGGTCATCGCCCGCGACGTCGTGGTGGCCGCCCTCATCGAGGACATGATGGCCGGCCGGCCGGTGGCCTACGCCGACTTCCTCGGCTACGACGAGGTCGCCCACCACTCCGGCATCGAGCGCTTCGACACCCTGCAGGTGCTGCGCTCGATCGACCAGCAGATCGGCCGGCTGTGGCGGGCCACCCAGCTCGCCCCTCGGCCCTACCACCTGGTGTGCCTGTCCGACCACGGCCAGACCCAGGGCCAGGCGTTCGCCCAGCGGTTCGGCGAGACGATCGAGGAGCTGGTCGGCCGGCTGTGCGGGGGCGGGACGGGCGGGTCACGGCGGGCCCGGCGCGACGCCGGCCGGCAGAAGGCCACCGAGGGCTGGCAGGTGGGCGCCGCGCTCGCCGAGGCGGCCAGCGGACCGGGTTTCGTCGCCCGCCGGCTGCGCGACCGGGTGGAGCGGGCCGGCTCGGCCGAGCACACGCCCCGCGACACCGCCGGCGCGCCGGGCAAGGTCGCCCGGGTGGCCCCCGGCGTGGTCTGCGTGGTCAGCGGCCACACCGCGATGGTGTCCTTCACCGACCTGGCCGGCCGGGTGCCGATCGAGGAGATCGAGCGCCGCTGGCCGGCCCTGCTGCCCTCGCTGGTCGACCACCCGGGCGTGGGCTTCCTGCTGGTGCACTCCACCGAGT
>Ga0325400_1000035_pt1 | contig 73529 bp, 62 predicted proteins | sample PopdelMetagenome_2_FD_205662 | JGI IMG/M metagenome (GOLD analysis project Ga0325400, IMG submission 205662) | Populus deltoides microbial communities from Bellville, Georgia, United States - Xylem-PdKOR-R1 | ecosystem: Host-associated > Plants > Phyllosphere > Stem > Wood/Secondary xylem... | reverse complement strand
GCAGGCATCTGCGCACCGGATCATCGGGAGGCCATCATGCCACAGAGCGCACGGATCGATTGCATCAACAAGACGGACCGACACAGCGCCCACGACCGCATATCGCACGTGGGCGGGCGCACCCCCACGCCCTGGAAGCTGACGCAGCAGGAGGCGATTCACGCCATCGAGACGGGCGCGTGGAGCTTCTACGTGAGCGTGAACGGTGCCACCGCGTGGGTGGTCGTGGCGCGTAGCGCGGCGGGCAACAAGTACCTCAAGACACAGAACGACGGCGAGCAGCCCAACAACCTGCTCAGCTTACCGGAATGCCCGTGATCCTCACGTGATCGATGGCCTCGCGCGTCCGGCGCGAGGCCATTATCCTTGCTTCATCCGCTCAGCCGCGACGCGAATGCGGGAGAACTTCACGTATCCGTTCCCACCTCGTCCCAGGGCGCATCGTCGCCGTAGCGGATCAGCCAGTTGAGCGCGTGGTGGCGCTCCATCGTCACGCCCGGCTCCAGCCCACCCGACGGCTCCTCCCCGTCCAGCCCCGCCTGACGCGTGGTCCAGTGGCAGCGGTAGATCAGGTCCGCCTCGTCCAGGATCGCGGCTTTCGACCGCAGGCCGCGCGCCGCCAAGTCGGGCGTATCGCGCACTTTTTCCGACAGCAGCGGCACGTCGCAGATCGCCAGCGGCAGACCCAGCGGCGCCTGCGTCCACTTCAACGCCCAGAACAGCACCCAGGCCGCCTCGTAGCGCCAGATGAACTGGATGCGGTCGTGCTCGCTGGGCTCGGGATCGGCGATGAAGGCGCGTTCCCTGGGGCTGAACAGCAGGCCGATCCCGCGCTCGGCCACCACCCGCTCCACGATCTCCTGTTCGAGCCCCTCCGCCTTGGTAGCCACGATGGCCAGCGCCAGCAGCCGGTCCGCCACCTCGCGCGGCGAGCGCAGCGTCACGTCGGCGTCCGCCTCGATCATCGGCAGGTGGGCGTTGATCCGCGCGCCCGCCCGCCCCAGCACCGCCTCGCTGCGCGACTTGCGCGCGGCGGGCTCGTCAGGACCGGGCGGCGGGGGATCGCCGCCGCCCATCAGGTTGCGAAGCCAGTTCACGGGCGCGACGGGACGTAGACCTCCCCGCCCCCCTCGCGAAACCGCTCGCTCATTCCCCGCATCCCGGCCTCCGCCTCCTCGGCCGCCACGAACGTCTCCACCGGCGCGTTCTGCTTCGCCGCGAACTCCCGAACCTCCTGCGTGATCTTCATGGAGCAGAATTTCGGCCCGCACATGGAGCAGAAGTGCGCGGTCTTGGCGCCCTCGGCCGGCAAGGTCTGGTCGTGGTAGCTCTCGGCCGTGTCGGGGTCGAGGCTGAGGTTGAACTGGTCGCGCCACCGGAACTCGAAGCGCGCGCGGCTGAGCGCGTCGTCGCGCAGCTTGGCGGCCGGGTGGCCCTTGGCCAGGTCGGCGGCGTGGGCGGCCAGCTTGTACGTCACCACGCCCGTCTTCACGTCGTCGCGGTCGGGCAGGCCCAGATGCTCCTTGGGCGTGACGTAGCAGAGCATGGCGCAGCCGTACCAGCCGATCATCGCCGCCCCGATGCCGGAGGTTATGTGGTCGTAGCCCGGCGCGATGTCGGTGGTGAGCGGCCCCAGCGTGTAGAAGGGCGCCTCGCCGCACGCGTCCAGCTGCTTGTCCATGTTCTCCTTGATCTTGTGCATCGGCACGTGGCCGGGACCCTCGATCATCACCTGCACGTCGCGCTTCCAGGCGCGGTGCGTCAGCTCGCCCAGCGTGTAGAGCTCGGCGAACTGCGCCTCGTCGTTGGCGTCGGCGATGGAGCCGGGGCGAAGCCCGTCGCCGAGCGAATAGGCAATGTCGTAGGCCGCCATGATCTCGGTGATCTCGTCGAACCGCTCGTAGAGGAAGCTCTCCTTGTGGTGCGCCAGGCACCATTTCGCCATGATGGAGCCGCCGCGGCTGACGATGCCCGTTACACGCTTGGCCGTCAGCGGGACGTAGGGCAGGCGGACGCCCGCGTGGATGGTGAAGTAATCCACCCCCTGCTCGGCCTGCTCGATCAGCGTGTCGCGAAAGATCTCCCAGGTCAGCTCCTCGGCGATGCCGCCCACCTTCTCCAGCGCCTGGTAGATGGGAACGGTGCCGATGGGCACGGGGGAGTTGCGGATGATCCACTCGCGCGTGTCGTGGATGTTGCGCCCCGTGCTGAGGTCCATCACCGTGTCCGCGCCCCAGCGGATCGCCCAGACCAGCTTGTCCACCTCGGCCGCCACGTCGGAGGCGACCGCGCTGTTGCCGATGTTGGCGTTGATCTTGACCAGGAAGTTGCGGCCGATCGCCATCGGCTCGCTTTCCGGGTGGTTGACGTTGTTGGGAATGATCGCGCGGCCGCGCGCCACCTCGTCGCGCACGAACTCGGGCGTCACATGGTCGGGGATGCTGGCGCCGAAGCTCTCGCCGTCGCGCAGATGATCCTTCAGCATCGCGCGGCCCAGATTCTCGCGCGTCGCCACATACTCCATCTCGGGCGTGACGATGCCGCGCCTGGCATAGTGCATCTGACTCAGGTTGCCGCCCGCCTTGGCGCGCATCGGGCGGCGCACCGTGTTGGGGAAGGGCCTGACCCCACCCGAGCGGTCGGGGCCCAGCCGACCGTTGTCCTCCGGCTTCACCGCGCGCGCGTCGTACGCCTCCGCGTCGCCGCGCGCGTCGATCCAGGGGCGGCGCAGCGGCGCCAGCCCGCCCATGATGTCGACGGCGACGTTCGGGTCGGAATACGGCCCCGACGTGTCGTACAGGTTGAGCGGCGCCTCGCCCGACGACGGGTCGAGCAGCACGCGGCGCATGGCCACGCGAACGTCCGGGTTGCCGGGGGCGGGCACGTGGATCTTTTCCGAACCGCGGATGGGGCCGGTGGTGACGCGCATCTCGGTACGGGCGGGCAGGTCGGCCATGGACGTTCGCTCCTATTGGTCGGAGCGGGTTCGCGGATGTTCGGGCCGCTCCCTCCCTCCGCCGGTGTCAACCGGATCAGGTTCGGCGGGTCGGTGGCTGCGGCCACCCTCTCGACCGCGACAACAGCGGTTCCCCGGGGATGCCGCGCAGCATAGGGGAGTGGGCGGGGCCTGTTCAACAGAAAAGGGGCCGCGCGTTGCCCGCGCGGCCCCCGCAAGCTGCTCGAATGACCGGTGCTACGCGGCGCCGATGGTGCTGGCGCGAATGGTGCCGTTGACGCCGTTGGGAAAGAAGCCGCCCTGCGTCACCCCCGCCGTGCCGGCATTCAGATAGGCGATGTTGAGCACCTGGCCGGCGGTGCGGCCGTACACCACGCCGTTGTCGTCGGCCGGCACGAGGTTGGACTGCTCCAGCCCGCCCACGATCTGCGGCCGAATGTTCTGGTCCTGGTCGGCCTGGGCCGCGCCCGAGTAGAAGGCCTGGCCCGTCCCGTCGAGACGGTCGCGCGCGTCCGAGATCTGGCCGAACTGGGTGAAGATCGCGTCTGTCTCCAGCCCGCGCCGGTAGAGCAGGGTGCGCAGCAGGCCCGAGTGATAGGCCTCGACCGCCAGGATGCCAGCCGACGCTTCCAGGAACACCTTGGAGTCGATCAGCCGTGCGGCCCCCTTGTACGCGGTGACGCCCACGTCGGTCAGCAGCACCGCGCCCAGCAGGAAATTGTCCTGGCTGGCATAAGGGTCGAACGTGCCGCTGCCGGACACCACGCCCGCCGAGCGCGCCGCCGCCGTGAAGGCGCCGGTGGCCGACCCGTCGATGTTGATGGCCGGCTGTGCAACGGCCGACGAGCCGAGCTGGCTGCGCAGGAACAGGACGTGCGCGTTCTCGTCCGCCGCGATCTCGCGGATATAGGCGGCGACGGTGGCGTCGGTGAACGTCACCGCGCGGCCGCCCGTCACGGTCCCTTGCGTACCCTGGCCCGTGGCGAGCGTGGCGTTCAGGCCCGATCCGAAGGCGCCGAACGAGTAGTAGTTGGCCTCCAGATACTCGAGGTTCAGCGCCAGGTTCAGGATCGCCACGTCGTTGGCGGTGGCGGTGGGCAGCGAGGAGGTGGGGGGCGAGGGCGGCGACGACTCGTTCTCGCCGTCGTCACCGCACGCGGAGAGCGCGCTCAAGCCGCCGGCCGCGACGATCGCGCCGGCCGAGGTCTTGATGAAATGCCGCCGGGCCGCGCGCCGACGCGCGTTGATGGCGAGGCACTCGTCGATGGTTTCCTGGTCGATCATGGGGTTTCCCCTGAATGGATGTGGTGCTGGCAGGCGATGCGTCGGGGACCCTGGCTCAGGTCGCGGCCGGCCGCGCGCTGCCAGAGGCGGTACGGATGGTGCCGTTGACGCCGTTGGGGAAGAAGCCGCCCCGCGACTCGTTGTAGGGCGTGAGGTAGACGATGTTCAGCGTCTGGCCCGTGCTGCGGCTGTAGGCGATGCCGTTGCTGTCCGTCGGCACGATGTTGGAGGTGAGGCCGACCCCCGTGGTGGTCTGGGCCAGGCCCTGGTCGTCGTCGGCAAACAGCTGGGGCGGACCCGCCTGGGCGGTGGTGCCGTCCAGCGTATCGCGCGCATTCGACACGGCCTCCGTGTCGTCGCGGATGGTGCGGCCCGTGCCGCCCGGACGCGCGGCCAGCAGGCCCGGCATGGCGCCCATGCGGTCGATGGCGGTGCGCACGATGGCCGCGTGGTACGCCTCGGCCGCCAGGATGCCGGCGGCGGCGTCCAGGTAGTTCTTGTTGGTCAGCAGCGGCGAGGCGCCCTTGTAGGCGGTGACGCCCACGTCCTCGAAGATGAACGCGCCGTAGAGGAAGTTCAGGTCGTTGGCGTACGGATCGAAGAAGTCGGTGGGCGCTCCCGTGGCCGGTGCCGCGGCCAGGAAGCCGGCGGCGCGAGCGGCGTTGCTGAACGCGCCGGTGGGCGTAATCCCCAGGTCGAGTTGCGGCTGCGCCACCGCCGCGCCGCCCAGTGCCGTGCGCAGGAAGTTGACGTGCGCCAGTTCGTCGCGCGCGATCTCGCGCGCGTAGTTGGCCACCGCCCGGTCGCTGAAGCTCACCGCGCGCGCGCCGGCGTTCAGCGCCAGCGAGTTGGTGGGCACGCCGCCGGTGCCGATGGACGCGACCGGGATGGGCGTGCCGAAGGCGGCGTAGTAATAGAAGTTCGCTTCCAGATATTCGAGGTTGAGCGCGAAGTTCAGCACGTCGGCGTCCGTCGGCGCCGCCGTCTGCGCCGCGGCACGGTCGGCCAGCATCAGGCCGGCGGTGCCCACCGCGCCCGCGGTCATCATCGCTTTGAAGAAATCGCGCCGCTCGCCCCGCCGGTGTACCCGGCTGTCGAGGGCGTGCATCACGTCCGAATTGTCAGCGGTGATCTCGACCACGGTCCATCCTCCCTTCGCTTCGTTCGTCGGAAACCCTCCGCCGGCCGCGAACGGCCGGCGGAGGGCTCCGCGGCGGACCGACGCACGCGCGACCCGCCCCCTCAACATTACGTCACAGAACGGATACCGGGCGCAAGAGCCTTGCTCGATTTCCCCGTAAAGCCGTTCAACCGCCCTTCACGTACGACGACCCGTTAAAACCGTGACAGACGACGACATCGCCCGGCAACACAGGACGCCCCCGCGCCGCCGCCGTCAGAAGGTATAGGCCAGCCCCACCGCGCCCAGCCACTGGCCGCGCGATCCCGCGACGCTGGTCACGGGCGAGGCGGCGAAGTCGTTGAGCATCCGGCGGTAGTTGCCGCCCGCCACCAGCTTGAACCCCTTCAGCAGGTCGCCCGTCAGCGACACCGCGCCCACCGCGCCCAGCGACCAGTTCTTCCACCCGCCGCGCGCGTCGTACACCGCGAAGCCCGACGCCGCCGACTGGGCGGGCGTGACGCCGAAATAGGAGCGTGCATAGCCGTCGCCCGCGTGCTCCAGCGAGCCGAATAGGCCCACCGCCGCCTTGCGGCTCAACGGCGTGAAGTAGCTGACGCTGGGCTGCCAGATGCCGCTCTCGTGCCCGTTGGCCACGTCGTGCCGGTAGCTGACCGAGACGGACAGGCGGTCGTACGGGCTGGTGACGACGCCCACCTTGCCCACGCCTACGAAGCCGCCGAGCTCGATCGCGGTGTTCACCTCGCCCAGCGCGCGCACGCGGCGGTCGTCGATGGACTTATCGCGCTGGCGGTTGAAGTTGACCACGGCCAGCGGGCCGGCCTGGATGTCGATGCCGCCCGGGCTGTTGTTGTCGCGGATCACGTCCACGTTCAGCCGGTTGCCCAAGAGCTGGAAGTTGAAGCCGGAGATCGCGCCGATGGCCGCGGGCGCCGGCACCGCGCGATAGTCGTCCGACCCCTCATAGTCCGGAAGGTAGGCCAGCGCGCCGCCCACCGTGATCGTGTCGCCGAAGGCGGCCGCGTCGTCGGGCGCGGCCGGGCCGGCGACGGCGGGCGGAACGTCGCCCTGCTGTGCGAGCGCGGGGGCGGCCGCGGTCAGGGAAGCGGCGAGAAGGATGGCGATGCGCGGCACGGGCGGACTCCGGTTCGCGCGGGTCAGACGCGGCCCGCACGGTTCGTAACGCGGGCGAAACACGCGGGCATCGGTTTCGCTCCGGCCACCGGCCCTAGAGGATGTAGCGGACCCGCACCTGTTGCGCCACCGACACACCGGCCACGGGGAAGCGCGCGGCGGCGAAGCGCGGCGGGCCGAACCGGACGGCGGGATCGCGCGAGAAGCCGAATCCCTCGCGCGGGATGCCGGCGAAGGTGTCGAGCCGGGAATTGCCGTTCTCGTCGTGGATCACCGCCAGCGCGTAGGCACCGGGCGCCAGCCCCGCGAACGACAGGCTGCGCTCGCTGGCGGGCACGGATCGGGTGACGGCGCGCGCGTCGGACACACAGTCGGGAAAGTTGGCCGGGTCGGCGGTCAGGCACACGCGCACCAGCCCCCTGGCCGAGCGCAGGCCGGTGACCGACACGTCCAGCTCGGTGACGGGGCTAGCCGCGCCCCCGAGCAGCGCCGCCGCCGCCAGGATCGCCGCGCCCAGCGGCCCGCTCCCGCGCCCGGGCATGTGCGCGCGCGAAGTCGCCGACCCCCCGGTCGGTGCCGCACAGGCGATCCCAGAAGCGGAAATAGAGCCCATAGTTGCACCCGTACTGCTCGTGGTGGCGCTGGTGGTGGCTCGCGGTGATGAGCCAGCCCCCCAGCGGCCCCGCCCACAGGAAGCGCGGAAACATCTCCCAGCCCATGTGGTTGGTGACACCCATAACCGTCATGATCGTCAGGACCAGCCCCAGCATCGCGGGGTGGATCGGAATCAGGAAAACGAGTGACGGGATTACAACAGCGCCCGTCAGCGCTTCCCAGGGGTGGAACGCCATGGCGGCCCAGGCGGTGGGCGGGCGGCTGGCGTGGTGCAGCGCATGCGCGATCCGGAACGGCTTCGGCCGGTGCATCCAGCGGTGCGTCCAGTAGAACCAGGCGTCGTGCGCGACGAGGTACAGCGCCACCGAGACGGGCGCGTACCACAGCGGATAGTCGCCCCAGTCCGAGTAGATCCGCGTCCACCCCCGGTTCTGCCAGCCCCAGGCGACCACGCCCGCCGGCACGCCGAAGATCGCGGCCGATGCCAGGCTCCACTTCAGCTCGCGCCGCACCTGGGGGTCGAGCCCGGCGTAGAGGCCGGGATGCACCAGCCGCGTCAGCAGCGCGAACCCGCCCGAGGTGGCCGCGTAGCGCACCGCCACGATCAGCGTCATGGCGACGGCGGAAAGGGTGACGGCGAGCAGCACGAGGATCGTCATAGCCCACAGGGGCTTAACGGGAAACCGTCCGCACCAGCCCGTCGCGCGGGCTGAGGTCGCCCGGCTCCCGCAGCCCGTCGACCAGACCCAGCCGGCGCATGGCGACGAGCGCCCACCAGCCCGGATCGGCCTGGCCCGGCTCCACCCCCAGCCTGGCGGAGCCCGGCCAGGCGTGGTGATTGCCGTGCCACGCCTCGCCGAAGGTGATCCACGCGGCCGCCGGCCAGTCGTGCCCCTGCACCGCCGCCCCCTCCACGCGCCACCCCTGCGGCCCCCGCCGGTGCGTGACGTGGCCGACGAACCAGTGGCCCGTCACCCCCACCGCCACGCGCACGGCCACGCCCCACACCAGCCAGGGCAACCCGCCGATCCACCAGAACAGCAGCGCCAGGGGCAGTTGCTGGAGCATCCAGGTGCGCTCCAGCAGGCGCAGCCACGGATCGTCCAGCTCGGCTTCCGGCCGGAAGACGGGCGGCCGGGCGTGGTGGAGGCGGCAATGGACCTGCCACCAGTAATCCAGCCACATCGGCGCCCGGTGCGCGTGATACGGGTGGCAGACGCGCTGGCGCTGCGCCCAGTCGCGCGTGTCGTGCAGCCCGACCATGCCCAGCGGCCCCGCCATTCCCACCAGCGTCCCCATCCACGCCAGCCACCGCGTCACCCAAGGCCCCGCCGACAGGCTGCGGTGGATCAGCAGCCGGTGCAGCCCGATGGAATGGCCAAGGCAGAGCGTCGCCGCCGAGATCAGGAGCCACAGCAGCACCGCGCCCGGCGTCGCGGTGACGGGCCCCAGCACCAGCGCCGCCGCCGTCATGCCGCCGATCCACAGCGACTTCGCAGGCGCCCAGTGCACCCGGCCCTTGAGCGCGGACGCGTGGCCGTCGGCGATCATCCTGTCGGTGGAGAGCATCGGTTCCCGCTCCTTAGGTAATTAGGCACATGACTAAACAATAGTGGCGGTTTGTCAACGCTTAGCTCACCACCTAAATACGCTGTCATGCAACGCGTATTCGAAGCCCTGGCGTCCGCTCCCCGGCGCCGCATCCTGGCCTATCTGGCGCATACCGAACTGAGCGCGGGTGAGATCGCGTCGCGCTTCTCCATGTCCAAGCCTTCAATCTCTCAGCACCTGTCCGTGCTCGAATCGGCGGAGCTGGTGGAGAGCGAGAAGCGCGGCCAGTTCGTCTTCTATCGCCTGAAACCCGACAGCCTCGCCAATACGCTGAACGGCTTCGTGCAGGAGGTCTGCCCCGTCGCCCGCCCGCTCAGGAAGGAAAGCGCGGCGCTGGCCGCCAGGGAGGAGTAGGGTCCGGACGAACGATCACGACGCGTGACGCGGGTCGATGCGGGGCCGGGACACCTCGCCGCCTCTCGCGGATGCCTTCATGCGGTGCATGCCCCCGGAGGGCGTCGAGCCCGCGGCCTCCGTAGCAGGCAACAGTGGAAGTCGTCGCGGCCGTCGCGGTGCGGCGTTCGACGGCGGCTCCCTCCGACGCGATCCGCCCGCCCTGCGCGGCGCTGTCGCCTTCGGTCGGGTTCCTGCCCGGTAGGGGGAACCGTCCGATCGGGAAAAAATCGCACCGCCGGCGCTCCGGCGGCGGCCGGCACCGCGATCCGGGAGCAGGTGGCACCGCAGACGATCAAGACAGGTGGATGCCGCGTGCCCGGACGCGGCGGATCCGGCGTTATCCGGGCGTCACCGCGGCTGGAATGGGCGAAGCCGCCGTCCGTCGAGCATCCCGAACCGGGGCGTACCGCCGCTCTGCCCAAGTACCGCCTGCTAGCCGTCATGCTCCCGATGACACGTGCCCGTCGTATCCGACCAGGGAGATCGCAGGCCGGCTTCGCCGGCCTCCTCAGAAGCGGAACGCCGTCCCCAGGTAGACGGCCTGGCTGTCCCGCCGGTCGTCGATCCGCGCCAGCCGCTCGCGGTCGGAGCGGTAGCGGACGCCGGCCGTCACATCCAGGTTGCGCGTCAGGCTGTAGGACGAGCCCACGTCCAGCGAGTAGCCGCGCACGCCGTCGATCATGCGCGGCGCTTCCGGGCTGGGGCGGTCGGCGGAGGCGCGCACGCGGGTGGAGAAGCGCGGCAGCGAGTAGCTGACGCCCACGTCCACCGCCTCGCGACCACCCGCCTGGCCCGGCAGCTCGACGCGCGCCGCGTCCGCCTGGATGGCGAAACGCCGCCAGCCCACCGCCACGCCGAGATTGTACGCGATGGGGGTCAGCCCGACGTTGGGGACGGCCGCCACCGTGCGGTCGGCGGCGTCGGGTCCGCGCGTCGCGCGCGAGCGCACCGCCACCGTGATCGCGCGCTCGTCACGCTCGGACGGGGTGAAGCGGAAGCCGCGGCTGCTGAGCCCCGCGCGCGCGAAGGCGGCTGCGAGCCGCGGGTCGGCGGACGAGGGGGTGAAGGCGCCCAGGCCGCGGAAGCCGGCGGCGCGCTTGGCCTGGACCGACGCGGGCCGCGCCTGCTCTGTCGCGGCGCCCAGCGCGGACGCGAGCGGGGCCAGCGCGCAGAGCGCGCCCGCCATCGCCGTCATTCCGATCCGAACCGCCCGCAACGCCCCTGTCCTCACCTGATGCCCGGCCGCCCTCGCGGGGAAGCTTGGCCCACAACGCAGCTAGCATGATTCGATCCGCGCCCACCACGCCTATGAACGATTATATCGGCCGTTTTTGTTGGAGTGTTGCAGCCCCGGCACATTATCGTGCGCCCGAACCCCGCCTTGCGGGCACCGTGGCGCGCTAGTAGAGCCGCTCCAAAGGGCCGGTTCCGGCGTTCGGGGGCCGGCATTACCCCAGGATGACCCGACCTATGACCTTCTCCCGCCTGCCCCTGTTCGCGGCGCTGGCCGTGCCGGCCCTCCTCGCCGCCTGCTCGACCGGCGGCGGCGGCCGGTCCAAGGCGGACCTTGCGGCGTCGCGCGTCACCACCATCGGCGTCAACTCCTACCTGTGGCGCGCCACGCTGGACACGCTCTCCTTCATGCCGCTGGTGCAGACGGATTCGAACGGCGGCGTGATCGTCACCGACTGGTACGTGAACCCCCAGCAGCAGAACGAGCGCACCAAGGTGACCGTCTCCATCCTGGACCAGGACCTGCGCGCCGACGCGGTGCGCGTGGCGGCGCTGCGCGAGGTGAACCGCGGCGGCCAGTGGGTGTCCGCCCCCGTCCAGGCGGGCACCACCCAGAAGCTGGAGGACATCATCCTGACCCGCGCCCGCGACCTGCGCCGCGCGTCGGTCGAGGGCTAGGCCCGGCATGACGGACGGCGAGGTGACGGGCGGGGGAGGGCGCCCGGAGCGCTTCAACCCGCTGGCGGTGGACGCGCGCTGGCAGCGCGTGTGGGCGGAGCGCGCGACCTTCGCCGCGCCCCGGGGCATCGCCGCGGGTGCGGACGCGGACGGGCGCCCGCGCGCCTATGTGCTGGAGATGTTCCCCTATCCGTCGGGGCGCATCCACATGGGTCACGTGCGCAACTACGCCATGGGCGACGTGCTGGCGCGCTTCCGCCGCATGACGGGCCACGCGGTGCTGCATCCCATGGGCTGGGATGCGTTCGGCATGCCGGCCGAGAACGCGGCGATCGAGCGCGGCGTGGACCCCGCCCGCTGGACGCGCGACAACATCGACCACATGCGCGCCCAGCTGAAGCGGCTGGGCTTCGCGCTCGACTGGGGGCGCGAGTTCGCCACCTGCGACCCAGAATATTACGGGCACGAGCAGGCGCTGTTCTTGGACCTGATGGCCCACGGCCTGGTCTATCGCCGCGAGAGCGCGGTGAACTGGGACCCCGTCGACATGACGGTGCTGGCGAACGAGCAGGTGATCGACGGCCGCGGCTGGCGCTCGGGCGCGGTCGTCGAGAAGCGCAAGCTCGCCCAGTGGTTCCTGAAGATCACCGACTTCGCCGACGAGCTGCTGGACGGGCTGGAGAGCTTGGACCACTGGCCCGACAAGGTGAAGACGATGCAGGCCAACTGGATCGGCCGCAGCCGGGGCCTGCGCTTCCGCTTCGCGCCCGTGGCCCCCTTCGCCGATCCGATCGAGGTCTATTCGACGCGCCCCGACACGATCTTCGGCGCCAGCTTCGTGGCGGTCGCGGCCGACCATCCCGTGGCGCGCGCGGCGGCCGACGCCGACCCGGCGGCGGCGGCCTTTGTCGAGCGATGCAGGCAGGGCGGCACTACAGCGGCCGAGTTGGAGACGCAGGAGAAGCTGGGCTTCGACACCGGCCACCGGGTGGTCCACCCGATGGACCCGACGCGCACGCTGCCCGTCTACGTCGCAAACTTCGTGCTGATGGAGTACGGTACTGGTGCGGTGATGGGCGTGCCGGCGCACGACCAGCGCGACATCGAGTTCGCGCGCAAATACGACCTGCCCGTGATCCGCGTGGTCGCCGATGGCGACGAGGCCGATTCCGTCTTCGCGGGCGATCAGGCCTATACCGGCCCCGGCCGCATCGTGAACTCGGGCGAGCTCGACGGCATGACCGTGGACGCCGCCAAGGCCGCCGTGATCGCGCGCGCAGAAGGAGAGGGCTGGGGCACCGGCACCACCGTCTATCGCCTGCGCGACTGGGGGGTGAGCCGCCAGCGCTACTGGGGCACGCCGATCCCGGTGATCCACTGCGCCGAGTGCGGCCCCGTGCCCGTGCCGCGCGACCAGCTACCCGTCCGCCTGCCCGACGACGCCAGCTTCGACCAGCCGGGCAACCCGCTCGACCGGCACCCGACGTGGAAGCACGTCGACTGCCCGACGTGCGGCCGCGCCGCCGCGCGCGAGACGGACACGCTGGACACGTTCGTCAACTCGAGCTGGTACTTCATCCGGTTCGCCAGCCAGCCGAAGGACCGCGCTTTCGACCGGGCGGAGGCGGAGGCTTGGCTGCCGGTGGGTCAGTATATCGGCGGGGTGGAGCACGCGATCCTGCACCTGCTCTACGCTCGTTTCTGGACGCGCGCGCTGCGCCGGTGCGGGCTGCTCGACGTGGCCGAGCCCTTCGCCGGCCTGTTCACGCAAGGGATGGTGACGCACGAGACCTACAAGGACGCCGACGGCCGCTGGCTGTCGCCGGACGAGGTGATCGCCACCGCCGGCCGCCCCGATCTGGCCGACCTGATGACGGACTGGTCGTCCCGTCCCGCCTTTCTCCACGCGGACGGCGAAGGCGTGCTCCGCCCCGTCGAGACGGGGCGCGTCGAGAAGATGTCCAAGTCCAAGCGCAACACGGTCGATCCCGCCCCCATCGTCGACCAGTACGGTGCGGACGCGGTGCGTTGGTTCATGCTGTCGGACAGCCCACCCGAGCGCGACCTGGAATGGTCGGAGAACGGGATCGAGGGGGCGTGGCGGTTCGTTCAGCGCCTGTGGCGGTTGGTCTCCGACCAGCCCGCGACGGCGCCGCGCGAAGCGCCACCGGCCGGCGGGTCGGCGGCGGAGCCGACGAACCTGTCCGACGTCACGGGACCGGCCGGCGGGTCGGCGGAGCCGAGCCCGTTCGACGTCACGGGCGCGGACACCCCCGCCGACCTCGCCTTGCGCAAGCGCGTCCACCGCACCGCGCACGGCGTGGCCGCCGACATCGACGCGCTCCAGTTCAACAAGGCGGTGGCCAAGCTCTACGAGCTGACCTCGGCCGTCGAGAAGGCCGCCCCCTCGCCGGACCGCGCGGCGGCGGTGGACGCGCTGGTGCGCATGGCCGCCCCCATGGTTCCGCACCTGGCGGAGGAGGCCTGGGCGCGCGGCGGGCGCGAGGGCCTGGTCGCCGACGCTCCCTGGCCGGAGGTGGACGCGGCCCTGCTGATCGACGACGAGGTCACGGTCGCGGTCCAGGTGAACGGCAAGCTGCGCGACACGCTGATCCTGCCCAAGGGCGCCCCGCGCGAGGCGGCCGAGGCGGCGGCGCTGGCGTCGGACAAGGTGCTGGCCTTTCTCGACGGGCGCAGCCCCCGCAAGGTGATCGTGGTGCCCGACCGGCTGGTGAACCTCGTTGCGTAAGGGCCTGCCCCTGCTGGCGCCCCACTTGCTCGCGCGCGCCTTGCTCGCGCGCCCCTTGCTCGCGATCGCGCTGCTGCTGCCCGGCTGCGGGCTGAAGCCGCTCTACGCCGGCGGGGGATCGGGCGCGGTGGCGTCCGCGCTGGCGGACGTGGAGGTGGCGCCGATCCAGGGACGTTCCGGCTGGCTGGTGGCCAACGCGCTGCGCCAGCGGCTGGGCGCCCCGCCCGCGGGCGGGGCGCGCTATCGGCTCGACGTGCGGCTGGACGACCAGATCACGGGCCTGGGCGTGCGGCGCGACGACGCGGTGACGCGCGAGCGCCGCACGCTTCGCGCGCGCTACCAGCTGGTGGACGCGGGCACCGGCACCACGCTGGTGGACGCGACCGCAGGATCGGACGCGGGCGTCGACGTGGTCCAGTCCGAATACGCCACCATCGCGGCCGAGAACAGCGCGCTGGAGCGGCTGGCGGAGATCGTGGCGGACCAGGTGGTCGCCCGCCTGGCGCTGCGCGCGCGCGACGGCGGCGGCGCGGCCGGCGCTTCCGCCCCCACCCCCGCCACCCCGGGAGCGGCCGCGCCCACCACCGCCGCTCCCGTTCCGCCCGCCGCCTCGCCCACCCCGCCCCGGTGAGGACGGTGCGGTGAGGACGGCCCGGTGAAGGCGACCGCGGCCCAGGTCCGCGCCGCGCTGACCAGGCCCGGCCCCGACCACCGGCTGGTCCTGCTCCACGGTCCCGACGCCGCCGCCGCCGCCCAGCCCTATCTGTCGCTGGTCGCGTCCGCGCTGGGCGCGGGTGCCGAACGCGTCGACCTGGAGGGCGCCGCCTTGCGCGCCGACCCCGCCCGGCTGGCGGAGGAGGCGGCCAGCCTGTCGCTGTTCGGCGACGCCCGCTGGATCCGCGCGACCGGCCTCGGCGACGACGCGGCCGACGCGGTGGCCGTGCTGCTCGACGCGCCCGTGGCGGGCAACCCGGTGGTGGCGGTGGCGCCCGGCATCAAGGCGACGGGCCGGCTGGCCAAGCTGGTGCTGGGCCACGCCCGCGCGCTGGCGCTCGCCTGCTACCCGCCCAGCGCCGCCGAGCTGGAGGGACGCGTGGCCGACATGGGGCGCGAGCGCGGCCTGCGCGTGGCCCCTGCGCTTGCGCGCCGGCTGGTGGCGGTGTCGGGCGGCGACGCGATGGTGCTGGCGGGCGAGATGGACAAGTTCACCCTCTACCTTGACGCGAGCGCCGACCGCCCGGCGGAACTGACGGCGGAAGCGGTGGACGACCTCTCGGCCGAGCGCGGCGAGGCGGAGTCGGGCCGGCTGGTGGCCGCCGTGGTGGGCGGCGACGCCCGGGTCCTGGCGGACGAGCTGGCGCACGCGCGCGCCGACGGCACGTCGCCCGTCGCCTGGCTGCGCCAGCTCCAGCGCCGCCTGCTGACGCTGGCCGCGATGCGCGCGGAGGCGGACGCGGGCGAGCCGGTGGGCGCGGTGATAAAGCGCCACCGCGTCTTCTTCCGCGAGGAGGCGGCGACGGCGGCCGCGCTTCAACACTGGACCGGACCTCGCCTGGCCGCGGCGCTGGAACGGGTGCGCGCCGCCGAACGCGCCGTCACCGCCCCCGACAATGCCGGCCCCGTGCTGGCCGAGGCCGCCGCCACCGCGTTGGCCCGCGCGCAGGGGCGGCGGCGCTAGAACCTCCCCGGCACCGGGGGCAGGGGTGGCGTTGTGCGACGGAAGCATTACATACCGCCCGTTATGGAAGCAGATCTTCATCCTGCCCCCGCAATCGATGCCGACGCCGCCCCCGCGCCCGCCCGCGGCCGGCCGCGCGGTTTCTGCGTCGACACGGCACTCGCCGCCGCGCTGGGCGTCTTCTGGTCCAAGGGCTACGAGGGCGCGTCCATGGCCGAGCTGACGGACGCCATGGGCATCGCCAAGCCAAGCCTCTACGCCGCCTTCGGCAACAAGGAGCAGCTGTTCCGCCGCGCGCTCGACCTCTACGAGACGGAGAAGCTGGCCTACACGCGCGAGGCGCTGCTGGCGCCCACCGCGCGCGGCGTGGCCGAGCACTACCTGCGCGGTGCGCTGGCAATGCAGACCTCCGGCTGCGGACCCAAGGGATGCCTGGGCGTGATCGGCGCGAACGCCTGCGGTTCGGAGGCCGAGACGATCAAGGCCGAGGTGGTGAAGCGCCGCGCTTCCTCCCACGCGGCGCTGGTGGAACGGTTCCGCCGCGCGGCCGACGAGGGTGACCTGCCCGACCATCTGGACCCGACCGCGCTGACGCAGTTCCTCTACGCCATCCTACAAGGCATGGCGGTCCAGGCGGGAAGCGGGGCCGCGCCGGAGGAACTGCGAAGCGTGGTGGAGACCAGCCTGGCGCTGTGGCCGACGCGCTAGCCGAAGAAAATTACCGGCTGGTACAGAAAGTCGTTGACGCTTCCGCCCGCCCGCTTCTATACCGATGGGTATACAAAGCGGAGCGGCGTTCGCCCCGCCGGCGGCAGCGGAGGATCTTTCCCATGGCATTCATCCCCTTCGACGGCGGTCTGGCCCTGGTGCCTTGCTCGGGCCGCGCGCGGATGCTGACCCCGGCCGCCGCCGCCGCCGCGGTCGCCGAGACGGCGGTCGCGCAGGCGCCTGCGCCCGCCGCCGCCCTGCGCCCACTGGAATGGACGGTGGTCCAGCTGGCGCGCGGCGACCGGCTGTGGTCGCTGGCGCGGCCGGGCCGGCTGGTGTCCGCGTTGCGCGCCGCGTTCCGCCTGCACAATCCCCGACTGGCCGACCCCCGGCTGGAAGCGCTGCGCCGCATCGCGGTGCTGACCTGGCACTACGGCTTCACTGTGCCGTCGGCCGAGGTCCAGGCCTTCCTGGCGGCCGGCTTCTCGACCGAGCAGTACGAGGCGATGGTTGACCGCATCGGCAGCATCCAGGCGCATCGCCCGCGCTGACGGCATGCTGAGCGTTCGGTCTCGGCTTCTGGCGGCGCGGGTTCGACGCGAGGCGGCTCGGCCGGTCGCCTCTTGTTCCGGCACAAAGGATAGGTTCAAGTTGCGGTGAAGTTGGTCTAGCCTCACCCCTGGGAACAGGGGGAGATGGGGAATGCGCGGACGGCGCTGGACGATGGGCACGGCATTGGCGGCAGCGATGCTCGCCGCGGGCGGGGCGGGGGCGCAGTCGGCACCCTCTGCGCCCGCCCCGCCGCCGCCCGGGCGGGCGCCCGCGGCGCCGCTGATCCCGACGGAGACAGCGGTGCTTCCCAACGGGCTGCGCGTCGTCATGAACGTCGACCGCTCCGACCCCGTGGTGGCGGTCGGGCTGGTCGCGCACGTGGGCTCCGGCCGCGAGGTGACGGGCCGCACCGGCTTCGCCCACCTGTTCGAGCACCTGTTCTTCCTGAACTCGGAGAATCTGGGGCCCGGCGGACTGGATCGGCTGTCCACCCGCGTCGGCGGCGAGGGGGCCAACGGCTACACCGACCTGGACCACACCGTGTACCTCCAGACCGTGCCGCGCGACGCGCTGGAGAAGATGTTGTGGGCGGAGGCCGACAAGCTGGGCTATTTCATCAACACGGTGACGCCCGCCGTGGTCGCCAAGGAAATCCAGGTCGTCAAGAACGAGAAGCGGCAGAGCTACGACAACCAGCCCTACGGCCAGCTCTATCCCATCGTGCAGGGCGCGCTCTTCCCGCCCGACCACCCCTATAGCTGGACCACCATCGGTTCGCTGGAGGACCTGGACGCGGCCACGCTCGCCGACGTGAAGGACTTTTATCGTCGCTGGTACGTGCCCAACAACGCCACGCTGGTCATCTCCGGCGACTTCGACCCCGCCCAGGCCAGGGTTTGGGTCGAGAAGTATTTCGGCGAGATCCCGCGCGGAAAACCTGTCGCGATCCCGAAGCCCCGCCCGGCCCGGCTAAGCACGACGAAACGGCTGACGCGGCTGGACCCGTTCGCGAGGCTGCCGCAGCTCGACCTGGTATGGCCCAGCGTGCCCGAGGGATCGCGCGACGATGCGGCGATGGGCCTGCTGCTCGACGCGCTGGCGGGCGCGCCGGACGGCCCCGTCTACCGTTCGGTGGTGGAGGAGGCCAAGGTCTCCGACGCGGTGGTCGCCAACAGCTGGACGCAGCAGATGGCGGGCGCGGCGCTCATCCAGGTGCGCGCCTTCGCCGACGTGCCGCTGGACCGGGTGATCGCCGCCGTCGACGCGGGGCTGAAGGCCTTCCGCACGCAGGGCCTGAGCCCCGAGCGGCTCGAGCGGCTGAAGGCGGTGCAGGAGGCCGACCTCTACGCCGGCATCGAGAGCGTGCGCGGCAAGGTGTCCGCGGTCGCCGACTCGGAGACGGTGCGCCGCCGCCCGGACGACGCGGACGCCAAGCTGGCGGCGCTGCGCGCGGTGACGGTGGCCGATGTGACGCGCGCCTTCGACCGCTACGTGGACGGGCGGCCCCGGCTGGAGCTGGGCTTCGTGCCGCGCGACAAGCCCGCGCTGGCGCTGACGGGTGCCGCCGCGGCGCCCGTCGAGCCGGAGGAGGCCATCGTCCAGGGCGCGGAGGCCGCGGTGGACCAGAATGCCGGCCGCACCGCGGTGGCGCGCACGCCGTCGCGCATCGACCGCTCGGCGGAACCGCCCGCGGGTCCCGCACCGGTCGTGAAGGTACCCGCCATCTGGACCGCGACGCTCCCCGACGGGCTGGCGGTGTCGGGGATCGAGGACCGCGAGTTGCCGCTGGTCCGGTTCGAGCTGGCGGTGGACGGCGGCCAGCTTCGCGACGACCCCGCGCGGCCGGGCGCCGCCTCGCTCACCGCGCAGATGCTGCTGCGCGGCACGGCGGGCCGCACGCGCGTAGCGTTCGAGGACGCGCTGAAGGCGCTGGGTGCCGACCTGGACGCGACGGTCACGGACGAGCGCACGCTGATCCGCGGCTCCGTGCTGTCGCGCAACCTGGCGCCCGCGGTGGCGCTCCTGACGGAGGCGCTGACGCAGCCCCGCTTCGACGCGTCCGAGCTGGCGCTGGCCAAGGCGGCGGCCACCGCGGGGCTCCAGGCGTCGCGCGCCCGGCCCGAATACCTGGCCCGCCAAGTCGCGCGACGCGCCATGTACGGGGGCGGGATACTGGCCGACGACCCGCACGGCACGCCCGCGTCCGTGGCCGCGCTGACCGCCGACGACCTGCGCCGCTTCCGGGCGCGCACCTACGACCCGCGGACCGCGCGCGTCCGGTTCGCGGGCGCAGTGGACCGGGCGACTGCGATGGCGGCGCTGGCGCCGCTCGCCGCCGCCTGGGCGCCGCCCGCCGGTCCCGCGCTGCCGCCCGTCGGCACCGTGGCCTTCGCCGCGCCCCGGCGCACCCGCGTGCTGTTCTACGACGTGCCGGGCGCCAAGCAGTCGGCCGTGGTGTTCGCGCGGCCCGGCCCGCCGCGCGCCGCGGCGGAGTGGACGGACGCGCGCGCGGCCAACTTCCTGCTGGGCGGCGGCGGCTTCGCGTCGCGGATGACGCAGCGCCTGCGCGAGGACAAGGGCTATACCTACGGCGTGCGCTCGTCGTTTGAGGGGTTGGGGACGGGCGGCCGCTTCCTGGTGGAGAGCCCGGTGCGCGCCAACGTGACGCTGGAGGCGGCGGCGCTGATGCGCGACACGATGCGCGACTACGGCGCCACCTTCACGCCCGCCGACCTGGCGCTGACCAAGGGGTCGGTGGCCAAGGCGCGCGCGCGCCAGTTCGAGACGCTGGGCGCCAAGCTCGACCTGCTGGGCGCGGTCGGCGACTACGGCCTGCCCGCCGACACGGTGGCGCGCGAGGACGCGCGGCTGGCGGCGCTGACGCGGGCCGACGTGCAGCGGACCGCGGGGCGCTACCTGGGCACGGACGGCATGATCGTGGTCGTGGTCGGCGACGCCGCGACGCAGGCGAAGCGGCTGGGCGCGCTGGGCTACGGCGAGCCGGAGATGGTGCCGCCGCTGCCCTGAGGCGGCGGCGCACCCTCGGTCCCGCGGGGGGACGCGTCGGTCCGCGGAGGTAGCCGGGGCGGCGGCGGCGGGCAGACCTCGGGCATTGCCAAGGAACATCGCGTCGCTCCCGGCCCTTATGCGGCGCGAGGGAGACGGATCATGCCGCTACGCATCCTGGTCACGGGCGCCAGCATCGCCGGCAACACCGCCGCCTTGTGGCTGGGCCGCCATGGGCACGACGTGGAGGTGGTGGAGCGCGCGCCGGCGTTCCGCGACGGCGGCCAGAACATCGACGTCCGCGGCGTCGGGCGAGAGGTGCTGCGCCGCATGGGACTGGAGCAGGCGGCGCTCGACCGGGGCACGGGCGAACTGGGCACCGCCTGGGTCGACGACCGGGGGCGGGTGGCCGCCAGGTTCGTCACCGACGCGACGACCGGCGACGGGCCGACCGCGGAGATGGAGATCCTGCGCGGCGACCTGGCCCGCTTGCTCCGCGACGCCGCCGAGCCCGTGGTCCGCTATCGTTTCGGCGACCGCGTGGCGGCCGTGGCGGAGGAGGCGGACGGCGCGCGCGTGCGCTTCGCGTCCGGGCGGAGCGCATCCTACGACGCGGTGCTCGTCGCGGAGGGGGTCGGCTCCGCCACCCGCGACCTGGTGTTTCCGGGCGGGAACGACCCACGCTGGATGGACCTGACCATCGCCTATTTCACCATTCCGCGCGTCGCCGACGACGACCGGTACTGGCGCTGGTACAACGCGCCGGGCGGCCGCAGCGTCTCGCTGCGCCCCGACCGCCACGGCACCGCGCGCGCGATGCTGTCCGTCCGCCGGCCGCCGGGCGGCGAGCAGAACTGGCCGGTGGAGCGGCAGAAGGCGTGGCTGCGCGACCTGTTCGCCGACGCCGGGTGGCAGGCGCCCCGCGTGCTGGCGGGCATGGACGACACGCCCGACTTCTACCTGGACGTGCTGCGCCAAGTGCGGATGACGCGGTGGTCCAGGGGGCGGGTGGCGCTGATCGGCGACGCGGCCTGGTGCGCGACGCCGCTGGCCGGGATCGGCACCACGCTGGCGGTCGCGGGCGGCTTCGTCGCGGCGGGGGAGCTGGCGCGGTGCGGCGGCGACGTGGGCGCGGGGCTGGCCGCGTTCGAGCGCGCGATGCGGCCCATGGTGGAGGACGGGCAGGGCGTGCCGAAGATCGGCCCCAGGCTGATGAACCCGGACAGCCGGCCGGGCATCCGCCTGCTCCACGCGGCGCTGAACGTCGCCGCCCGGCCGGCCGTGCGCGGCCTGGCGGCCAGGCTGTTCTCGCGCGAGCCCAGGGCACCCGACCTGTCGGTCTACGCCGATCCGTCCCGCCCCGCCTGAGCCGTCCGATAGGGCAGGGGACAGGGGACAGGGGACAGGGGAGGGGCGGGGGGCTAAGCGCCCGGGACGCTGCGGCGGCGCACGGCGGTCAGCAGGGCGGTGACGGCCGCGTCGCCGCGCCAGCGCGCGGCCATGCGGCGCAGGATGCCGGCCGAGTACCAGCGTTCCCCGTGCGCCTCCGCCTCGCGCAGCAAGCGCAGCAGCGCGTCGCGCTGCCCCAGCGACGAGGCGAAGAAGGCCGGCGTCTGGCGTCCCCAGTCGGGGTTCGCCGCCAGCTCCAGCCGCTGCTGCTCGACCACCGCGCGCGCCACCGCGGCCGGTCCGCCGCTCGCTACCCCCGAGACGGCGGCGGCGCGGGCCAGCAGTTCCGGATCGCGGCGCAGGCGGGCGACCAGCGCCGTCTCGCGCGCATAAGCCATCGCGTCCCCACGCCCCATCGCGATCCAGGCCAGGCACAGATGCAGGTTCGCGTCGGACGGATACTGGCGGGCGAGCGCCGCTAGCGCGTCCCGCGCCCGCGCGTCGCGGCCGGCCAGCCAGTCCGCATAGGCCCGCTCGACGCGCACGGCCGCCAGGCCGGGGGCGAGCAGCTGGGCGCGGTCGTAGGCCTGCTGCGCGCGGGCGTCGGCGCCCGTGTCGGCGAGGAAGTTGGCATACCAGAAATGCGTCTGCGCGTCGTCGGGCGCGAGCCTCAGCGCGTGCTCGAACCCGGCGCGCGCGCGGGCGGGGTCGCCGTCGCGCCAGTAGGCGATGAAGCCCAGCGCGCGGATGGCGCCGGCGGCGTCCGGGTCCAGGCGGAGCGCCGCGCGCGCGGCGCGCTCCGCCCGGTCGAAAGGGGCGGCGCCGGCGGTGATGCCGTACTCGCGCTTCAGCAGCCACGCGTCCGCCAGCGCGGCGTGCGCGGGCGCGAAGCCGGGCTCGCGCCGCGTCACGCCGTCCAGCAGCGCCACCGCGCGGTCCAGGTCGGCGCCCGTCCGCCGCGCCCACAGGTCGCGCGCCTCCACGAAGGCGCGGGCCGTCGCCGGGTCCCTGGGCAGCACCGTCCGGGGCCTGGGCGCGGGCACGGGCCACAGCAGCGCCGCCGCGCCGGCCGCCAGCACCAGCGTCGCCGTCAGCAGCGGGCCGGCGGCTGCGCCCCGGCGGCGGCCGGTGCCGGGATCGGAGCCGTGCGCCGCCTCCGCGGCCGCCGGGCGCGCGGGGGCGGGCGCCGGCCCTTCCCCGGCGGCGGCGTCGGGCCGGTGCGCCCACGCGTCCAGTTCCACGCGATAGGCGAACACGGTGCCCTGCTTGCCGCCCGGCATCCGCCGCACCGGCAGGTCGCGGTCGCGCGCCCAGCGCATCACGGTGGAGCGTTCGCGGTTGAAGTGCGCGGCGATCGCCTTCCACCCGTCGAGCCGCCCGCCCAGGGTGATGGACGCGGCGGGGGGGGCATGGCGGGCGGGCGGCCGTCTCCGCCTGAGCCACCTCCGCGCCCGCTCTTCCCGACATGACGCGATCCGTCCTCGATCCCCCGCGTAACCGGAACGGGCATATCAGCGGGCGGCCGGGCATCCTATAGTCATTGTCGCGTATGCCGGACCGGCCGGGCGCTCGATGGCAGGGCGCGCGTCAGCTGCCCGGCTGGATGTAGGGGATGCGCTCGAACAGGCGGCGCTGCCAGCCGCGCGGGTCCTGCTCGACGCGCGAGCGGGTGTCGAAGATCATGGTGGACCGGTGCTGCGGCTCGTAGCGCGGCCAGCGGGGCAGGCCCCGGCCGTTGGGATCGCCTGTCTCCGCGAAGGCCAGGAGGCGGGCCTGCATCGCGGCCGACGCCGCCCGCGCGTCCGCGGCGGTGCCGGTCTGCGATCCTTCGGCGTCCAGCGTGCCGAACACCAGCGGGATGTCCATGGTGTGGAAGGCGCCGCGCGCGGGATCGGTTCGCGACGCGAAGTCGAGCTGATAGACCCAGGCCGGCGCGCCGGCGCGCGCGCGTGCCTCCGCCTCGATCACCTGGCCGCGCCAGCTGCGCCCCGCCGTGGTGGCGGCGTAGAACACGTCCCGGGGGCTCCAGGCGGGATACCGGGCGCGGTACTGCGCCGCCACCCACTCGGGCAGCACGTCGATGCGCAGTTCGGACGCCAGGCGCGCGGGCAGGCTGTCCCAGGTCAGGTCGCGCGTGCGGTCGGGGGGGACGAAGGCGCGCGTCTCGTCGCGCGTGTTGCCCAGGATCATCGGCACGGAAAGGCCCAGCGGATGCGCGTCGGGCCAGAAGGGGTGGCGGTGGAGGTGGCGCATGTCGAGCACCGGGCCGAAATAGACGCCGCCGCCCAGCACCGGGTCGACGGCGGCCAGCGCGTCGACCAGCCGCGCCACGGGCATCGCGGCCACCGCATCCGGGTCGCGCGTGCCCAGCCTGTCCAGGAAGGCGCGCGCGCGCCGTTCCGCGTTGAGCGGGCCGGACGCGGTCACCTGCTGGCCGCTCATGGTGAAGGCGCGGTGGAACAGGCCGTGAGCGGCGGGCATGGCCGTGAGCGTCGCGATCTTGGCGCCGCCGCCCGACTGGCCGAACAGCGTGACGCGCGCGGGATCGCCCCCGAAGTTGGCGATGTTTGCGCGTATCCACTGCAAGGCAAGCACGAGGTCGAGTTGACCTATGTTACCGCTGTCGGGGAAGCGGGGGTCGAGGCGCGCGAGGGAAAGATAGCCCAGCGCGTTCAAACGGTGGTTCACCGTCACCACCACCGCGCGGCCCGTGGCGGCGAGCGCGCGGCCGTCGTTCAGCGGGTCGGTGACGCTGCCCGTGGCATAGGCGCCGCCATGGAAATAGACCAGCACGGGCAGGCGCGCGCGGGCCTCGGCGGCGGGCGTCCAGACGTTGAGGAACAGGCAGTCTTCCGACTGCGGGGCGTAGCGCGCACCGGCCTGGGGGCAGGCGGGGCCGAACTCGCGCGCGGGACGGACGATACCCGGCTCCGCCACCGGTCGGGCCACCCGGAAGCGTTCCCCCCGGCCGTAGCGGATGCCGCGGAACGCCGCGACGCCGCCCTCGGCCACGCCGCCGAAGCGACCGGCGGGCGCGTCCACCACCGGGTCGGGGGCGGCCGCGCGGACCGGCACGGCCGCCAGCGCGGCGGCGCCGCCGATCACCGCGCGGCGGCTGGGCCCGAGGTGACTGGGCCCGAGGTGACTGGGCTCAGCGCCGTACATCCAGCCCGCCGGCCAGATAGGCGTCCACGTCCGCGCGGCGGAACAGCGAGGCGTCGCCGGGCAGCGAGTGCTTGAGCGCCGCCAGCGCCAGGCCCGTGCCCGCCGCCGCCGCCGCGTCGCCGCCTTCGCGCAACGCGTGCAGCACGCCCGCCGCGAAGGCGTCGCCGCCGCCGATGCGGTCCACGATGCCCGACAGCACCACCTCCTCCGTCTGGGCGTGGCCCTCGCGCGTGTCGACGCGCGCGGACAGCAGGTTCACGTCCGCGCCGTCCACGTGGCGCGCGGTGGAGGCCACCGTCCGCAACCGCGGGAACGCGTCGAACAAGGCCTCGGCCGCCGCGCGCCGCCGGTCCTCGCCTTCGCCCGCGAAATCGTCGCGGCCGAGCAGCAGGGCGGCGTCGCGATGGTTGCCGAACATCAGGTCGGCGTGCTCGACCAGCCGGGTCAGCACGGCGCGCGGGTCCGAGTCCCAGCGCGCCCACAGCTTGCCGCGCCAGTTGCCGTCGAACGAGACGGGGACGTTCCGCGCGGTCGCCGCCTCGGCGGCCGCCACGGCGGCCTCGGCCGATGCCGGCCCGAGTGCCGGCGTGATGCCCGACAGGTGCAGCCGGTCCACGCCCGACAGGATCGCGTCCCAGTCCCACGCGTCGGCCGGCGCCTGGGCGAAGGCGGACCAGGCGCGGTCGTAGATCACTTCCGTGGCGCGCATCCCCGCGCCCGACGTGACGAAGTAGAGGCCCATGCGCTCGCCGCCCAGCGCGATGCGCGACGTGTCCACGCCGTGGCCGCGCAAGGTCCGCACGGCCGCGCGGCCCAGGTCGTTGTCGGGCACCATGGAGGCGAAGGCGACGTCGTGGCCGAGCACCGCCAGCTGCGTGGCCACGTTGGCCTCCGCGCCCGCGACCCACACGTCGAGGCGCGGGCTCTGCATCAGCAGCTCGCGCCCCGGCGGGCTCAGCCGCAGCATGATCTCGCCGAAGGCCAGGAAGCTGCCCATGGTGTCGTCTCCCCCCAAGGCGCTCAGCGCGCCAGCCAGCCGCCGTCGACCGCCAGGACATGCCCCTGGACATAGGCCGCGGCGTCCGACGCCAGGAACACGGCCGCGCCCCCCAGGTCGGACGGGTCGCCCCAGCGCGCGGCCGGGATGCGGTCGAGGATCGCCTTGTTCCGGTCCGGGTCCGCCTGGAGCGCCGCGGTATTGTTGGTGGCGATGTAGCCGGGCGCGATGGCGTTCACCGTCACGCCGTGCTTCGCCCATTCGTTGGCGAGCAGCTTGGTGAGGCCGCCCACGCCCGACTTGGAGGCGGTGTAGCTGGGCACGCGGATGCCGCCCTGGAAGGTCAGCATGGACGCGATGTTGACGATGCGCCCGCGCCCGCGGCCGATCATGTGGCGGCCGGCCGCCTGGGACAGGAAGAACACCGACTTCAGGTTGGTGTCGACCACCGCGTCCCAGTCTTCCTCCGTGAAGTCCACGGCGTCGGCGCGGCGGATGATGCCCGCGTTGTTGACCAGGATGTCGAGGCCGCCCAAGCCCTCCACCGTCTCGGCCACCACGCGGCCCACCGGCTCGATGGTAGACAGGTCTGCGGACACGATCAGCGCGCGGCGGCCCAACTGGCGGACCTGCGCCGCCGTGTCCTCGGCCGGCGTACGACCGACCAGCGCCACGTCGGCGCCGGCGGCGGCCAGCGCCACCGCGATGGCCTGGCCGATGCCGGTGTTGGCGCCGGTGACGCAGGCCACGCGGCCGGAGAGGTCGAAGGGGTGGGTCATCGGGGCTGATCCTGGGGTTGGCTGACGGAGGGCCTCGACCGCGCTCGGCCGGGTATCTCGACTTCGCTCGACACGAACGGGGACAAGGTGCGCCCGTCCCCTGCCGGCGGGCAGGGGACGGGCTCGCGTCCTCACGCCAGCTGGCAGATGTCCAGCACGTTCATGTCGGTATAGTCCTGGTTCTCGCCCGCCATCGCCCAGATGAAGGCGTAGGCCTTGGTCCCGGCGCCCATGTGGATCGACCAGGGGGGCGAGATCACCGACTCCTCGTTGGCGACCACGATGTGGCGCGTCGCCTCGCCCTCGCCCATGAAGTGCATGACCCGGTCGTTATCGAGGTTGTCGAGCTCGAAGTAGAAGTAGATCTCGCTCCGGCGCTCGTGGACGTGGGGGGGCATGGTGTTCCACACGGAACCGGGCTTCAGCACCGTCAGGCCCATCACCAACTGCGCCGAGTCGCATACGCCGGGGATCACGAGCTGGTAGATGGTGCGCTCGTTCGATTCCTCCAGCGAGCCCCGCTCCAGCGCGTTGGCGTCGGCGATGGAGAGCTTGCGCGTGGTGAACGCCTTGTGCGCGGGGCACGACGCCAGGTAGAAGCGCGCGCCCTCGCCCGAGAACTGTACGTCGGCCGCGCCCATGGTGACGTAGAGGCAGTCCTTGTTGCCCAGGCTGAAGCTCTCGCCGTCGACGGTGACGGTGCCCTCGACCGAGCCGACGTTGACCACCGCCAGCTCGCGACGCTCAAGGAAGGGGTGGCCGGCGGCCGACTTGGGCTCCTCCTGCGCGGGCAGCTTCACGGGCGTGCCCGCCACCGCCACGCCGCCGATCACGAAACGGTCGGCGTGCGTGTAGTTCAGCACCACCTCGCCCGGCCGGAACAGGTTCTGGATCAGGTAGCGGTCGCGCAGCTCGTCGTTGGAGACGCACTCCATCATGTCGGGGTGGGTGGCGTAGTAGGTGCGGTCGAACATCGGGGAACTCCGTGGAATAATGAGGTGTCAGGCGGTGAGGGCGGGGGCGGGATCGTCGACGCGGTAGGCGCGGCGGACCAGGCCGGAGGTCAGCTCGTGCGCCAGCTCGTGCGCCTCCCAGTCCTCCAGCCGCCCCTCGACGACCATCCGCCCCAGGTGCCCGCAATCCATGCGCCGCGCCACGTCGTGGCGCGCGGGAATGGAGAGAAAGGCGCGCGTGTCGTCGTTGAAGCCGACCGTGTTGTAATAGCCCGCCGTCTCGGTCGCCTGCTCGCGGAAGCGGCGCATCCCCTCGGGACTGTCGTGGAACCACCAGGGGGGGCCGAGCTTGAGCGAGGGGTAGTGGCCCGCCAGCGGCGCCAGCTCGCGCGCGTAGGTGGTCTCGTCCAGCGTGAACAGGATGACGGACAGGTTCGGGTGGTTGCCGAAGCGGTCGAGCATCGGCTTCAGCGCCGTCACGTAATCGGTGCGGCCGGGGATGTCGGCGCCCTTGTCGCGGCCGTGGCTGGCGAACAGGCCGGCATTGTGGTTGCGGACCGAGCCGGGGTGGATCTGCATCACCATGCCGTCGTCGGCGCTCATGCGCGCCATCTCCGTCAGCATCCGGGCGCGGAACAGCTCGGCGTCGGCGGGGGTGGGGGAAGGGCCGGTGACGCGCGCGAACAGCGCCTCCGTCTCCGCGTCCGACAGGTCGGCGGTGGCGGCGGTCGGGTGGCCGTGGTCGGTGGCGGTGGCGCCCATCGAGCGGAAGAAGGCGCGGCGCTTCTCGTGCGCGGCCAGGTAGCCGCGCCAGCTCCACACGTCCTCGCCCGTCAGCTCCGCCATCGCGTCCATGGCGGGGCGGAAGCGCTCGTGCTCGACGTCGATCACGCCGTCGGGGCGGTAGGTGGAGACGATGCGGCCCCCCCAGCCCGACGCGCGGATGGCGGCGTGGTGGGGCAGCGCGTCCTCCGCCCCTTCCGTGGTCGCCAGGAAGTCGATGCGGAAGCGGTCGAACAGCGCGCGCGGGCGGAAGGCGTCGGTGGCCAGCGCGTCCCCGATGTGGTCGTAGTAGAGGTCGGCCGTGTCCGCCTCCAGCCGCACGTCGATGCCGAAGACGTGCGCGAACACATGGTCCAGCCACAGGCGCGACGGCGTGCCGCGGAACAGGTGGTAGTTGGCGGCGAACAGCCTCCACGCGGCGCGCGGATCGGTGGCGGGCACGCCGTCGCGCCGGGGGATGCGCAGGTCGTCGAGCGCGATGCCCTGGCTGTAGAGCATCCGGAACAGGTAATGGTCCGGCATCAGCAGCAGGGAGGTGGCGTCGGTCCACGGCTCGTCCGTCGCGAACCAGCTGGGGTCCACGTGGCCGTGCGGGCTGACGATGGGGAGGTTGGCCACCTGCGCATAGAGCGCGCGCGCCACGTCGCGCACGGCGGGCTCGGCCGGGAACAGGCGGTCGGGGTCGAGGATCAGGGGGCGGGGCAAAGGCGGTTTCCTCTCATGGGGCGTACGCCACCGGTGTCAGCGGGATGTCAACCCTCACGGCCGATCCGACACCCCCCGATCCGCAACCGACGCGCGGTGGACCAGTTCGGACGGGAAGAGCCAGGGCTGGTCCGCCTCGCCGTCGGCCGCGATCAGCTTGCGGGCGGCGGCGCGCGCCATGGCGGCGATGGGCCAGCGCACGGTGGTGAGCGGCGGCCACAGGTGCGCGGCGATGGGCGTGTCGTCGAAGCCGATCACCGACAGGTCGCGCGGCACGTCCAACCCATGCGCGCGGGCGGCGTGGACGACGCCCGCCGCCATCTGGTCGTTGGAGGCGAAGACGGCGCTGGGCCGGTCGACCGCCTCCAGCAGCCGGCCGCCGGCCGCCAGCCCGCTGTCGAACGTGTAGTCGCCCTGGGCCACCAACTCGGGGGCGGGCGACAGGCCGGCGTCGGCCAGCGCCGCTTCGAACCCCAGCCGCCGTTCGGCCGCCGAGCGGAAGCCGGCCGGACCCAGCACCAGCCCGATCCGCCGATGGCCGCGCGCGAGGAGGTGGGCGACCGCCTCGCGCACCAGCACCCGGTCGTCCGAGGCCACCGTGCGCCGTTCGTCGTCCAGCGGGGTCGAGCCCATGCGAACGTAGCGGCAACCGATGGCGGCGCAGAGCTCGGCCACGCGGTCGTCCTCGCTGACGGGCGGCATGACCAGCACGCCGTGCGGCCGGTGCCGTTCCAGGAAATGGCGCAGGTCGTCCATCAGCGCAGGGGAGCCGCGCTGCACGGGGCGCACCACCATCGCGAACTCGGTGTCGCGCAGCGCCTCCAGCATGCCCTGCTGGACGTACATCACCGTCTGGGCGGTGGGATTGTCGTGGACCAGCGCGATCAGGAAGTTGCGCCGGAGCGCCAGCGCGCGCGCCTGGGGATTGGGTACGTACCCCAGGCCCCCGATCACCTCCTCCACCCGGCGGCGCGTGTCCGCGTTGAGCAGCGGGGACCGGTTGATGACGCGGCTGACGGTCTTCTTGGACACGCCGGCCAGCCGCGCCACGTCGTTGATGGTCGGCTGGGCCCCCTGTCGCATCGACGCGGCCTTATACGCTGATGCTCCCCCCCGCCAGCCTTGCAAGCCGCGTCGGAACGTGACACCGGTGTCGAGACACCAGGGGAGGATGAGGTTGGACGCGAACGCGACGGCGCGGGCTTTCGTCGAGGCGCGGAACGGGGGCTACGCGCTGCCCGATTATCCAGGAACGCCGCCCGCAACGCTCGCCGCCGCCTACGACGTGCAGGACCGCGCGCTGGCGCTGGTGGCGGCAGGTGCTGGCGGGCGCGTGGCCGGGTGGAAGGTGGGCAAGATCGCGCCGCCCGTGGACGGCGCGGACCGGCTGGCCGGCCCCATCTTCGCGGCGGCCGTGGTGGAGGCAGCCGACGGCGACGTGCCCGCCATGCCCGTGTTCGGTGACGGCTTCGCGGCCGCCGAGGCGGAGTGGCTGCTGCGGATCGGCACGGCGCCCGAGCCCGGCCGCACCCGCTGGACCAACCGGCAAGCGCGCGACCTGATCGACGCGGTGTGCGTGGGGATCGAGGTGGCGAGCAGCCCCTACCCCGGCATCAACGACGGCGGGCCGGCCGTGACCGTGTCCGACTTCGGCAACAACAACGGGCTGGTGGTGGGCGCGAGCCTCCCCGACTGGCGGACCGCGGGGATCGAGGACTGGCGCGTGACGCTGGAGATCGACGGCGCGGTCGCGGGCGACGCGAAGGCCGCCGACATGCTGGACGGCCCCTTCGGCGCCGCGCGCTTCCTGTTCGAGCACGCGGCCGAGCGCGGCCTGACGCTGGAGCCGGGCCAGTGGATATCGTCGGGCGCGGTCACGGGCGTCCATCCCGTGCGGCCGGGCGCCGCCGTCACGGCCCGGTTCGGCGACCGATTGGCGGTTTCCTGCACCATCGCCGCCCTATAGGGTGGGACGAACAACCGTATCGTAGGACGCTCGAACGGCCCGGAACGAGGTCGGAGGCGTCGGAGAGGACGAACCGCATGAGCACCACGGCAGAACCCGGCCCCCTGGCCCCGCCCGCCGCCCCCGGCATGGGTCCCGACGCCGCGGCCGCGCGGGTCGGCCGCTATCGCTGGGTGATCTGCGCGCTGCTGTTCGCGGCGACCGCGATCAACTATGTCGACCGCCAGATGATCGGCGTGCTGAAGCCGACGCTGAAGGCGGAGTTCGGCTGGACCGAGGGCGACTTCGCCAACATCATCTTCTGGTTCCAGCTGGCCTACGCCATCGGCTATATCGGCTTCGGCCGCGTGGTGGACCTGGTCGGCGCGCGGATGGGCTATGCCGTCGCCATCGTGATCTGGACCGTCAGCCACATGGCGCACGGGCTGGCGACGGGCGTCACCAGCTTCGCGGCCGCGCGCTTCGGCCTGGGGGTGGGCGAGTCGGGCAACTTCCCCGCCGGCATCAAGGCCGTGACCGAGTGGTTCCCCCAGCGCGAGCGCGCCTACGCCATCGGGCTGTTCAACGCGGGCGCCAACGTGGGCGCCATCGTGACGCCGCTGCTGGTTCCCTTCCTGGTGCTGATGTTCAGCTGGCGCGCGGCCTTCTACGTCACGGGGCTGTTCGGGATCGTGTGGCTGGCCGCCTGGCTGCTGATCTATCGCCGGCCGCAGGAGCATCCGCGCGTCACGCCGGGCGAGCTGGCCTATATCACGCAGGACCCGGCCGATCCCGTGGAGCCCATGCCCTGGGCCAAGGTCGTCACCTATCGCGAGACCTGGGCCTTCGCGCTGGGCAAGTTCTTCATCGATCCCATCTGGTGGTTCTTCCTGTTCTGGCTGCCGGGCTACCTGTTCGACCGCTACCAGCTCGACCTGAAGTCGTTCGGTCTGCCGCTGGCCGCCATCTACCTGATCTCGGACGTGGGGAGCATCGCGGGCGGGTGGATGTCGTCCCGGCTGCTGGCGCGCGGCTGGACGCCCAACGCCGCGCGCAAGCTGACCATGCTGGTCTGCGCGTGCCTCGTGTGCCCCGTGTTCTTCGCCCAAGGGATCGCCAGCGTCTGGGGCGCCGTCGCGGTGATCGGGCTGGCGACGGCCGCGCACCAGGCCTTCTCCGCCAACCTCTACGCGCTGCCGTCCGACCTCTTCCCGCGCAGCGCGGTGGGATCGGTGGTGGGCATCGGCGGCACGGTGGGGGCCATCGGCGGCATGGGCATGGCGCTGTTCACCGGGTACATATTGGACGCGACCGGCAACAACTATTCCGTGCTGTTCGCGATCGCGGGCAGCGCCTATTTTCTGGCGCTAGGCGCGGTGCACCTGCTCAGCCCCCGCCTGGAGCGGGTGGGGCTGGAACGGGCAGGGCCGGCGGCGGCGGACGCCCGCTGATGCGCGGCCGCGCGCTGCTGGCGGCGGGCGCGGCGCTGGCGGCGGTGGCGGCGCCCGCCGCCGGGCAGGCTCCGGCCTCCGAACGAAGCGACGGCCTGCTGTTCCGCGTGTCGGCCGACCGGACGCTGGACGCCGACGTGGCGGCCGGCGACCCCCGGCCCAATTTCCGCAGCAACGTGGACGTGGCGGCGGAAGCGGGCGGCGGCTTTGCGCGCTGGGCCGACGACGGTTATGTCGCGTGGAAGGCGCCGGGCAATATCCGCGCGGCGCGCGGCACGCTGGCCTTCCGCTGGCGCGCGCGGACGCCAGTGGGCGAGGCGCCGTTCAGCATCTTCCGCGTCGGCTATGCCGACCATTCCAGCTGGGACATGGCGTTCCTGCGCGTCGACTGGAACGGCCACGGCTTCGACGCCTTCGTCACCGACACCGGCCTATCGCGGGTGCGGGTGTCGTGGCGGATGCCGGCCGCGCCCCGGCCCGACGAATGGCACCACATCGCCTTTGCCTGGGACGAGGGCGCCAGCGTCCGCCTGTTCGTCGACGGGCGCGAGGTGGCGCGCGTGGACAAGCACACCGACCTGGACGCCGGGCTGGACCAGTTCGGCATGGCGGGCCGCGTGCTGTCGCCGCATCAGGTGCAGAGCCGCTACAACTTCATGCGCGGGTCCGACCTGGACGAGATCCGCGTCTACGACCGGATGCTGGCGCCCGCTCAGGTGGCGGCCCTGGCGGCCGGCGGCGAGCCCGCGCCCGCCCCGGCGCCGGCACCCGACCGCGCGGCCTGGCTCCACCGCTATGGCTGGGACGCCGACCTGCCCCCCGTGCTGGACGCCCCCGTCACGCGCGTGCGCAAGGTGGAGTTCGAGCGCGCGGCGGATCTCAAGCAGCTGATGCGAAAGGGTGCCGACGGCATCGCCGAGACGACCTGGCCCGGCGTCTACAACCGGTCCCGCCTGCCCGGCCGGCACGATTATTTCGAGCTGCCCGACTGGAACGTCTACGTCGAGGGCGGGCGGAACTACGACCTGACGGTGCCCGGCGCGGAGCGGTTCAACCGGGTGGAGGTGCGCGGGCCAGCCTGGGGGCGGCTGTCCGCGGGCGGCGAGCGGCTGGCCGACCGGGCGCGGGGGCGCGTCCGCACCTGGCACGATTTCGCGGCCCGTACCGGCGGCACGCTTCGCTTCGCGAACGTCGAGCCCGAGCAGCCGATCCAGGAGATCTGGGCCTATGACATCGGCCCCGGCACCGTGCCGGCGGGCAGCCTGACGCTGGACTATACGGTGCGGACCGCCGCCCCGCCCGGCGTGGCGGGGCTGGAAGCGTTGAACGCCTATATCGCCGGCCGCCACCCGCCCGACGAGCGCGCGACGGTGGTGGCGCTGCCCAGCCGCGGCGTGCCCGTCGCGGTAGGCGCGGGGGCCGCCGGCGGGGGCGGGGGGGCGCGCGCGGCCGCGGGGGGCAGCGCGCCGCTGGTCCACCTGCTGATCCCGGCGGGCCTGGGCGACGCGGCCCCCGACCGGCCCGTGGCGCGCGCCTTCGATTACGGCTGGCGCAACCTGCACGACGGGCTGGACGGGATCGCGCTCGAACTGCCCGCGATGAAGGGGCGGGGGCCCGTGGCGTTCAACCTCCGCGTCCACGACCCGCTGTGGCCGGGACGCGACGTGATGGACCTGTCCTTCTCTGTGCCCGCGGGCCAGAAGCGGACGCTGTGGCTGGACCTGCGCGACCGGGTGCTGCCCGACCGGCCGATCTTCCTGACGCTCGCGTCCGCCGACCCCGGCTTCGGGCCGGCCAGCCTGGAGGGCGCGCGCGTGCGGCTGGTGTTCAAGCCGCGCGCCGACGCGCTGAAGGAGCACGTGGCCGACCGGTTCGAGCAGGTGCGCGACAACTGGTCCTTCCTGGTGGAGGAGCATACCACCTCGAAGCGCATGGGCCTCTACGCGCGGCTGTACGAAGACGTGAGCGACCTGTTGCGCGTCGACCCGGAGAACCCGCGCGCGCGCGCCTACTGGGCCGATATCGGCTACCGGCCCGAGAACCTGCCGCCCGTCGCCCTGCCCCCCGCCGTCCTGCCCCCCGGCCCGGCGGGCGCGCCCGACTGGGCCGTCGCCCAGGTACAGGAGCTGGGGCAGGTGCGGCGCTTCGTCGAATGGTGGATCGACCATCGGCAGGTGCCCTACGGCGACTTCGGCGGCGGCCTGTCAGACGACAGCGACCTGGTGCAGCAGTGGCCGGGGCTGGCGCTGATGGGCGTGCTGCCCGACAAGATCACCGCCTCGCTGAACGCCCTGTCCGACGCGGTGTACCGCAACGGCATGATGACGCGCGGCCTGGGCACCATCACCACCGACGAGCTGCACGCCTACGAGGAGGGGATGAACAGCGACGCCGCGCGCCTCTACCTCAACTGGGGCGAGCCGAAGGCGGTGGAGCGGCTGATGGCGACCACCGCCGCGCTGTCCGGCGTGATCCGGCGCAACCCGGCCGGGCACCTGCACTTCTCGTCCGCCTGGTACGGCGCGAACAAGGTCTATCGCGACGCGCCCTGGGCCTGGCAGAAGCCCTACGGCTTCACCGTGATGCACGGGCCGACGGTGCTGGGCGTGTGGGGCAGCCCGGCCGCGCGCGCTCTGGTGACGGGGCTGGCGGACGGGTGGATCGCGCACGGCAGGCAGGGCGCGGACGGCCGCTGGACCTATCCCAACGAGATCGCGTGGGACAGCGACGCCGAGCGCGCGGGCGACGGCGGCGGCGCCACCATCCCGCTCCAGGCCGCCTGGGCCGCGTGGCGCTTCACGGGGCGCGCCGACTATCTGCGCCCGCTGGAGGGGCGCGCGGCGGCCAACGCGTCCGTCCTGTCGGAGATCGGGGACAACGCCTTCGACCTGCTGGCGCAAGGGGCCGGCTGGCGCGACGCGCTGGCGAAGCGGGCGGGCGACGACCCGTTCGCCGGCTGGGCGCGCTACCAGGCGACGCGCGACCCTGCACCGCTGGCCGGCCTCAACCGCGCGGGCGCCGAGGACAAGGCGCAGCGCATGGACATGCTGACCGAAGGCCACTGGTGGTCCGACCGCGTGGACATGCCCGCCGAGCTTCTCCAGCGCGAGCGGCTGGGCGGCGTGGCGCTTCGGCGCAACATGCAGTGGCCGGGCCACGCGGTGAGCTGGCGCTTCGCCGATCCGGCGGCGGCGGAGCGGGTGGCGATCCTGGTGCCGGGCGCCAGGCCCGACCGGGTGCGCGTGATCGCGCACAACCTGTCCGACGCCGTCGCCCGCGCGGAGATGTCGACCTGGGGCGTGACGGCGGGCACGTGGCGCGTCCAGCGCGGCACCAGCACCGACGGCGGGCGCACCGTGACGCCTGCCGCCGGTGCCGGTGCCGCGTCGGAGGAGGTGCGGCTGGAGCGCGGCGCGTCGATGCCCGTGTCCTTCGCGCCGGGCGTCACCAGCGTGATCGACCTCGCGCTGCTCCGACCCGCGACGCCGACGGAGGATCGGCCGGATATCGGCATCGGGCCGGACGACGTGGCGGTCAGCGGGCGGCGGGTGACGCTGACCGTGCACGGGCTGGGCGCCAGGGCCAGCGGGCCGGGCACCGCGTCGCTGGTGGCCGACGATGGGCGCGTGCTGGCCAGCGCCGCCGTGCCGCCGATGGAGGCGCCGCTGGACCTGCGGCCGCGCTCCGCCCGCGTGACGCTGACGCTGCCCGCGGGCGCGAAGGCCGCCGCCGCGACCGTGGCGCTGGAAGGGGCGGCGAAAGACGGGGAAGTGACGCTGCGCAACAACCGGGCGGCGCTGCGCTAGGCGCCGCGCCGGCCCCGGGAATGGCTTGACCCCCGGAAGCGGGCGGGTGGATAGCCCGCACATGGACACGCCGACGACCCGATCCGCCGCTCCCCTATCCGACCACCGGATTGTCGCGCGCGGGCGCCGCGACCTGCTGGGCGAGGGGCCGCTGTGGAGTGAGCGGCACCGTGCGCTCCTGTGGGTCGACATCATGGAGAACCGGATCAGCCAGGTGAGCCTGGACGACGGCCGGGTGCGCGAGTGGACGATGCCCGACACGGTGGGCTGGGTGATCGAGGGTGGGGGCGCGGAGCTGATCGCCGGGATCGGCCGGTCGATCTGCGCGCTGGATCTGGACGCGCTCGACGCGGGTGAGGGCTGGGACGGCGTGCGCGTCCTGGCGTCGCCCGAGGAGGATCGCGCGGGCAACCGCTTCAACGACGCCAAGGCGGACGCGCTGGGCCGCATCTGGGCCGGCACCATGGCGACCGACGCGGACCGGCCGACGGGCGCGCTCTACCGCTTCGATCCCGACGGCGGCGTGCGGCGGATGGACGACGGCTACCGCATCACCAACGGGCCGGCCCTGGCGCCGGGCGGCGACGTCCTGCTCCACACAGACACGGGGCGCGACGTGATCTACCGCTTCGTGCTGAACGACGACGGGTCGCTGGGGCCGCGCGAGACGTGGCTGGAGTTCGACCCGTCCTGGGGGCATCCGGACGGGATGACCTTCGACGCGGACGGCCATTTATGGGTCGGATGCTGGGGCACGGGCCAAGTGCTGCGCCTGGACCCGGCGGGCGTGCCGGAGCGCGCGATCCGCCTGCCCACGCCCAACGTCACCAGCTGCGCCTTCGCGGGCGAGGAACTGGACCGGATGTTCGTCACCACGGCGCGGCTGCGCGCCACCGACGAACTGGCCGGCCACCTGTTCGAGGTGGATCCCGGCTGCCGCGGGTTGCCCACCATGCGCTACGGCGGCGGTGCCTGATCGATCACTCGCGGCAGAGGAGCCGGTCGTGGCGCAGCCACAGCGGCGCCAGGCACAAGGGCCTGGACGACAGCGGCAGCACCGCGTCCGCCACTTCCGCGCCCAGCACGTCGCGCATGAAACGCCGCCGGGCCACGATCCGCGCCCACACCGCCGGGTGACGCTCGGCGATCTCGGCGCGCAAGGCGGCGTCGGCGAGCACCACCGCGTCCTCGCAGTTGAGCGCCCAGCCGTCGCGCATGGGGGTGGGGATCACGTCCACCTGAACGTGCATCCCCGAGCGCAGCGGCTCGCGTCCGCCGGGGCGCATCGGCGTGTTGGACCATTCCTCGTGTCCCGTCAGGTGGCCGGGATTGAGCGCGGAGCGAAGCCCCCCTTCCGCCAGCGTCTCCGTCACGGCCGCGTGCAGGTCGCCGCCGGCCACGCCGATGTCGGCCGTGGCGTACCAGCGGAGCAGCCCCGCGAAGTAGCGCGCCGCCACCCGCACGAAATCGTCGTTCGCGTCGTCCAGCAGCCCCGCGCGCGCGGTCAGCCCGCCCCACAGGCCGACCGCGGTGGACACGCCGTCGCCCTTCGCCACCCGGCGCGCGCCCGCGCTCGCCAGGCCGATCACCGGGCCGTCGGCGGCGCCGCCCGACGCCAGCATGGCGTGGACGTTGAACGGCTCGCCGCGGTAGCGCATTCGCTCCGCGCCCTCGCACTCGCGGTCGCCGGGGCGAAGGCCCCGCACGATGCTCCACACCATCTCCGACCCGCGCGCGGCCGCCGCCTCGAACACCGCCACCTGGTCGGCGTCGATGATGGATCGCTGCCCGTGGCCGGGGTGGAGCAGCACCTGCGTCCGGTCCGCCACGCCGCCCGCCACGCGCGCCACCGCGGCCAGGTAGGGCGCGGGCAGGAAGGCGGGGGCTTCGCCCTCACCCTCCCATTCCTCCGGCTCCAGATACTTCCAGCCGACCACGCCCGCGCTGTCGCCCGCGCCCAGCCCCGCGTCGCGCAGCACGTCCGTCAGCCGGGGGGCGGCGTCGCGATCCTGGCCGGGCAGGCTCATGGTCTGGGCCAGTCGCACCTCCAGCCCGGGCAGCGGCGCGCGGGCGGCATAGGGGACGCACTCGTTGCCCGTCACCAGCACGCGCCGCCCGGCCGGCCCCAGCAGCAGCAGCGCCTCCTCGAACCGTGGCTCGAAGCCCGACAGGAACATGACGTTGGCCAGGTGCTCGCGGTCGGCGTAGACCACCAGCCAGTCGGTGCCCGCCGCCGCCAGCGCCGCGTCGCACCGGGCGGCGTAGCGTTCCGGCGGCAGCGCGGGCGGATCGGCCACGGGGCCGAAGTCGGGGAGCGGGACGGGACGGAGAACGACGGTCATCGGCGACGGACCTCTCGAGCAGGGCTTGTTGCCTCAGCTTATATATGACTTATGACCCGTGTCACGGGTGCGGCACCACAGGGGGCGGATGGAATGGGATACCGGTTACTAGCGGCGGCGGCGCTGATCCTGGCCCCCGTGCCCGCACTGGCCGCGCCGGACCCCCGGCACGTGACGATCGCGCGCGACGCGTTCGGCATCGCGCACATTCGCGGCCGGACGGACGCGGACGCGGTGTTCGGCATGATCTACGCCCAGGCGGAGGACGACTTCCCCCGGATCGAGCGCAATTACCTGGCCGCGCTCGGCCGGCTGGCGGAGGTGGACGGCGAGGCGGCAATCTGGACCGACCTGCGCCAGCGGCTGTTCGTCGACCCGGACGCGTTGCGCCGCGAGCACGCGGCGGCGCCTGCCTGGCTGCGCGCGCTGACGGAGGGCTGGGCGGCCGGGCTGAACCATTACCTGGCCACCCACCCGTCCGCGCGGCCCGCCGCCATCGCGCGTTTCGAGCCGTGGATGGCGCTCGCCTTCTCCGAAGGGAGCATCGGCGGCGACGTGGAGCGCGGCGTGGACCTGTCCGCGCTGGCCGCCTTCTACGGCGGGCCTCGGCCGCCCGCCGCGCCGGAGGTGGCCGACGCCGGCCGGATGGTCGAGCCCAAGGGGTCGAACGGCTTCGCCTTCGCCCCCTCGCGCAGCGTCGACGGCCGCGCGCTGCTGTGGATCAACCCGCACACCTCCTTCTTCTTCCGCGCGGAGCAGCAGGTGCGGAGCGACCAGGGGCTGGACGTGTACGGGGCGGCCACCTGGGGCCAGTTCTTCGTCTACCAGGGGTTCAACCGGCACTTGGGCTGGATGCACACGTCGAGCGGCGTGGACAATATCGACGAGTTTTCGGTCGAGGTGGCGCGGCGGGGCGGCGGCTTGCGCTACCGCTACGGCACGGAATGGCGGCCGGTGCGCGAGCGCCTCGTGACGCTACGCGTGCGGCAGGCGGACGGGACGCTGGCGGAGCGGCGCTTCACGACGCTGGCGACGCACCACGGCCCGCTGATCCGGGCGGAGGGCAAGCGATGGATCGCGGTGGCGATGCTCAACAGCCCGCGCGCGGCGCTGGAACAGAGCTGGCTGCGCACGCGCGCCGCGACGTTGCCCGAGTATCTCAAGGTGTCCGAGCGCCGGGCCAACTCGTCCAACAACACGATCCTGGCGACAGACAACGGCACCGTGGCCTATCTCCACCCCCAGTTCGTGCCCGTGCGCGACGCGCGGTTCGACTATACCCGCCCCGTGGACGGCAGCGACCCGGCCACCGACTGGCGCGGGCTGCACCGCCTGTCCGAGCTGCCGCAAGTGGTGAACCCGGCAAGCGGCTGGGTGTCGAACAGCAACAACGCGCCCTGGTCCGCCGCCGGGCCGAACACGCTGAACCCGGCCGACTATCCGCGCTACATGGACCAGTTCGGTGAAAATCCGCGGGGCGTGCACGCGCTGGCGCTGTTCGCCAACGACCGGCGGTTCACGCCCGCCACGCTGACGCGCGCCGCATTCGACAGCCTGCTGCCGCTGTTCCAGGAGCAGGTGCCGATGCTGGCGCGCGGCCACGCGGCGCTGCCAGCGGGCGACGCGCGGCGGACGGCACTGGCGGGGCCGGTGGCGATGCTGACGCGCTGGGACAAAAGGTGGGGCACGGCGTCGGAGGCGACGTCGCTCGCGGCCTACTGGGCCGAGGCCCTGTGGGCGAGCGAGGGGCCGCGTGCCCAGGCCGCCAACGTGCCGCTCTTCGCTTGGCTGTCCGCCCGCACCACCGACGCCGCGCGGGTGGACGCGCTGGCGGCCGCGGTCGAGCGGATGCGCCGCGACCATGGCGGGTGGCGGATCGCCTGGGGCCGGATCAACCGGTTCCAGCGACTGACGGGCGCGGTGGCCCAGCGCTTCGACGACGCGGCGCCCAGCCTGCCCGTCGGCTTCACCTCGGGCAATTTCGGCTCGCTGGCGGCGTTCGGCGTCGAGCGCCGGCCGGGCACGCGCTGCTTCTACGGCACCAGCGGCAACAGCTTCGTGGGCGTGGTGGCGTTCGGCAGGGACGGGCCGGAAGCCTGGGCCGTGTCGGCGGGCGGGCAGAGCGGCGACCCCGCCTCGCCCCATTTCGACGACCAGGCGGCGCGCTACGCGGCGGGCGACCTGCGCCCCGTCGTGCTGGACGCGGCGAAGGTGGGCGGTACGCCCTATCATCCCGGCGACGCCCGACCCGCCCCCGTTCCCGCACCGCGCGCGTCGGTGCCGGGCAGCCGGTGCGGGGCGCCGTAGCTACCTCACGGTCGCAGCGGGTGGCCGCCGGCGACGAGCAGCAAATCCAGCGCGCCGCGAATCAGCTCGCTCATCCGCTCGCCCGCCAGCACGGGCTGGCCCTCGATGATCGCGTCGGCCACGCGCTTGTGGTCGCGCGCGCTGGCGCGCGGCACGCCCTTGTACTCGTTGGTGCGGCGGATGGAGAAGCGCAGCGTGGTCTCCACCAGCCCCGTGAACTGGCGCATGAAGCGGTTGTTGCTGGCGTCCAGCACGGCCACGTGAAAGCCGATGTCCGCCTCCAGCGCATCCGTCTCGCCCCGGTCGGCGGCGAGCATCCGGTTCACCGCGTCCATGATCGCGCGCCGCTGAGGCCCGCTGGCCGAGTGCGCCGCCAGCGTCGCCGCGCGCGGCTCGATCGACATGCGGATCTCGGTGAAGTCGATCAGCAAGTCGATCGAGAATTGCCGCTGCAGCATCCAGCGCAGCACGTCGGGGTCGAGCAGGTTCCAGCTCGCCTCCGGCTGGACCACCGTGCCCGCCCGCTTGCGCGCGAGCAGCAGCCCCTTGGCGGTCAGCATCTTCACCGCCTCGCGCAGCACGGGGCGGCTGGCGTCGTAGCGCTGGCATAGCTCCGCCTCGATGGGAAAGGGCTGGCCGGGGAGGTAGGACTGGGTGACGATGGCCAGCCCCAGGTCGTTGACGATGCTGGCGGTCAGGTTCCGCCCCTCGTCGCCCGGCCTCGGCCCCTGGTTCGTCGCGTCCATCCCCCTTGCGTACCGGACGCGCGCGCCGGGCGCCACCGGGGACCGCGGCTTATCGCCGGGCGCGGGCGCGCCCGGTGCGAAAAGGTCTTCCCAACCCATATGTATGATATAGGAAGGGGGCGTGAGGGGAGCATCCGCCATCCGCGACACGATTGTCTCGCGCCGGAACCTGCTGGCCGGCGGGCTGGCGGGCGCGGCGCTGACGCCCGGCCTGTCGGCCTGCGCCGGGCCGCCCGCGGGCGTGCGCATCGGCTTCGTGGTCAAGATGCCCGAGGCCCAGTGGTTCCAGGACGAGTGGCGCTTCGCCCGCACCGCCGCGCGCGACCTGGGCTTCGAACTGATCGCCATCGGCGCGGAGGACGGGGACCGGGTGCTGTCGGCCTTGAACACGCTCTGGGCGCGCTACGCGTCGGGTTTCGTCATCTGCGCGCCCGACCCGCGGCTGGGGCCCGCCATCGCGGGCTTCGCCGGCACCACGGGGATGAAGGCGATGGCGGTGGACGACCGGCTGACGGGCGCCGACGGGCGCGCGCTGACCGACCTGCCCTATGTCGGCATCTCGGCCGCGGGGATCGGGCGGCTGGCGGGCGAGGCGGCGGCGGCGGAGGCCGCGCGGCGCGGCTGGTCGCCCGCCGACACCGGCGTGCTGCGCATCGCGTTCGACAGCCTGGAGACGGGGCGCGAGCGGACGATGGGCGCGGTGGCGGCGCTGAGGGAGCGGGGCTTCGCGCGCGTCTTCGACGCGGCGCAGCGCACGTCGGACACGGAGGGCGCGTTCACGGCGGCCGCCCCCGTGCTGACGCGCAACGCGGGCGTGGAGCGGTGGATCGTGCTGGGGCTGAACGACGAGACGGTGGTGGGCGGCGTGCGCGCCGCCGAGGGCCTGTCGCTGCCGCCGGACGCGATCGTCGGCGTCGGCATGGGCGGTTCCGAGGCCGCGGTCGCCGAGCTGGCCAAGCCGCGCCCCACCGGCTTCGTCGCGACGGTGCTGCTCGGCGCGCGCGCGCACGGCTACAACACCGCCGCCGCCGTCTATCGCTGGGTGACGGAAGGGCTGCGCCCGCCCGCCGAGCGGCTGACCAGCGGTACGCTGATGACGCGCGCCAACTTCCGCGCCGTGCTGGCGGCGGAGGGGGCGGCGTGACCGGCGGGGGCATGACCGGACGCATCGCCTTTCACGACGTGGGCAAGGTGTTCCCCGGCGTGGTGGCGCTGGACGGGGTGAGCTTCTCCGTCGCGGGCGGCGAGGTGCGCGCGCTGATCGGGGAGAACGGGGCGGGCAAGTCCACGTTGCTCAAAATCCTGGCCGGCCACCACCCGCCCGACAGCGGGGCGCTGGCGGTGGACGGCGTGGAGCGCCGCTTCGCCCGCCCGCGCGACAGCCGGGACGCGGGCATCGCCATCATCCACCAGGAGCTCCAGCTCTTTCCCGACCTGAGCGTGGCCGAGAACCTGATGCTGGGCACGCTGCCTTCGCGGCGCGGCGTGGTGGACCGGCGGTCCTTGCGCGAGCGGGCGGCGGCCGTGCTGGGCCGGCTGGGCGAGCCCATCGACGCGGACGCGCGGCTGGGCGGCCTGCCCATCGGCCAGCGCCAGATGGTGGAGATCGGCCGCGCGCTGCTGCGCGACGCGCGGATCATCGCCTTCGACGAGCCGACCAGCTCGCTCAGCGCGCGCGAGACCGAGCGGCTCATGCGCATCGTGGGCGACCTGCGCGCCGACGGCTGCGCGATCCTCTACGTCAGCCACCGGATGGAGGAGGTGTACGCGCTGGCCGACAGCGCCACCGTGCTGCGCGACGGACGACACGTGGCCGACGTGGCACCCGTGGGCCCGGCGGACGCCGACCGGCTGGTGTCGCTGATGGCGGGGCGCGAGATCGCCGACGTCTACGGCTATCGCCCGCGCGGCCCGGGCGCGCCGGTGCTGGCGGTGGAGGGCGTGACGGGGCCGGGCGTGCAGGCGCCCGTCGACCTATCGGTCCGGCGGGGCGAGATCGTCGGCTTCTTCGGCCTGGTGGGCGCCGGCCGGTCCGAGCTGTTCCGCCTGATCTTCGGGGCGGAGACGCCCGAGAGCGGCCGCGTGACCGTGAACGGCGCGGCGCTCGTCCCCGGCAGCCCGCGCGCGGCCGTGGCGGCGGGGCTGGGCCTGTGCCCGGAGGACCGCAAGGACCAGGCCGTCGTGCCGCTGGCCCCGGTGCGCGAGAACGTGGCGCTCGCCTGGCGCAACCGGCGGGGCGCGCCGGCGCTGCTGCGTCCGGCCGCGGAGGCCGGCGCGGCCGCCGCGCTGATCGAACGGATGCGGGTGCGCACCGCGAGCCCCGAGACGCCCATCGGCACGCTGTCGGGCGGCAACCAGCAGAAGGCGGTGATCGCGCGCTGGCTGATGGCGGACGCGCGCGTGCTGCTGCTGGACGAGCCGACGCGCGGCATCGACGTGGGCGCCAGGAGCGAGATCTACGACCTGATCTATGCCTTCGCGGAAGGGGGCGGCACCGTGCTGTTCGCGTCCAGCGACATGGCCGAGGTGCTGGGCGTCGCCGACCGGATCGTGGTGATGCGCGAGGGCGCGGTCGCGGGCGAGGTCCCGCGCCGCTACGCCGAGCCCGACCGACTGCTCCGCTTGGCGCTTCCCGCGCCCTCCGCCCCCTCCCACGACCGGACCGCCGCATGAGCCGCATCCCCCTTCTCCGGCGCGCCGGCCCCCTGCTCGCGCTGGCGGTGCTGCTGGGCCTGTTGTCGCTGCTGGTCCCGGACTTCCTGGGGGTGCGCAACCTCCGGGGGCTGCTGCTGTCCGTCACGCTGGTGGGCACGATCGCGGCCACCATGATGCTGGTGCTGGCGATGCGCGAGGTGGACCTGTCGGTCGGATCGGTGGTGGCGCTGTCGGGCGTGCTGGCCGCCGTGGTCATGAACGCCACGGGCAGCGTGGCGGCGGGCGTACTGGCCGGGCTGGCGGGGGGTGCCGCGGTGGGCGTGCTCAACGGCGCGCTGGTGGCGGGCTTCGGCGTCAACTCGCTGATCGTGACGCTGGCCACCATGGAGATGGTGCGCGGCCTGGCCTTCCTGGCGTCGGGGGGCGAGAGCGTGGCGATCCCGTTTCCCGCCTTCTACGCGCTGGGGTCGGGCGACGTCATGGGCATCGGCTGGCCGATCTGGCTGATGTTCGCGGCGTTCGCGGCCTTCGGCTTCGTGCTGAACCGCACCGTGTTCGGGCGCAACGTGCTGGCCATCGGCGGCAATCCGGAGGCCGCGCGCCTGGCGGGCGTGCCCGTGACCGCCACGCGCGTGGGCGTGTTCGCGCTCCAGGGGCTGGTGGCGGGCGGGGCGGGCATCGTGCTGGCCGCGCGCATCACCAGCGGCCAGCCCAACACCAGCGTCGGGCTGGAGCTGGCCGTCATATCCGCCTGCGTGCTGGGCGGCGTGTCGCTGTCGGGCGGCGTGGCGACGGTGGCGGGCGTCATCGTGGGCGTGTTCGTGATGGGCGCGGCGCAGAACGCGCTCAACCTGCTGAACGTGCCGACCTTCTACCAGTATGTCGTGCGCGGCGGCATCCTGCTGGCCGCCGTGATCGCCGACCGGCTGCGCCACACGGGCAGCCTGCGCTTCTCCCTGCCCCGCCTTCTTTCCGGGAACCGGACCACCCATGCCTAGAATCGGAAAGATCGAGACGTTCATCGTGCCGCCGCGCTGGCTGTTCATCCGCGTGGAGGCGGACGACGGCGCGGTGGGCTGGGGCGAGGCCAGCCTGGAAGGCCATGCCGAGGCGGTGGTGGGCGCGGTGGAGAGCATCCGCGACCGGCTGATCGGCGCGGACGCCGCGCGGATCGAGGACGCGTGGCAGACGCTCTATCGCCTAGGGTTCTACCGCGGCGGCCCCGTGCTGATGTCGGCGATCTCGGGCGTGGATCAGGCGCTGTGGGACCTGCGCGGCCGCGCGCTGGGCGTGCCCGTGTCCGACCTGCTCGGCGGGCGCGTGCGCGACCGCATCCGCGTCTACGCCTGGATCGGCGGCGACCGACCGGCCGACGTGGCGGCGGCCGCGCGCGCCCGGCGCGAGCAGGGCTTCGACGCGGTCAAGATGAACGGCGTGGAGGAGACGGAGTGGCTGGCCGGCACCGCCGCCGTGGACGCGGCGGTGGAGCGGCTGGGCCAGGTGCGCGACACCGGCATGGACGTGGGGCTGGACTTCCACGGGCGCGTGCACAAGCCCGTCGCGCGCCGGCTGATGCGCGCGCTTGAGCCGCTGGGACCACTCTTCTTCGAGGAGGTGGTGCTGGGCGAGCATCCGGAGGCGCTGGCGCAGGTGGCGGGCCAGACGGGCGTGCCGCTGGCGCTGGGCGAGCGGCTCTACAGCCGGTGGGACTTCAAGCCCTTCCTGGCGTCGGCCGCCATGGACATCGCCCAGCCCGACCTTTCCCACGCGGGCGGCATATCGGAGGGACGGCGCATCGCCGCCATGGCGGAGGCGTACGACGTGGCCTTCGCGCCGCACTGTCCGCTGGGGCCGCTGGCGCTGGCGTCGTGCCTCCAGGTGGCGGCCGCCACGCCCAACTTCGTGATCCAGGAGATATCGCTGGGCATCCACTACAACCGCGCGGACGCCGACCTCCTCACCTACCTCACTGACCCGGAGGTGCTGACGGTGGAGAGCGGCGCGATCGCGGTGCTGGAGGGGCCGGGGCTGGGCGTGACGGTGGACGAGGCGCGCGTGCGCGAGGCGGCGCGAACCCCGCACCGCTGGCGCAATCCCGTGTGGCGCGGGCCGGACGGGTCATTACGGGAGTGGTAGGGGCGCGAACGGTGAGGCGGTTCGAGGACCGCGTGGCGCTGGTCACGGGCGCGGCCGGCGGGATCGGCGGCGCGGTGGCGCGCGCGCTGGCGGCGGAGGGGGCGTCGCTGGTGCTGGTGGATCGCGTGGCCGCCGATGGGCCGGGCGCGACGGTCGTGACGGGCGACCTGGGCGACCCCGCCACGGTGACGCGCGCGGTGGAGGCCGCGCTGGCGCTCGGGCGGCTGGACGTGCTGGTCAACGTCGCGGGCTTCATGATCTTCAAGCCGCTGGCGGAGCAGGACGCGGACGACTGGCACCGGCTGCTGGCGGTCAACCTAGTGGCGCCCGCGCTGTTCACCGGCCACGCGCTCCGGCACATGAAGCCCGGCGGGGCCATCGTGAACATCGCCTCCGTCCACGCGCGCCGCACGTCGGCGAACGTCGCCTCCTACGCCGCGTCCAAGGCGGCGCTGGTCAGCTTGACGCGCTCGGCCGCCATCGAGGGGCGGCCCCGCGGGATACGCTGCAACGCGGTCCTGCCCGGCGCGATCGACACCGCCATGCTGCGCGACAGCCCCAACATCCGGTCGGGCGAGGAGGTGATCGACCCCGCCGATGTCGGGCAACCGGAGAACGTGGCGGCGCTGGCGCTGTTCCTGGCGTCGGACGAGGCGCGCTTCGTCACGGGCGAGGACGTGGTGGCCGACGGCGGGCGGATGGGGAAGCTATAGCGTCCCGAAGCGCAGCCGCACCTCCGAGCGATAGACCTGTCCGGGGTCGAGGCGGGTGGAGGGGAAATCCGACCGGTTGCACGCGTCCGGCCAGCCCTGCGCCTCCAGGCACAGCCCCTCATGGGGCACGAAGGCGCCGCCCAGCCAGCCTCCGGTGTAGAGCTGCAATCCCGGCCGGTCGGTGGAGACGGTGAGGCTTCGCCCGCTGGCCGGGTGCTCCAGCCGCGCCACCTGTCGCAAGCCCGCCCCGTTCAGGCAGTAATTGTGGTTGAAGCCCCGGCCCAGGCGAAGCTGCGGGTCGTCGGCCGCCATCGCCTCGCCCAGCCGCCGGAACTGCCGGAAATCGAACGCCGTGCCCGCCACCGCCCGGCGCTCGCCCGTGGGGACATGATCCGCGCCGACGGGCAGCACGGCGTCGGCGTCGATGCGGAGCCGGTGGTCCCCCACCGTCGCGCCGGCCACGCCCGACAGGTTGAAATAGCCGTGCGACACGAGGTTGACGTGAGTCGGCCGCGTCGTCGTCGCGTGATAAACGACGGCCAGCTCGCCGTCGTCCGACAGGGTGAAGCTGGCCCCTGCCTCCAGGTCGCCGGGGTGGCCGCCGTCGCCGTCCGGGCTCGAATGGCGCATCACGACGCGGCCCGCATCCGCGTGCAGCACCGTCCATACCGCGCGGTCGAAGCCGACGGGGCCGCCGTGGCGCTGGTTCGGCCCCTCATTGGGGTGGAGGCGGTGGCGCTCGCCGTCCAGAACGTAGGAGGCGCCCGCGATCCGGTTGGCCACGCGGCCACAGGTGGCGCCCAGATAGGCGCCGCCGTCCCGCCCGGCCTCGGCCAGATAATCCTCCACCCGGTCGAAGCCCAGCAGCACGCGCGCCGAGCGCCCGTGGCGGTCGGGCGCATCGATCCGCGTCAGCCGCGCGCCGTAGTCGCTGACCGTGACCGTCACGCCGCCCGCCGACAGCGCGTAGAGGCGGGGGGCGGCGGTCACGACGCTTCCCCGCCCCCGGCCTTCAGAAGTTGGCCCGGATGCCGACGCCGATGCGCCGCCCCTGGTCCGATACGGTGACGAGCCGCTCCTCGAAGCGCGAGTAGCTGCGGAACCGCTCGTCCGTCAGGTTCAGCACCTCGGCGAACACGGCCAGGTTGTCGTTGATCTTCACCTGGCCGCTGAGGTCGATCTGCTCGTAGCCGAAGATGTTCTCCGGCTGGCTTTGCGGCCCGAAGGTCTGGCGCAGGAAGGGCGCGCGCCAGTTGTACGCGCCGCGCAGCTGGAACCAGTCGTCCTCGTAGAACAGCACTAGGTTGGCGGTGTCGGACAATCCCTCGACGTTGAACGTCTGGTTGCTGAGCGACGGGTCGAAGTTGATCGAGCTTTCCACCAGCGTGTAGTTGGCCGTGACGCCCAGGTGATCGAAGGGGGCGGGCAGGAAGTCGAAGGTGGACTGGACCGCCGCCTCCACGCCGTACACGTCGCCTTTCTGCGCGTTGAAGGGACGGTTGGCGATGAAGGTCAGGCCGAAATACTGCTCGGGCTGCTGGCCGGAGATGATGAAGTTCTCCAGCTTCTTGTAGAAGCCCGACACGCTCGCGTAGCTGGTGCGCGTGAAGTAATAATCCACCGACGCGTCCGCGTTCCACGCCAGGAAGGGTTTCAGGAACGGGTTGCCGCCGCTGACGGTGTTCGACGCGGGCGGCCGGAACACGAAGTCCTGGCTGAGGCTGAGCCGGCCCAGCGTCGGCCGCGTCAGCGTGCGCGAGCCCGCCAGGCGGAACGCGAGCTGGTCCGTCACGTCCAGGCGGAAGTTGAGCGTCGGCAGGACGTAGGTGTACTTGTTGTTGGCGTCCACGGGGACGGTGGGGCTGTAGACGGGCACCGCCGCGGTCGGATCGGCCGGGTTCTGGACGATGTTGAGCAGCGTCACGGAGAAGCCGGTGGCGTAGACGTCGGTGTGGACCAGCCGCGCGCCCGCCATGGCGCTCCACCGGCTGGAGCCGAAATCGCCCTTGAACAGCGCCTGGACGTAGGCGGCATAGGTGTTCTCGCGCACCGTGCCCGACCCGCGCTCGCGGTCGATGGGGTTCAGGCTGTTGTTGTTGCCCTGATAGACCGCCAGGAAGCGGTTGCGCGCGTCGATGGCGGCCTGGCTGGTGCCACCCACCTGGTTCACGGCCGCGGCCGAGCCGTAATAGTCGACCAGCGCGTCGCGGTCGTAGGTCAGCCAGGTCAGGTCGCGGCCCAGCACGTTGGCGCGGAAGTCGGTGAACAGCGACCCCGGCGCCACCGCCTGATAGCCGCAGTAGAAGCAGCCCAGCGGTTCCGGCGACTCGCGCACCACCGTCGTCTTCTTGCGGTTGGTGAACAGCACGCCGCCCTGGAGCTTGTCCAGGAAGCTGCCGAGGTCCCAGGTCAGGTCCACCGTGCCCTGGTTCACCGTGTCGCGGTTGCGCCCGCCACGTTCCGAGCAGCAGTGCAGGCGCGGCGCGGAGCGGTCGTTGGTCGCCAGCGTGTTGGTGATGGACGGCAGCCCGCCCGGCCCGTCCAGCGTGAAGGTGGGCGTGACGCCCACCTGGCGCGTGCCGACGACGTAGAAGAGCTGATCGGAGTCGTTACGCGTGTTGGAGTGCGCCGCGTCGAACGCCACGGTCAGGCGGTCGGCCGGCTTCCACTCGGCGTTGAGCCCGATCTGATAGGTGCGCGCGTCCTGGGGGCTGGTGGCCAGGATGTTGTCGGACGCCAGCCCCGCGGTCGCGGTGGCGGGCAGCACGGCGAAGCTCGTCACGGTGCGGTTGCCGTTGACGGTGGCGCGCGTGATGCGGTCGGGGTCGGTGTAGTAACCTAGCTGGTTGGTGACGCTGGCCGTCTTCTGCTGGGTGTAGAGCGCGTCCAGCTCGAAGCGCAGCGTGTCGGAGGGCGCGTAGTCCGCCGCGAAGGTGCCGCCGATGCGCTCGCGGTTGTTGAGCGTGGAGGTGAAGTTCACCGTGCGCGGCAGCGACACGCCTTCCGCGCGCGTGCCGTCCGCCTGCACGGGCCGGGTGTCGCGCACGCCGTCGCCATTGGTGTCGATGTTCTGGTTCACGATCCACCCGTCGGTGGAAATGTTCGAAAGGCGCGAGATGCGCTTGTCGTAGATGAAGCTGGCCAGCACGCCGAAGGTGCGGTCGTCGTTGGACGCGCTGATGACGCCCGACACCACGGGCGTGATCTCGTCCGACGTGCTGTCGTGACGCCCTTGCGCGCTGCCGGCGAAGCGGAAGCCCGCGCGGTCGGTGGGCCTGGCGGTGCGCAGGATCACCGTCGAGCCGATGCCGCCCTCCTGCAGCCGCGCCTCGGACGACTTGTAGACCTCGGCGCCGCTGATGAGCTCGGACGACAGGATATCGAAGGAGAAGGAGCGCCCGCCGCCCTCCGTGGAGAGCAGGCGGCCGTTCAGAAGCACCGTGTTGAACTCCGGCCCCAGGCCGCGCACCGTGATGCCGCGGCCCTCGCCGTTGACGCGGTCCACCGACACGCCGGGGATGCGCTGAAGCGACTCGGCGATGTTGGCGTCGGGGAAGTTGCCGATGTCCTCGGCCGAGATCGCGTCCACCACGCCGATCGTCTCGCGCTTCAGGTCCAGCGCGTTTGCCAGGCTGGCGCGGATGCCGGTGACCACGATGTCGCCGCCGCCAGCCGCGCCCTCGCCGTCCGGCGCCACCTGTCCGCCCGTGGGCTCGGTGACGGGCGAGTCGGTGGGGTTGGCCGGGGGGTTGGCGGGGCGCGGGGGCGGCGCTTCCTGGGCCTGGGCGGGGAGCGCGGCGAGCAGGCCGAGCGCCACCCCCGACATCAGAGCGACGGTGCGACGTGCGTGCCTCATGACAAACCCCTCTCGGTTCCAACCTTATCCAGACAACAAATATGATATTAGATGTTTTGTCTATAGGTTTCGACGGTGCCGGCGACCGAGGCGGGCCTTTGTGGCCGAACGGCAACAGGGCGCGAGCGGCACGGTAAACGGCGTCTGCCGAACGAGGCGAGCCGTTGCTGTCGATACGCGATGCGCTCGAACGCAAGAAGGGCGCGGCCGTCCGACCGCGCCCCGCTAGGTAAGATTTATTCCGTCGTCAGCGCACTCGCGTCAGGATCATTCCCATGCCCTGGAAGTCGCCGCGCAGCGTCACGTCGACGCCGTGGTTCATCCAGTAGGCGCCGCTGGCGCGCGCCGGCACGGTGGCGGGCAGGGCCGTGCCGTCCATCGCCTCGATCCGGTACTGCGCGTCCGGGTCCAGCCCGCGCAGGTTGATGGTGGGCATCACGTCCAGCTTGTTGGTCGACCCCACCAGCGTGAACAGCGCGGCCTGGCTCCTGTCGGCCGCGACGTAGAGGTTGGTCCAGCGCTGGTCCGCCGCGTTCGCGCGGTTCAGGCGGTACAGGTCGCCGCGCTGCACCGTCTCGCGCACCCGCTTGTAGGAGGCGACGTAGTAGCGCGCGGTGGCCATCTCTGTGTCGCCCCACTTGTTCAGGTTTGTGCCGATGCCCAGGCCCCCCTGCATCGCCGACAGGAAGCGGAACGACAGTGTGGTCTGGCGCCGGTTCACCCAGTTGGGGCTGTCCGTCACCCACGCCATCATCGCGGCGGGCGCGTAGGCCTGGGTGAAGCCGTCCTGGATTAGCATCCGGTCGAACGGGTCGGTGTTGTCGGACGGCCAGACCTGATCGGTGCGCGCCATGATCCCCAGGTCCACGCGCCCGCCCCCGCCCGAGCAGCTCTCGATCTCCAGCCCCGGGTGGCGCTTCCTCAGCTCGTCGATGATCCAGTAGAGGTTGCGCACATAGGCGACGTAGATCGTCTGCTGGTCCGCCACGTCCGCGTCGGGCCAGCCGGGCTCGGACCAGTTGCGGTTATAGTCCCACTTCAGGAAGGCGATGTCGTTCTCGGACACGAGCTTGTCGAGCACCGCCAGCACGTGGTCGCGCACGTCGGTGCGCGCCAGGTTCAGCACCAGCTGGTTGCGACCCTCGGTGCGCGGGCGCTCCTTGAAACCCATCACCCAGTCGGGGTGCGCGCGATAGAGGTCGCTGTCGGCGTTGATCATCTCGGGCTCGACCCACAGGCCGAAATCCATGCCGAGCGCCTTCACGCGGTCGATCAGCGGCGTCAGGCCGCGCGGGAACTTGGCGGGGTTCACCGTCCAGTCGCCCAGACCCGCCTTGTCGCTGTTGCGCTGGCCGAACCAGCCGTCGTCCATCACGAACCGCTCGACGCCCAGCTTCGCCGCGCGCTCGGCGAGCGCCAGCTGGCCCGCCTCGTCCACCTTGAACTCGGTCGCCTCCCAGCTGTTGTAGAGGACCTTGCGCAAGGGGGGCAGGTCGCCGCCGTGGTGCGGCAGGACATGTTCGCGCTGGAAACGATGGAACAGGCGCGACGCGCCGCCCCGCCCCCGGTCGGAGAAGCCGGTGAAGAAGGTCGGCGTCTCCAGCCTGGCGCCGGGCCGCAGGCGATAGGCGAAGTCGAACGGGTTATACCCGCCCGTCACGCGGATGCGGCCCGTCACATCCTGGTCGAAGGTCATCCGCCACGACCCGCTCCACGCCAAGGCGCCGATCCAGGCGGGGCCGTTCTCCTCCGTGGTGTCGCCGCGCGTGATCGTGAACCAGGGGTTGTTCTGGCTGCCCGTCGAGCCGCGCCGGCTCTCCAGCACCGTCGAGCCCGCGGTCAGCGCGCGGTCCTGAAGCGTCCACTCCGCCGCCCAGCGGCCGGTGGAATAGTGGAGGCGGTAGTCGTAGGCGACGGGCAGCGTGTAGCCGGCGGCCGCCGCCTGATCGACGCGCACGTCGGTGGCGCCGCGGTTCTCGATCACCGCGCTGCGCGCGATCACGCCCGTGCTCCGGTCGATGCGGTAGGTGAGCGTGACGAACAGCGGCCGGTCTAGGTCGCTCAAGGTGACGCGGACCTCGTCGCCGCGCACCTCGTGGGACCGGTAGTAGAGCACCAGGTCGCGGTTGCCGTCGGCGTATGTGACCTTCAGCGCCGGCTCGGCGTAGAGGCCGCCGCCCTGGCCCGCATATTCCTGGGGCACGACGTTGGCGGCCACGTCGAACCCCGACAGGCCCGACAACTCTGGCGCGGCGAGCGGCGCGCGGTCGGGCAGGCGCCTGCCCCAGTAGACCGATTGCAGGATGCCCGTCGCGTTGACCTTGAACGCGTAGGTCACGTCGCCCCCGTCCAGCCGGAAGATCCTGGCCGCGGCGTCGTAGCTGGCCTGCGCGGCGGCGGGGGCGGGCATCAGGATCGGCAGCACCGCCATCGGGCATAACGCGCGCAGGACCCACATCATCGTGCCGTTCTCCCGTAGTATGATATTAGTATGATCACGATCAGCGGCCCGCACGACCGCTGGATCCGGAGCGGTGATGATATCCCGACCATCCCGCCTTTCCAAATATAATATTTATTATCGATCCGCGCATCAATGCGGGGAAGCCGCCGCCGGGATCGGCGCAGGCGCGGCGGCCGTATCGCCCGCCGATCTCCGGGCGGATGATCGGACGGACGGGGTATGGGCGCAGCGCCCGTATCCGTTCTCTGCGACGCCCGGATGCGACGACGCGGGTGCCGATGCCGGGCCCGGTGCGCCACCGGAGCTTCGGCCGGGTTCGACGCTGAGCGCGGGGGGGACGATATGCGTCGCGCCGCCGGTGGTGCCCGGCCGGTGCGACAGGGCGGCCGCCGCCCGCTCCGGCGCGGACACCCCCTTCCGGGGCCGGGATCCCGGCGGTCCGCGCCGTATCGGGTCCGCGCGGGCTCCTATCGGGCTTCCAGCGTCAGCCTGTGTTCCGGGATCAGGCGGACGCCCCGCAACTCGGCGACCTGGGGCGTGTCGGGCAGGCCGGAGCGGACCCGGTCGTCCAGGTAGATCGGGGCGTCGCGGCGCAGCGGCAGCACCGTGAGCTGCCAGTCGTGCCCGAGGCGCGGCCGGAAGCGCCGCAATCCGACGCGCCAGGATCGGCCGTCCCAGAAGGCGTCGTCCAGCATCGCGGTGCCGTCGAACAGGCGGCCCACGTCGCCTCTCCAGTCGAGCTCCAGGAAGGCGTCGCCCGCGTCCAGCGCGTCCGCCGGCACGCGGAACGACCAGGCGGCGGCGGCGCGGTGCGCCTCGGGCAAGGGCTGCATCGCCGCGCGCGCCGGCCCGCCGACCTCCACCGGCGGGGCCTCGCCCGCGTCGCGCGTCCGCCGCGCGACCAGCGACCGCGAGGCCGGGCCGGCGACGTCGGCGGCGTAGGCGCCGCGATCGTTCCGCAGCGGGGCGCCGGCCCGCAAGGCCGCGATCCGGGGCCAGAGCGCGAAGCGGAAGCGCCGCTCCCCGCGCTGGCGCAGTTGCACGCCGCCGTCCGCGAAGGTGACGTCCGCGTCCGTCAGCACCATGACCCGCCGGCCGAACGCGTCGCCGACCCAGGTGCGCGGCAGCGACGCGCGGTCCAGCACCAGCAAGCGGACGCGTTGTCCGTCCGCCGCCGTCACCCATAGCGGCCGGCGCGCGTCCGGCGTCACGCGCGCCACCAGCCGCCCGGCCGCGTCGCGCCGCGACGGCACGGACAGCGTTCCGGTGCCCGGCGCGAAGGCCAACTCGACCGGTCCGTCCAGACTGGCGGCCAGCACGTGGATCGGCCCCTGCGCGTCGGCCAGGCGCGTCACCAGCTGCGCCGTCGCCCAGGCCAGCCGCACCCCGTCCAGGTCCAAGTTGAACGGCCACGCGAAGCTGGCGCCGCTCGGCACCGTCACCCCGGCCGTCGGAAAGGTCAGCGCGCCGCCGGGCAGCCGCACCTCGAAGCGCACGTCGCGCTGCACGACCATCGGATGCTGGCGGACGTGGTTGTTGAGGAACACGAAGCCCGCGTCGCCTGCGCTGCGCACCGACCAGCGCGGCGTCGACAGGTCGGCGGGGCCATCGGGCACCCGGTCGGGCCGGTGGACGGCCATGGTCGCCAGCCGCGAGCCATATTCGGCCAGCAGATAGTGCAGCGGCCGCAGTGCCCCGCTGACGCGCCCGACCTCGCCGTACTGGCCGATCGGCGCCTGGAAGTCGTAGCCGATGGTCGGCACGTCGTTATAGCCGCCCGAGCGCTGCGTCTCCTCCAGCCCGCGACCGGACGCCTGCGGGTTCGCGCCGCCGTGGAACATGTAATAGCCGAGCAGGTTCACGCCCGACCCCAGCTGGGCGGTGACGGCCGCGCCGACGTCTGCCGGCTCCAGCAGCGGCCGGCGCCGGTACATGACGGGCACGCCGCCGCCGTATTCCGCGCCCAGGAACGGCGTGTCGGCGGCGTCGCCCTCCGCGTCGCCGACGCCGCGGCCGGCGGTCTGGGCGCCGAGGTTCCCGCTCACCCGGCTGTCGAAGCGGAAGACGTAGTTCTCCTTGGGCGGCAGCCTGTCGCGGCTGGCCGACCACGGCTCGTCGGGATAGCCGCCCATCACCGGCAGCACCTCGCCCCTGGGATAGATCGTCCGGTCCCAGCCGGTGACGGTGTAGAGCGGCACGTCCAGCCCCAGATCCCGGGCCAGCGACTTCAGCGCGGCGACGTGATCGCGCCCCTGGCCGGGCCCGGACAAGTTGTACTCGTTCTCGACCTGAAGCCCGATCACCGGGCCGCCGTCCTTCCACAACAGGCCGCGCAGCTGGTCGCGCAGCGACGTCCAGAAGCGGCCCACGTCGGCCATGTACGCGAGGTCGTTGCTGCGCACCCGTCCGCGCGCCACCACCCAGTCGGGGATGCCGCCGAACCGCGCCTCCGCGTGCGCCCAGGGACCCGGACGCAGGAAGAAGAGCAGGCCGTGCTTCGCGCAGAGCTGGACGAAACGGCGCACGTCGCGGTCGCCGGTCCAGCTGATCTCGCCCGGCGCCAGCTCGTGGTGGTTCCACAGGACGTAGCTGGCGACCACCGTGACGCCGGCGGCCTTCATCTTCAGCAGCTCGCCCTCCCATTCGGCGGCCGGGTAGCGGGAGAAGTGGAACTCGCCCATCACCGGCAGGAAGGGCCGCCCGTCGCGCGTCAGGTAGCGGCTGTTGACGGCAATGACGCCGTTCGGCCCGGCCTGCGTCCCCATCCTCAGGTGGTCGGACCGGGGAACGGGCGGGGCGCCGGTGGCGTCGACGCCCAGTGGCGCCTGCCGCTGTCCGACGGCGGGCGGTGCCGCGAGCAACGCCAGCGACAGGCCGGCGGCGACGCGCGCGCGGCGGCCCATGGCCGGGGAGCGACGCCGGCGGTCGATCGGGGCGAGGGGCGGGTTCGTCATCATCACCTCCGGCGCGGGGACGGGCATCGCGGGCGGCACCGCCCGCTCGGGAAGGCGGCCGTTGCGACCGCGCATCGCGCCGGCCGCGTGCCGCGCACCTCGTTACAGCGGCCTCGACCGATAGGCGATGCCGGCCTCCGCTCCGCCAAGCCCCGTCCGGCGGCATCGGCGAGTATCCGGGGCCGGTCCCGAGACCCGGATCGTCCGGCATCCGGCGCCCTTGATCCGGCCGCGTCGGCGGGCGTCGCCCTTCCGCCTCTCGACAGGGTCCGCGACGCCACCATCACCGACGGCACGCCGACGTCGCCCTCCGGATGCGCCGCCTCACGACGTATGCTGTCGGACCCGCACCGGACGGGGGGCAGGCGCGCACCGGTCCAATCCCCCCTGGCGCGCCCGTGAACAGGCATGGGCCAGTAAACCGCTCGGCACTGCGGCGGACAGCGCTATCGGACCTCGCTCCGTGTCGACCGCGCGGGGCAGGCCGAACGTACGGAACGGCTGATCGTCCGGGCGGACGGTCCGCCTCGGACCCGGCTCGCCGGCACCGCGTCCGGAACCGGGATGCCGGCGGAACGGCCCCTTCCCGGTGGGGAAGGGGCGCGGGGATCAGAGGTTTCCTTCGAGCCACTTCACCACGCTGGCGGGGCTGTGGCCGCTGTACGGCACGGCGTAGGAGAAGGTGCCGCCCGTGAGCGACATCGCCTCCGCCTCCCCATGCGACACGCGGACCGACCGGATCTTGGACTTCACCGCGGCCTTGCCCTCGTCGCTGGCGCACACGCGTTTCAGCGCGTCGGACACGTTGGCGGCATAGGCCCAGGGCGGCTGGTTGTTCACGTCATCCAGCGCGCCCGAGTAGGTGGCATAGTCCACCTGGAACGCGATGGGGGTGCCGCAGGCGTCGGTCGCCTCCTTGGCCTCCTCGGCCACCTTGCCGCGGTCGGACGCGAAGAGCTCGCGCAGCTTCAGGCTCTGCGCGCCCGCGGCGGTGGGGGCGGCGATGCCGGCCAGGGCGATGGGCAAGGCGAGGAGGATGGGCTTCACGGCAGGTCCCCTGTGACCGCGGGCACCGATGCCCGCGAAGGGCCGGACGCGGCCGCGCGGGGTTGGTTCCCGCGGGCGGCCGCGGCGGCCGTGCCGCTACTTCGCGGGCGCGGGCACGGGCGCCTCGGCCGGGTGGAGCGAGGTGCCCGCGCGTCCCGAGCGCAGGCTGGACAGCCAGGTAAGCGGGTTCAGCGTCGCATCGCCGTCGAGCGAGAAGGTGATGAACTCGGCCCGCCCGCCGATATTCTCCCACGGCACGGGGCCGCCCAGCCCCTGCGCCTCCAGCGGGAAGCGGCTATCGGCGGAGCGGTCGCGGTTGTCGCCCATCAGGAACACGTGGTGGGCCGGGATGGTGACGGGGCCGTAGTCGTCACCTGGGCTCCAGCCCAGCTCGACCGTGGGGTAGGTGCGGCCGTTCGGCAGCGTCTCGGCCACGATGGGCAGGCGGCACACGGCGCGCCCGTCGGGCAGCGTCTCGCGCGCGCCGGGATATTCGGCCGGGTCGCACGGGCTGTTGGCGTCGACCGCCAGCAGTCGCTGCTGCACTGGCCCCCGCTTCACCGCACGGCCGTTCAGGAACACCACGCCGCCGCGCACCTCCAGCCGGTCGCCGGGCAGGCCGATCACGCGCTTGATATAGTCGTTGCTGGTGCCCGGCGGCGTCACGATCACCACGTCGCCGCGCTCTGGGATCGAGCCCAGCAGCCGGCCGGAGAAGGGGGGCAGCGTGATGCCCCAGCTGGCGGTGGGATCGCGCAGCACCAGCCCGCGGAAGATGCCGGCGGGCGAGGGAATGGTGGGCGACACGAACGACCAGCCATAGGCGAACTTCGACACCACCAGCCGGTCGCCGACGAGCAGCCCCGGCAGCATCGACTCGGACGGGATGTAGAAGGGCTTGGCGACGAAGCTGTGGAAGCCCAGCACGATCAGCAGCAGCCACACCATGCCCTTGACCTCGCCCCACCAGTCGGTGCCGCGCTTGGCGGGCGCGTCGGTCTTCGCGGGAACAGGAGCGGGGGCGGGAACAGGGGTGGAGGCCGCGTCGGACATTGGGCTTACTCGGATATGGGGCGGGCCTCGATCACCACGAACGCCTGCGCCCAGGGATAATCGTCGGTCATGGTCAGGTGCACGTGCGGTGCGTGGCCCGGCGGTGTGATCGCGTCAAGCCGCGCCTTGGCCCCGCCCGTCAGCGCCAGCGTGGGCGCGCCCGACGGCAGGTTGACCACGCCGATGTCGCACAGGAAGACGCCCGCCTTGAAGCCGGTGCCCACCGCCTTCGAGAACGCCTCCTTGGCGGCGAAGCGCTTGGCCAGCGTGCCGGCCTTGGTGAAGGGGCGCCGGTCCGCCTTGGCGCGTTCGGCGTCGGTGAAGCAGCGCGCCTCGAACCGCTCGCCGAAACGGGCGAGCGAGGCCGCGATCCGCTCGATGTTGCACAGGTCGGAGCCCAGGCCGACGATCACCCAACCACCATCACGCTCAGGAACCAGGCGAGCGGCAGCGCGGGCAGCAGCGCGACCGGGACGGCGGCGACCGTCCGGCCGCGCAGGCATAGGTACCGCGCGCCCCAGCCGCTGGCGATCACGACCGCCAGCGGGACGATCAGGAACAGCGCGGTGGCGGGCGAGCCCCGGCTCATGCCCGCCGCGAAGGCGGCCAGCCCGGCGGCGAGCAGCAGCAGGGGCACCGCCTGGACCAGCACCAGCGTGATCAGCCAGCCCGGTGTCCTTCGGCGCGTCCCGCGCGCGGGCTCGGCCGTCACCGCGCCGCGTCCATCAGCTCGCGCATCCGGCGGATGGCGGGGCCGAGCCCCGTGAACAGCGCCTCGCCCATCAGGAAATGGCCGATGTTGAGCTCGGCCACCTGGGGGATGGCGGCCACGGGCTGCACGTTGTCGAAGGTCAGGCCGTGGCCCGCGTGCACCTCGATCCCGTTCCTGGCGGCGAGTGCGGCCGCGTCGGATAGGCGGCGCAGCTCGTCCGCGCGCGCGCCGTCGTCCAGCTCGGCATAGGCGCCGGTGTGCAGCTCCACCACCGGCGCGCCCAGACGCGCGGCGGCGACGATCTGCGCCGTCTCGGGTGCGACGAACAACGAGACGCGGATGCCGGCCGCCCCCAGCGCCGCCACCATGGGCGCCAGCCGCGCCTCCTGGCCCGCCGCGTCCAGCCCGCCCTCCGTGGTGCGCTCCTCGCGGCGCTCGGGCACGATGCAGGCGGCGTGCGGGCGCAGCCTGAGCGCGATGGCCACCATCTCGTCGGTGGCCGCCATCTCCAGGTTCAGCGGCACCGGCCGGGTAAGCCGGGGCAGGCCGGCCGCCAGCCGCTCCGCGTCCGCGTCGGTGACGTGGCGGCGGTCCTCGCGCAGGTGCGCGGTGATGCCGTCCGCGCCCGCCTCGACCGCGAGCAGCGCCGCGCGGTACGGGTCGGGGTGGCTGCCCCCGCGCGCGTTGCGCACGGTGGCCACGTGGTCGATGTTGACTCCTAGACGGACGCGGGCGGGGCTCACGCGCAGGCCGCCGCGGCGAGCGCGTCGTGGGCGGCGCCCCGGCCCTGCCACACCTCGCCGAAGTCGAAGTCGCCGCCCCCCTCGCCCCCGCCGGTCGTCAGCAGCACCAGCGCCGCACCCGTTTCGGGCAGCACGACGTTGCGCATCTGAAAGCGGCCGATGCCGCCGCGCCGCTCCACGACGCGGACGGGGCCGGCACAGCCCTTCAGCGGAGCCGCGAACGACCACTGGCCCAGCGCCTGGTATCCGAGCGCCGGGTCACCGCGCCACAGCTCGGCGAGGGCGCGCGCCGACAGCAGGCGGCCGTCCAGCAGCGCGGCGTCGAAGGCCAGCACGTCCTCCGCCGTGCCCACCAGCCCGCCGGCCGCGCCGTAGCGCGCCAGCGTCGCGCGCTCCGGCCCGGTGGGCGCGCCCGGCCAGTCGGCGTCGGCGCGCGCGTCCTCCGGCCCCGACTGAAACAGCGCCGCCATGCCGGTGGGGCCGGCCACGCGCTCGGCGTAGAGGGCGGGCCGGGGGCGGCGCGCGACGCGCTCCAGGATCGCGCCCAGCACCGCGTAGTCGCAATTGTTATAGCGCCACGCCCCCCCCGGCCGGCCCCGGCCGGCAAGGCACCAGGGCAGGCCGGTGGGGCCGGTGGTGTACCAGCCGGGCGTACCGGCCGCGTCCTTCACGCTATCGTCTGGATTACGCAGGCCGGAACGGTGCTGGAGCAGCTGGCGCACCGTGGGGCCGTGCGCGCCCAGCGCCGGGAGCCAGCGCGCTGCGGGCGCGTCCAGCGTCAGCTTCCCCGCGTCCACCTGCTGCAGGACCATCGCGGCCACCACCTGCTTGGTGAAGGAGGCGAGCGGAAACACCGCCTCGTATGGCGCGCCCGACCCGATCACGCCGCCGCCCACCCGCCGGCCGCCCACCGACAGCGCGTAGGTGCCGCGGAAGCCCGACGCGGCCAGCGCCGCGCGCACGCGCTCGGCGCGCGCCGTGTCGGCGGCGTCCGCCTGCTGCCACGTCCGCTCCTGGGCCGCGGCGGGCGCGGCCAGGGCGAGCAGGGCGGCGAGCATCCTCAAGCGGCCCGGCTCCCCGGCTTCACCGCCGGCACGGCGGCCAGTTCGGGGGGCAGCTCGTCGGCCTCGTAGCTGGGCACGGACAGGCGGATCAGCGGAAAGAAGGGCACGCCCAGCTCTGCCGCCCCGTCGGACCGGTCCACCAGCGCCGCCGCCGCCGTCACGTCGGCGCCCGCCGCCCGGATCGCCGCGATCGCCTCGCGCGAGGAAAGCCCGGTCGTCACCACGTCTTCCACCATCAGCACGCGCGCGCCGCGCGCAAGGCGGAAGCCGCGGCGAAGCTCGAACGTGCCGGCGGGGCGTTCCAGGAACATCGCGTCGACGCCCAGCGCTCGCCCCGCCTCGTGCCCCACGATCACGCCGCCCATGGCGGGCGACACCACCGCGTCCACCGCGGCGCGCACGGGATCGGGCAGGCCCGCCACCATCGCCTCCGCCAGCCGCGCGGCGCGGCGCGGGTCCATCAGCACGCGCGCGCACTGGAGGTAGCGGGGCGAGTGGCGGCCCGACGAGAGCAGGAAATGCCCCTCCAGCAGCGCGTCCGCCGCGCGGAACTCGGCCAGTACCTCGTCTCTCGTCACGCCTGTCCTCCGGTCGCCCGACTCGATAGCGGAGGGCGTGCGGCGCCCGCAACGGCCGCTCCCATGTTAATTTAAGGGCGCGCAAAGCTTGAACGGGCCGCGAACGCGGGCGTATAGGCTGGTTTTTCGAGAGGGATGCGGGGGCGCCGCAGCCGGCGGGCCTGCCGGGTCCGATCCGACGGGCCGGCCCAGAGCGTTGAGGATTTGTTCGACGATGCACCGAACGGGGTTCAAGACCGTCCTGGCCGCCGCGGCGCTGATGCTGTCGGGGGCGGTGGCGCCGGTCGCGGCGCAGGAACCGGCGCCAGCGCCCGCCTCCACCTCTCCAGGTCCACAGAACTCGGCCAATGTGCCCGGCGCCACCAACACCGCGCCCACCACGGCCGCCGCCACGCCGCCGGCCCAGCCGTCGAGCCCGCTGCTCGCGGTGGACGGCGCACCGGGCGCGGTGGCGCAGCCGGGGATCGGCCAGCCGACCGACGGGGTGTACGGCCTCCAGACGCAGGTGACGGCCAATGGCCGCTTCGCCCACTGGTTCCACGACGCGGTGCTGTTCCCGACCATCACCGCCATCAGCCTCTTGGTGCTGGCGCTGCTGGGCTACGCGGTGCTGCGCTTCCGCCGCGCAAGGAACCCGATCCCGTCCAAGACCAGCCACAACACCACCATCGAGGTGCTGTGGACGCTGCTCCCCGTGGTCGCGCTGGTGCTGATCGCGGTGCCCTCCATCGGGCTCTTGCAGGCGCAGTTCCGCCCGGCGCCGTCGGGCGCGGTGACGCTGAAGGCCATCGGCAACCAATGGTACTGGACCTATCAGTATCCCGATCACGGCGGGTTCGAGATCACCGCCAACATGCTCAAGGAGAAGAGCGAGATCGCGGCCGGCGAGCGCGCGCGCACCGACCGCGACGGGCCGCGCCTGCTCGCCACCGACAACCGCGTCGTGCTGCCCGTGGGCGTGCCGATCCGCCTCATCACCACGTCGAACGACGTGATCCACAGCTGGGCTGTGCCCGCCTTCTGGCTCAAGCTGGACGCCATCCCCGGCCGGCTGAACGAGACGGGCTTCACCATCGAGAAGCCGGGCCTCTACTTCGGCCAGTGCTCGGAGCTGTGCGGCTCGCGCCACGCCTATATGCCCATCGCCGTCGAGGCGGTTAGCCCCGCCGTGTTCGCCCAGTGGGTGGCGGCCAAGGGCGGCACCATGCCGGCGGCCGGCAAGGCTTCCGACAAGGTGATCCCGCAGGCGGAGAGCGACGCGGCCGACGCCACGTCCAACTCCGGCTCCACCTATCCCGACGGCGGCCAGGTGCTGAACGGCACCGAACAGGCCCCCGTCACCTCGCAGCGCGCCACCGGCAACGCCGGCGGCCCCGGCAACGCAGGCCTGTGATCCGATGACCGACACCGCGCTCACCCCGAACGCTTTCGTGGCGCACGGCCACGACAAGGGCCATGAGGACCACGCACACCACGATGCCGACCACAAGCCCGGCTTCTTCCAGCGCTGGTTCATGTCCACCAACCATAAGGACATCGGCACGCTGTACCTGATCTTCGCCATCGTGGCGGGGATCATCGGCGGCGCGATCTCGGGCTTGATGCGCGCCGAGCTGGCGCATCCGGGCATCCAGTATCTGGGCGGCTGGGCCTCCATGCTGCACGGGGGCGAGCAGAGCCTCGACCAGTCACTCCACCTGTGGAACGTGCTCATCACCGCGCACGGGCTCATCATGGTGTTCTTCATGGTGATGCCCGCCATGGTCGGCGGGTTCGGCAACTGGTTCGTGCCCATCATGATCGGCGCGCCCGACATGGCGTTCCCGCGCATGAACAACGTGTCGTTCTGGCTGCTCATCCCCTCCTTCACGCTGCTGCTGGCATCGCCCTTCTTCGGGGGGGCCGGCAACGGCTGGACGCTCTACGCGCCGCTCTCCACCTATGGCGAGCCGGGGCCGTCCACCGACATGGCGATCCTATCGCTCCACCTGGCGGGCGCCTCCTCGATCCTGGGCGCCATCAACTTCATCACCACCATCTTCAACATGCGTGCACCGGGCATGACGCTGCACAAGATGCCGCTGTTCGTGTGGTCGATGCTGGTCACGGCCTTCCTGCTGCTGCTGGCGCTGCCCGTGCTGGCCGCCGCCATCACCATGCTGCTGACCGACCGCAATTTCGGCACCACCTTCTTCGATCCGGCGGGCGGCGGCGACCCGGTGCTGTACCAGCACCTGTTCTGGTTCTTCGGCCACCCCGAAGTGTACATCATGATCTTGCCGGGCTTCGGCATCGTCAGCCAGATCATCGCGACCTTCAGCCGCAAGCCCGTGTTCGGCTATCTAGGCATGGCCTACGCCATGGTTGCCATCGGCGTGGTCGGCTTCGTGGTGTGGGCGCACCACATGTTCACCACGGGCCTGTCCGTGAACACCAAGATGTACTTCACCGCGGCCACCATGGTGATCGCGGTGCCCACGGGTATCAAGATCTTCTCCTGGATTGCGACCATGTGGGGCGGCTCCATGAGCTTCAAGACGCCGATGACCTGGGCCATCGGCTTCATCTTCATGTTCACGGTCGGCGGTGTGACGGGCGTGGTGCTCGCCAACGGCGGCGTCGACGACTACATGCAGGATACCTACTACGTGGTGGCGCACTTCCACTACGTGCTGAGCCTGGGCGCGGTGTTCTCGCTGTTCGCGGGTTTCTACTACTGGTTCCCGAAGATGTCGGGGCGGATGTACAGCGAGCTGTTGGGCCAGCTGCACTTCGCGGTGTTCTTCGTGGGCGTGAACGTGCTGTTCTTCCCTATGCACTTCCTGGGCCTCCAGGGGATGCCGCGCCGCTACCCGGACTATCCGGACGCCTATGCGCACTGGAACGCGATCGCGAGCCACGGCTACGAGATCATGGCGGCGTCCATGGCGATCTTCTTCGTCAACGTCGTCTGGTCGCTGCTGGCGGGTCCCAAGGCACCCGACAATCCCTGGGGCGAAGGGGCGACGACGCTGGAGTGGACGCTGTCCAGCCCGCCGCCCTACCACCAGTTCGAGACGCTGCCGGTGGTGCACTGAGCGGAAAGGGCGGCGGCCGACCGGCTCGCCGCCCCTTCCGCGACCGGCCGGCGGGGCTCGCGCCTCCCGACGACGCGGGGCTTGCTCCCGCGTCGGCCCGTGTCCGGAATGGAATAACGGAGGCCGCCCGAGCATGATCCGCCTCCTCCCCCTGCTGCCCGCCCCCCCCTCCCCGCCGCAGCGAAGGGAACTGCCGTGGAGCACACCGCCGCCGGCACGTTCGACGTGAAGCTGACGCCGGTGGGCGCGCCCGCCGACGGGATCGGCGACATGGCCATCGCCAAGACCTTCCACGGCGACCTGGACGCGACCGGCACCGGCCGGATGCTCGCGGTCCGCACGGCGGTGGACGGCTCGGCCGGCTACGTCGCGATGGAGACGGTGACGGGCACGCTCGCCGGCCGACGCGGCACCTTCGCGCTTCAGCACAGCGGCACGATGCACGCGGGCCACCAGTCACTGAACGTGACGGTAGCTCCCGATTCGGCCACGGGCGGACTGAAAGGGCTGACGGGCAGCATGACGATCCGGATGGAGGGGAGCGTCCACCGCTACGCCTTCCGCTACGGGCTGCCGGCGGACTAGCGCCGGCTGCGCGCCGGATGGAACAACGTGTGTTGCCGGGGCGGCTCTGCCTAACGGCGTCCCCGCGTCCGTCCGTCCTTCCTGCGCGTTCGGCCCCGACACAGATCAGGAGCCGTGCCCCCGTGCCTCAGACTCAACCCGTAGACTTGAACGCCGCCTCCCCCGCCGAGCTGGACGCAGTGCCCGGCCTCGCCGGCCACGGTTACGAGATCGCGCGCTACCGCGGCGAGCGGGGGCGGTTCACGAGCCTGCGCCAGCTGGACGAGGTGCCGGGCCTGTCGGGCAAGGTGGACGACGCCGCGCGCGCGTGCTTGACGCTGTGAGCGCGCCGATCAGGCTCCTGATGATCGAGACGGAGCGCGCGGACGAGCGCGACGAGCGCCGGTCTAGTCACGGGCGCAGCGCGGGCGAGAGCTATGCCGAGACGCTCCGCCAGATCGCGCCGGGGGCCGAGGTGACGCACTGCACGCCCACCGACGGCGACGCCTCGCTGGTGGACGAGGCGGCGCTGGCCGGCTTCGACGGGGTGTTCCTGTCGGGTTCCCCACTCCACGTCTACGAGGGCGCGGCCGAGACGGAGCGATTGGTGGAACAGGCGCGGCGGGTGTTCCGCGCGGGCGTGCCCATGTTCGGGTCGTGTGCCGGCCTCCAGGTGGCGACCTACGCCGCGGGCGGGCGCGTGGGGCCGATGGGTCCGCGCCGCGAGGCGGGCGCGGTGCGCGGCATCGTCGCCACCGAGGCGGGGCGTGTCCACCCGCTGCTGGCGGGCCGGCCGGAGAGCTGGGACGCCTTCTCCATCCACGACGACGAGGTGACGGAACTGCCGCCTGGCGCGATCCGCTTGGCCGGCAACGACGCTGCGCGCGTGCAGGCGGCCGAGATCCGCCACGGTGAGGGCGTGTTCTGGGGCGTGCAATACCACCCAGAGCTGTCGCCGGCCGAGATCGCCACCGCGCTGAAGAAGGCGGGCGACGACCTGACCGAGGCCGGCATGGCCGACGACGGCGCGCAGGTGGAAGCGGTGGCCGAGCTGATCGCCCGCCTGTCCGACCCCGCCGACCGGGCGGCGGCCTGGGCGCTGGGCGTCACGGGCGAGGCCGCGCAGCAGGACAGGCGGCGGCTGGAACTGTCGAACTTCCTGGACCATCTGGTGCGGCCGCGGGCGGCGACGCGCGAGGGCGCCGGAACGCCGGCCTGACGGCCGGGGCAAATCGCGTTCGCCACCGGGCCGGACCGCGATCCGGACGCTCGCGGACCGACGGTGGCAACGTCGCTCGCCGCCGCTCGAGAGCGACAGCGAGCGATATTGCCGGATGGTGCGCGCCTGTCCCCAGGGTCGGTCGCCCCCCGCCCCCGCCCCCTGACACGGGCAGGACCGGAATACTTGCGGTCCTTCGCCGGGCGGTCCACCGTGACGGAGCGAACAACAGCGGAGAACACGCTTGCCGGTCACCAACGGAGACATTGCGCTCAAGGCGGTGGGCGCGCTGCTCGCGGCGCTCGATCACGGCGATCCCGCCGTGGTCGACCGGATGCGGATAGCGCTGGCCGCCGACGCTGGCGATCCCGTCACGGACGTCTGCCTGAGCGCGGTCGACGGGATCATCAAGGTGCGCTCCCGCCGCCCCTAGAGCGATTCCCGATCAGGTGGGATCGCCGGCACACAGTGGACTTCGATCTGGTGCGACGAGGGACGCCGCACCGGGCCGAAATGCCTCCGCCGTGCAGCGGTCGCCTGCAGGGCGATGACGGTGGTCCGATCCGATCGGAAACTGCTCTGGCTGCTTGATCCCGGATCTCGACACCGTGCGCGTCGGTGCCGCCGCACCCACGACGGTGTCGCGGGCGGCCAGCCGCCGCCGGTTCCAGGCGACGGCGTGGTCGTCGGCGCGGCCCGCATCACGTTCGAGGCTCGACGGGCGCGCGGTCGACGGGCAGCCGCCGCGTATCGCCCGCGGATGCGGACGAGCCGTTGCGAAAAGGCCGGGTCGGGTCAGCGCTCGTGATCGAGAGGCCGCGCCGCGAGCCCGAGCGGCCGCAACGGGTCACCGATCAGGCCGCTGACCATCGCCGCCTGGATCCGCGTGGCGGGCCAGAGCTTGGACAAGGGACCGACCAGCCGGTCGCGAAGAAAGGGAAGCAGGCGGCTGTCGGACTGGTAGACGGGGGTGAACAGCGCGGTGAGGGCCTGATATAGCCTCACGTGCCGCCGCCGCATCGCGACGGCGCGGGCAAGCGCCGACGGCATGTCGGGCGCCTCGCGGAGCGCCGTCGCGAGCGCGTAGGCGTCGAGCAGCGCCATGTTGCCGCCCTGGCCGAGCTGCGGGCTCGCGGAGTGCCAGGCGTCGCCTATATGGATCATCCCCGCCTCGGCGGGCGTCGGCAGCGTGCGGTGGGCGTAGCGCGCGAAGGTGAGCTGATCCGGCGAGACGATCCGGTCGAGCAGCGGCCTTGTCGCAGGCCACAGGTCGACGACCTGCGCCTTCCAGGCGTCCAGGCCGGCGGCGCGCCAGTCGACGAGACGGTCGGCGCGCAGCGACCAGAAGAACGCCGCCTGCTGCCGGTCGCCGCCGGGAAAGCGGCCGACGGGGAGCACGCCGACCATCACGCTCGCCCGGCGGTAGCGCTGCTCGAGCGCCGCCCGGTCGAAGCCGGCGCCGTCCGGCCAGTCCAGCGTGCCCCACAGCGCGCCATAGGCCAGCTCGCGCCCGCAGCGGGGCGCGAGCGGCGTGCGCGTGCCCAGCGCGTCGACGACGAGGTCGAAGGGGCCGACATCGCGCCCGCTCTCCAGCAGGAGCCGGCGGCGCCCGCCGGACAAGGGCTCGCTCCCGGTCACGGCGCATCCCGTACGGACCGCGATCCCGGCGGCGGCCACCGCGTCGTGGAGGATCGCGAACAGCGCGGCGCGGTGGATGCCGACGCCGAAGCCGGCCTTCCTGCCCAGCGCCCGGTAGCGGACGTCCAGGACGACGCGTCCGCTGTTCCCCGCCTGGCCATGCAGCCGGTCGACCCGTTCGCCGTGATCGAGCAACACGTCGGCGAGCCCGAGCCGCCGCAGGACGGCGAAGCCGGTCGGCTGGATCATCAGGCCCGACCCCACCGGCCGGGGCGCATCGAAGCGTTCGAACAAGGTGACCCGGTGCCCGTCCCGGTGGAGCAGCAGCGCCGCGGCGAGACCGGCCGGCCCGCAGCCCGCCACGGCGATGTCACGACGCTCCATCGGGACGGTCTAGCGGCATTTCCGCCCGTATCCACCACCCGGCGACGCGCGGGCGGACGGCAGCGTCCTCGGAACGGTTCGGCGGTCGCCGCCGATCAGTTTCAGACCCGCGAACCCGATCGCCGCGGGCGGCAGGCATGGTGTCCGACCGGTGCGCATCGAGTCCGGCAGCGGCCGAGCAGGCGGTGCACTCGGCAGCCCCGACGAACGCCGTGGCCGTCCGGTGGTCGTGCGGCACGGCCGCGAGCAGGCGGCGCGCGTGCGCGACGGCACGCCGTCGCCGTGTCGGCACCGGTAGGTCGACGAGGAGCGATGTTTCCGGAGGAGGTCGAACCGACCGTCGGACCGGGCCGCACACGCCCGGGACGTCGGGGCGATCCCGCTGCCCTTCGTCCCGCACAGGTCCGCGGCGGGCGGAAAAGCGCCACGGGAGGCGCCACCGCGACCACGATCCCTCCAACGGCCATCGCCGCGCGGCCCGGGGAGGGCGATGTCGGGGGGCCGCCGGATACGGCACCCGGAGGCAGGCGGCCTTCCGCGGTCGAGATCGAGCGCGCATCGCAGCCCAGCGGCCCGGCGGACGATTTTCCGCTGCCCGCACCGAAGCGCCGCCCACCTCACCGCGCCGCCGTGCTCACCCCGAACCGCACGGCCGCCGCGCGACGTGACGTACCATGCGAGACAGGCCCGATCTGCTCCCGCAGACCCATCGGCGACGGCGTGCCCATCCGTCCGACTATCCGTCGGCGGCGGCGATCTCGGATCGGACCTCGGACCCGCCGGAATCCCTCCGCGATCCATGTCGCTCGGGAATCTGCTCCAAAGCCGGGATATGGTGGGCGCTGACGGGTTCGAACCGCCGACCTACTCGGTGTAAACGAGCCGCTCTACCAGCTGAGCTAAGCGCCCCCGGCGGCGGCCATGGCGTTCCTCGGGGGGATTGTCCAGTTCGTGCGGTGCGCGTCGCCGCCTCACTGGTCCGGGCGGGGACGGGAGCGGGGCGGCCGGTCCGTCACGGCCGGGATCGCGCTCGTGCCCCGTCCGTGCCCCGCCGGGGCGGATCACAGGTGGCGCTTGTCCAGCTTGCGCGCCAGCGTGCGGCGGTGGAGGCCCAGGCGGCGCGCGGCCTCGGATATGTTGAAGCCGGTGTCCACCAGCACCTGATGGATATGCTCCCATTCCAGCGTGCGGATGGAGGTGGGCCTGGCCGTGAGCTCGGTTCCCGCGTCGCCTTCGACCTGGTCGAACGCGGCCTCGATGTCGTCGGTGTTGGCGGGCTTGGTCAGGTAGTTGGTGGCGCCCAGCTTCACCGCCTCCACCGCCGTGGCGATGCTGGCGAAGCCGGTCAGCACCACGATGCGCACGTCCGGCCCCGTCGCGCGGATGGGGGCGACGCATTGGAGGCCGGACGCGCCGCCCAGGCGGAGATCCACCACCGCGTGGGTGGGGCGGACGCGGGCCAGCGTCTCCTCCAGCCCGGCGGGCGAGGGGAGTAGTGCCACCGAATAGCCGCGCCGCTCGAACGAGCGGCCCAGCGTGCGGGCCAGCACCGCGTCGTCCTCCAGGATCAGGAGCCGGCGGTCGGGCGTGGGGTCGGGGGCGGGGGCCGTCACGCCGCCGGCTCCTGCGCCCCGCCCGCGTCGTAGGCCAGCGTCTCGGCCGGGAAGCGCAGCGTCACGCGCGCGCCCCCTCCGCTTGCCCCCGCGCCCCGGTTCGCCGCCGTCATGGTGCCGCCCAGCGTGCGCAGCACGTTGCCCGCCAGGAACAGGCCGAGCCCCGCCCCGCGCCGGTCCTTGGTGCTGCGGTACGGCTTGCCGATGCCGGCCAGCATGTGGGGCGCGAAGCCCGAGCCGTCGTCCGTCACCGCGATCACCAGGTCCGCGCCGTCGCGCGACAGGGTGACCGCGACGGTGGAGGCCCCCGCCTCGGCCGCGTTTTCCACCAGGGCGGCCAGCGTCTGCGCCAGCGCGCGGTCGGCCACGATGGGCACGGGCGCGCCCGTTCGGTCGCGCACCGTCGCCAGCCCGCGCGCGAGCGGCTCGGCCAGCGCCTCGTCCACGAAGCGGGCCAGCGTGGTCCGCCTGGGCGCTTGGCCCGTCACCTCGCCGGCGGCGAACAGGATGCCGGCCAGGATGTCCTTGCAGCGCGCGACCTCGGCCTGCATGTCGGCCACGTCCTGCGACAGGCCGGCGTCGGCCGCCACGCGGGGGTCGGCGCGCCAGTCGCCCAGCGCCACCGACAGGCTGGCGAGCGGCGTGCCCAGCTCGTGCGCGGCGCCGCTGGCGAGCAGGCCCATGCGCACGATCTGCTCCTCCTCGTCCGCGCGCGCGGCCAGCTCGGCCAGGTGACGGTCGCGGTCGCGCAGGTTGCGGGCGATGCGCGTGACGAAGGCCACCAGCAGCACCGCCGTCATCGCGTAGTTGAACCAGGACGCCGCCAGGTAGGGCGCGGACAGGTGGCTCGCCAGCCCGGCCGGCAGCGCCAGCGGCGGGGCGGCCAGCGCCAGCCCGGCATAGGCCGCCACCGTCACCGCCACGAGCGCCCAGGCCGCCCCCGTCCCCAGCAGCACCGCGCCCAGCACCACCTGGAGCAGGAACAGCGACACGAACGGATTTTCCGCCCCCCCGCTCAAGGCCAGTTGGACGGTGAGGCAGCCGGCGTCGGCGAGCAGCGTGCCCAGCAGCGCGCGCTCGGTGGCGCGGCCCCGGTCGCGCAGCCGCATGGTGGCGGCGTTGACCGCGACCAGCAGCAGCAGCGCCCCCGTCATCGGCACCAGCGGCAGCGGCACGCCGAGCATGTGCACCGCCAGCACCGTGCCCAGCTGGCCGGCGGCGGCCAGCCAGCGCAGCTGGATCAAGAGGTCCAGGTTGCGGCGTCCGCTCTGGTCGTTGGCGGTGCGGTCGTCGGTGGCGGGGGCCCTCACGCGTCCGGCTTACGCCGCGCGCGCCACAGGAGAAAGGCCAGGAGGCCGGCGCAGGCGAACCAGGTCAGCGCGTAGACCGCGTGGTTGTCGGGAAAGCGCACCACGGTCAGCCCGCCGCGCGGCCAGCCGGAACCGGCACGGTCGGCGTCGACGAAATAGGGGGCCGCCCCCGCCACGCCGCGCCGCGCGGCCACGGCCGCCACGTCGCGCGAGTACCAGCGGTCGTCGCCCGGCCTGTTGGCGCGCAGGAAGCCGCCGCCGGGCTCGCTCAAGCGCAGCAGGCCGGTGACGTGCACGGGGCCGGCGGGCGGCGGGGCGGGTGCCGCATCAAGGGGCACGAAGCCGCGGTTGACCAGCAGCGTCCAGCCGGCATCGGTGTCGAGCGGGGTCAGCACCCAGTATCCGCCGCCATAATCCGTCACCGCCTGGACCAGCGTGTCGGCCCGCCCGCGCCCCCACCTGCGCCACCGCCCGCGCACGGCAACGCGAGTATAGGCGTCGCCCGAGCCCAGCGCATGCCAGCGCGCGGGCGGCGGGGCGGGGACGGGGGCGGCGGCCAGCCGCTGCTCCACCTGAGCGACCAGCGCGTGCTTCCACGCGCGTCGCTGCACCTGCCACACGCCGAGCGCCAGGAGCAGGGCGATGGCCGACAGCGCCACCGCCGACAAGGCGGCGCGCCGGACCGTCACGGGGGTTGCGGCTACATCCCGCCGGACGAACGCATCATGGCGTCCATGTCCGGCATCATGTTGGCGTTCATGTGGTACATGACCCACAAGGTGCCCGTCAGCGCGATCACCACCAGGATCGCGGTGAAGATCAGCGCCATCATGGTCCAGCCTTCCTCCGACTTGGCGTTCATGTGGAGGAAGTAGACCATGTGCACCACGATCTGCACCAGCGCGAAGCCCATGCAGATGGCCGCCGCCATCGACTGGGAAACGCCGCCCGCCATCACGACCGCGAACGGCACAGCGGTGAGCAGCACCGACAGGCCGAAGCCGATCAGGTAGCCGCGCCGCGACCCGTGGGGCGCGCCATGCCCGTGGTCGCCGTGCCCGTGGTCGTTGTGGCGGCCGTGTCCGGCGGCGCCCTCGTGCGCGTCGCGCACCTTCGCGTCGGCCATCAGCGCAGCACTCCCAAGAGATAGACGAAGGTGAACACGCCGATCCAGATCACGTCCAGGAAGTGCCAGAATAGCGACAGGCACTGGAGGCGCCGCACGTTGGCGGGCTCCAGCCCGCGCATCGCCACCTGCACCATCAGCACCGTGAGCCAGATCAGGCCGAAGGTGACGTGCAGCCCGTGCGTGCCGACCAGCGTGAAGAAGGCCGACAGGAAAGCCGAGCGCTGCGGCCCAGCGCCCTCGTGCAACAGGTGCGAGAACTCGTAGAGCTCGATCCCCAGAAAGGCCGCGCCGAACAGGCCGGTGGCGGCGAGCCAGCCCATGAGCTGGCCCCGCTTCCCCTCGTCCCCCGCGATCATCGCCATGCCGTAGGTCAAGGACGAGAAGAGCAGCATCGCGGTGTTCACCGCCACCAGCTTCAGGTCGAACAGGTCCTTCGGCGTGGGGCCTCCGGCATAGGCCGAGCCGTAGACGCCCCAGGCCGCGAACAGCATCGCAAAGATGAGGCAGTCGCTCATCAGGTAGAGCCAGAAGCCCAGCATGGTGCTGGCGCCCGGCGGATGCTCGTGCGGGTCCAGGTCGTAGTAGCTGGGCGCCTCGGTGCCGGGCGCGGTTTGCGCGACGGCGCTCACGAGGCGTTCCCCATCGCGAGCGCGGCCGTGCGCTCGTCCTCGACGCGGGTCACTTCGTCGACCGTGATGTGGAAGTCGCGGTCGTAGTCGAAGCTGTGGAAGATGGCGTAGCCCACGATCCCGGCGAAGGCGGCCGCCGCCAGCCACCAGATGTACCAGATCATCGCCAGCCCGAAGACCACGGACAGCCCGGCCAGCACCACGCCCGCGCCCGTGTTGCGCGGCATGTGGATCTCGCGGAAGTCCCTGGACGGGCGCTCGGCCGCCTGCTCCTTCATGTCGTGCCACGCGTCGAGCTGATGCACCACGGGCGTGAAGGCGAAGTTGTAGGCGGGCGGGGGCGAGGAGGTGGCCCATTCCAGCGTGCGGCCGTTCCACGGATCGCCCGTGGTGTCGCGCAACCGCTCGCGGTCGCGGATCGAGACGTAGAGCTGCATCAGGAAGGCGGCGATGCCGACCGCGATGATGGCGGCGCCCACGGCCGCGATCACGAACCAGATCTGCAGGCTAGGGTCGTCGAAGTGGCGAAGCCGCCGCGTGACGCCCATCAGGCCCAGCACGTAGAGTGGGGTGAACGCGACCCAGAAGCCGACGAACCAGCACCAGAAACTGAGCTTGCCCCACCACTCGTCCAGCTTGAAGCCGAACGCCTTGGGCCACCAATAGTTGATGCCGGCGAACATCCCGAACAGCACGCCGCCGATGATGACGTTGTGGAAGTGCGCCACCAGGAACAGCGAGTTGTGCAGCACGAAGTCGGCCGGCGGCACCGCCAGCAGCACACCCGTCATGCCGCCCACGGTGAAGGTCAGCATGAAGGCGACGGCCCACAGCATCGGCACCTCGAACCGGATGCGGCCCTTGTACATGGTGAACAGCCAG